>Ga0209196_1001062_pt1 | contig 20751 bp, 18 predicted proteins | sample COGITO_mtgs_1105_5_FD_184801 | JGI IMG/M metagenome (GOLD analysis project Ga0209196, IMG submission 184801) | Pelagic marine microbial communities from North Sea - COGITO_mtgs_110509 (SPAdes) (version 2) | ecosystem: Environmental > Aquatic > Marine > Epipelagic ... | reverse complement strand
GGGCGACAAGGCCGCGGGCAAGGAAGTGTTGGGTAAGATCAATACGGAGATGAGTGAAGCAGAGTTAGATGCCCTGGTGGATGAGATCGCCGAGTCCGGTAGTCATAAAGTCAGTCAGCACGGTTTCCTCAGTAAGAAGTTGGCGAAGCCTATGCTGTTGGTGTTTTTCCTCTCCGCCTTCAATCAATTATCGGGGATCAACGCGGTGCTTTACTTTGCACCGCGCATCTTCGAAATGGGCGGGCTGGGCGAGAAGTCTGCTTTGTTGCAATCGATCGGTATCGGGGTGACGAACGTGATCTTCACCTTCATTGGTCTCTATCTAATTGATAAGGCCGGGCGACGTATCCTACTGCTAATTGGTTCGGTTGGTTATATTACTTCATTAGGCTTGTGCGCGTGGTCGTTTGCGACTGAGAGTTTTACGTATATGCCATACTTCATCTTCGCCTTTATTGGTTCTCACGGAATCGGCCAAGGTGCAGTCATTTGGGTGTATATATCAGAAATCTTTCCCGCCCGTCACCGTGCCCATGGCACGTCGTTTGGAGTATCGGTTCACTGGGTATTTGCCGCGGTCATAACGTTGATTTTTCCAGTCATGGTCGGTAAGTTTGATACTCAGTATATCTTCGGATTCTTCTGCGCGATGATGGTGCTGCAATTACTCTGGGTTATCTTTATCGTTCCAGAAACGAAGGGCCGCAGCTTGGAGCATATGGAAGAAACTTTGCATATTACTTAAGGTCACAACCGATAGCCGCATGCCTTAGAGGTGGATGCTGCGCGCGTCTGGAAAGGGTCGGGCACTTTCTTTTGTCTCAGTCAAAGCGGAAAGCTACTAGTAGGCACATAAAAGCCCTAAGCGTATGGTGCTTAGGGCTTTAAAAGTGGAGCCACCTGTCAGAGTCGAACTGACGACCTGATGATTACAAATCAACATTTTAATATAACAAATAAGTATGTAAATGCAATATAATTAGAGCTTTACGATATATGTTAGAATAAAAAGTTTTTTACTGTGCCTATAAAGTGCCTATTTTTGCGTAATAATTGATCGGCTCAATGTCTCGTTCTTGTGCTTCAACTCTACCATTAAATTAGGGGATAAATGGGATCATGTTAAGATTAGAATAACTCTTTTTTTCTCGCTCATGCTGAGCTGACGATCACAGAAATTCTCTTATCGTGCATATTTGCTTGGCTAAATAGAAAATGCCGATGGTTCACCATGAAAAGCTATAATCATTAGGTCGTCCGCTCTCAGTTGGGAAAGTCTCGACTAGGCCTTTATTTATCGCTGATCTGGTTCTTATTATGCATTTATTTAAGTTTAGCCTGTCTTTATGTGTATGTATCCTCATCTCATTTCTAAGCGTAGACTCGCTGCTGGCGAAAAATGGCGTGGTCGTGAACCAGACGATGGGGCACGATGGTGTCAGCCGTGACTACTATCACCTGCGTCACCGGCTCGAACTTGATAATTTCACGCTGATTACGCCGAGTGAATGGTTGCAGTGTCACTACTGTATTGTTTGGAAAGAGCCAGTTGATCCTCGGGGCTGCTTTCATAATCGCAGTGCTTTTAATGATGGTGGCGGATTCACTCTGTATTTGGATAGGAGTAGCTTTCCTGTGGATTCGGGCTGTCAGTCGGAATGGCTCAAACTAAGAATGAAAACTCTGGGTGAAGGAGCCCAAACGAAGGAAGCGATCGACGCCAAACGCCAATTGTGGGAGTCTATTCAAAAAGTCGCCGCTGGAGACCTCGCGCATCTCGACGTTATTTTAGAGCTTAACCCGTATTGTCGCGTGATCAACGCTGAGCCGTTAGAAGTGCGCTTGAACTACTGTAACGTTTCGTTTCGAAGCGTTGATGGATACTATGTAGACCATACAGAAGCAGTTATAGTAACGCCAATTTTACCATAGCTAATCTGTCGCTGGTTCAGTATACATGCAGCGCAAAACGGTATGTCATTGCGACTGCGTGCGGATAATTAGCTTTTAAAGCTCCGCTTGTTAAGCCAAACCATTACTGCATAACGATACCCCTATGAAAGATTATACGAATTTATTAGATGATCTGCGTGAGCGATTGATTCAGCTCACCCACAATGAATTAGTGGATAAGAAGTTGGTCCCAGGCGGCAAGCGGGGGGCTTGGATTTTATCTCTGGTGTGAATGTTCTACGTTTTCGTTTCATTGGTCGATTTCCTTATCATCGATCCAACTAAACCACTTGTCCATTATTTCGGGTCCACTTCAGACTTAATGATGAAAGAGTTTCTTGCGTTGTGACGGCATTGCCGAGAGCGATTCCCGTAATGTAAAATATGCACCATGCCGATTGCGGATACTTTGGCGTATTAATTGCCTACTATTGATCTGGGTGTGGGTAAAGGCCTCACCGGGCAAAAATATTGATTGCCAGTGAGGGTGCGGGCTCGTATCATTTATGCATTGGGATTTAGTTTCTAATTAGCCGCGTTATAAGTAAACAAAACAGTTAATAATATAAATACTGCACTATGGGAATTTTTTCAAACATCGAGAGGTTCAAAGTCGCATTTCAGGGCATGGCACCACCTGCAGGTCCTAAGCCTGGTGGCTCAGGGTTACATGCATCAGCGCAGCCTCCAGCACCCCCGGCATCATCACCCCATCTACAGCCGATTGCGCCAACAGGGACCTCGCCCATGATGGGGGCTTTTTCTCCACAGGCCATCGAATATATCGGGGCGGGTGCAGGTGGCCCTAATACTGGTTCAGGGATCATCCGTTCCATGGCAGAGCTTGTGGACATTGACATCGAGAGTGCCGCCAAAGTAGTGGACGGGTTCTGGAGTTACGTTGCGGATCAAGGCAACTACAGTGGGGGGCAAAGAAAAAAGTGCCTCATCATACCTCACTTTGGTTCGTTTTCAGTCACGCAGATACCTGCGAGGTTTGGACTTAACCCGCAAACTGGAGAGCGCATGATCATACAAGCCGATAAAAGAATCACGTTCAAGCTGAGCCCATCCATGCCACTGGAAAAAATCCACGAAAAGTTCTGGTGTGATGAATACCACCCTAATGGGGGGTTGGATCAGCCGCAGATCTGCGTGAGTCACTCATCTGCTCAATGGACGAGTCAGTGGAATGGCAAGGGGTTAAAGCACCTTTCCAAAAAAAGGCAGATGTGTGTGTGTATCCGCGAGCTCACTGGACTTCCGCTTGATCAGGTTTCATTGGCCATGGGCGTTATGTTCGATCTCATTTTTTCCAGGCTTATACAGGGCCAGGTGACGTTCAGGAAGCGCGGGTCTTTCGCAGTCGTAATGCGAGCGGCCCGTCTTGGCAGAAACCCGAGAACTGGGGAAACTATCAAGATCAAGGCCTCCAAGACCATTGGTTTCCGGGCTTATACAGGGCTCAAAAAGCAACTGTAAGGGGGAGCTCAAATGAACTTCTGATATGAGCCCCCATGAAACGCTCAGCAAGATACTGGAAATCGATGCTGAATTGATCGACTCTGTCGCGAGTGTGGTGGCTAAGCACTACAAGCGCTTTCCCCTCAAGACAGGAAGGTCGCGCCCGCGATGGATCGACGCTCCCTCCGGGGAGTTGAAACGAATACAGCGAGCTCTGCTGGATTACCTTCTTTACGATCTACAACCACATCCGGCTGCACATGGTTTTTTTCCGGGGCGATCCATCGTCACCAATGCCCAGCCCCATGTAGGCAAGAAGTGGGTGATCTCCTTTGATGTGAAGGACTTTTTTCCATCAACTTCCTCTAAACTCGTGCGTAACACGTTAATCAAGAAGGGAATAAGCCATGAAAGGGCCTTCTGGTCGTATGTTGCGGATTTGTGTTCTCTGGATGAGAGGCTTCCGCAAGGAGCGCCAACCAGCCCGCATTTGGCCAATTTGTGTTTTTACCCCTGTGATGAAATTCTTGTTGATTTTGCCACAGAGCGGGGGCTCGACTACACTCGTTACGCGGATGACATGACCTTTTCAGGTTCTGAAAAACCGGCTGACCTTGAATCCATATTAAAAAAAACGCTGGCTCCATTTGGGTATTTCATCGCGGATAAAAAAACCAAGGTTATGGGGCGTGACAGAAGGCAAAGCGTGACCGGGTTGGTGGTCAACGACAAGGTGGCACTTCCGCGCGCCCTCCGTAGAACGCTCAGGGCCATCCAGCATGATGCAAGAAGGCAGGGTTTGGCGGGAGCGGTTAACCGGTCAGGGCTCGTGGATAGCGAGAATGAGCTATGGGGGTATCTAGCCTTCAGGCAAATGGCCGACCAAAAGATTGAATGTCCAAAATGAGACGCCTCCCTTCTTCATGACCTACGCCGGAGCTACGCAGTAGCCCGGTCGCAAGTTGCGACCGGGCCTCAGCGTAGCGTAGGAAACTTATGTCTCACCGCGGCGGAGCGCCGCAGCACGCATGTTGCTCTCGCAATGTTTCGACGTGTAGTAAGCTAGGTCTTTCCAAAAGGAGACGTCCACTTGGATAAATGCTATTTAGTGTGATAGATGACTCCGGGTCAACGATAAAAATAACAGTTTGGCCTGCTTTTTGTGTCCTTGCGGGATGATCGGCCAGACATCATATTTCACCTCCATTGAATGCTAACATTGCCGAGTAATAGACATTGCTGGGTTTGTTGCTAGAAGCTTTATTTCAGATTTGACCTCCCAGAAGCTAGCCTTCTAGTCTGTGGCAATGAGCGGGAGATATTGTGAGCAATGTGACAAGAGCGTCGATGGTAAGTTCTGTAGTGAATGCGGGAAGGAAACTGCCGAGCGCAGGCCGGCGGTTCCCGCTGCCCAAGGGTATGCCGGTCCGCAAAAAATCATGGCAGGAGGTGACCTGACTCATAATGTCTCTCACACAAACACGACCACGGTCTACAACCAGGATGAGACGAAGCAAGTCCAGACCTGTGCGGTGAGCGGAAGGCAGGCTGAGATCACCAGGGGGCACATGTGTCCCTCCTGCGGGCTCTGGGTGCATGGCGATTATTTTGATCATGACACCAAGTTATGCACCACTTGTAATTCTAAAAAAGCCAAGGGCGCGCAGCAAACATTCAAAGACAAGGTCAGTGAATTCCTGTCCGATGATCAGATATCACAGGACGAGATTCAATTCCTACGCGACTTCGGCGGGCGTCTTAACCTGACCGTTGCTGAACAAGACAACATCATTGCAACAATCAAAAAAGAGCGAGTGCAGGAAGCTTCGGTGCCGCTCAGCCGTATTGAAAAGTCTAAATATGACACGGCTATCAAGGTATTGCTCGATGACAACTATGAGGATGTTGCGCGCATTGGAGGTTTGTCTGCAATGAGAACTTTGGAGGCCATCTATGAACGGCACCCAAACAACATGGAAGTGGCGGGAAGTCTGATGCTGGCCTACATGATTGCCCCTATGACTGGTGGTGAGGATCTAAAGCAGGCAGAGAGCCGCTGGGCTGAAAAGGTGCAACAACTCGTGAGGATAAGCCCGGCATTTGCGCATGATACGGAGGGTAAATTCTTCTACATGTCCATGGCCGCAGGCGGGTTGCTGTTGGTGGACAGGATGGCTAGGCATATACGGCAGCATGCCCTTGCAAAAATGAGTCAGGAGCAATGGGAGGCCTTTCCCGAGGTGCAGTTGATCGAGGCCATGAAGCTCCATGAGGATGAATACCGCCTGATGGACCAACTCAATATCGAAGCATGTTCGGAACTTGAGAAGGCATTTTCAGATAGTGACGAGTGGTTGTGTGTGGAGTTGATGTTAATGTTTGAGGAATATTTCGCCAATGGCCATGACCCGGCAAAAAAGAGCGAGATCCTGCAGATCTTACCCGGCACTTCCGGCGAAATTCCCGGTGACATCGGTGCGGTTTTAGAGATAGTGCGCGAGAAACTCTTGCAGAACGAAAATTTTGCCCTGCTGGAAAAGGAAAAGCGTGAGGGTCTTTCCAGTTACGGGCAAATGATTTATTACTCACTGTTTTGTTCATTTAAGGACCTTGCAGAGGACATTCAGGCTCAAATGGGTCAGGCGGAAAGTCACGCAAGTGGGGAGCGGGGGGATGCTGTTGAAGGAAAGACAGAGGTGGAGCAAGACGCTGTTGAGGAACAGTTAGAGGAGGAAGAGATTGTTCTCGACCTGGCCACTGTGGAGGAATATCTGAAAAACCCGCATGGGTATGACGTCTCCCTCGTGACCTCTATCACTGATGAGGCGGCCGAGGCACTTTCCATGGCGAATGGATTTATAGACCTCAGTGGTCTAACGAAGCTATCCGATACTGCTGCTCGGTCACTGGCTAAAATGGGCCCACATACGGAGCTTCACCTTAGCGGGTTGACGACACTCTCAACCGTCGCTGCACAGGAGTTAGCAGGCCGCAAGTGGGTTGTTCTATGTCTCCGAGGCTTGACCGAGCTTTCGGATGGTGCGGCTCTTGCTCTAGCCGGGCACCAAGGGGGGACTCTTTTTCTCAAAGGTCAATTACAGCATAAGATCGAAACCATTAAGAACGCCCCTGCCTCAGACGCGCCTCCTCCCTTGCCTGCGGATGATGCGCCACCTCCTTTGCCGGATGAATCTTCGGCCCAGTTTTCACCTGCATCGCCTGTGGGTTCCGATGCCCATATGGAGCAATTGCAGCAGCGCTATCAGGAGGCTCATCAGGCTTTGGCCAGCGTCGACGGCTTTTACGTTTTAGGGGATATCCCGAAGAAGAAAATCAGTGGTGCCATCAAGGGTTACCTTCCGCCTGAGCAGGCGGAAGAGATCAGTTTCCTTTATGATGATACGGTTTTTGGTGGTGCCAAAGAGGGGCTGTGTTTCACTGGTGGTGCCATCTATTTCAAGGAGATAGCTGAAGCCACAAGGACAGTTCAGCTTGAGGATGTCGAAAGGTTCAGCATGCGTCATGGAACACTATTGGATCAGTTGTCCGCCCATTTGTGCGATGGCACCGTGGTTGCGTATAGCTTCACTTCAAACGAGGAAAAAGCGAATGCTATGGAGCAAGTGTTACAGGCAGCCCTTGATGTTGTCAAAGGAATGTATGAGTGATCCGGAGTCAGCTGAACAAGAAGCGAACGAACCATCCTCGTGGCACGGCTTTGTCCTTTTCCTCCCGTTTGCGGGCGGAACGAAGTCCGATGGCGTTCGGCCTTATCTTCTAGATGAGGGCGGTGAACGTCACCGCCTTCATGCGGATGGTGACAACCCGTTTGAAAACGAAACTATCCGCCCCTTGCACCGGTGCTATTGTGAGGTGCAGGGTCAGCTTGATGAGGAGAAGAATCTGATCCATGTAAGCAGGATTTCTGAGACGGATGATCCTTTTCAGCCGCCATCGGAATAATGCCCCAAACCTCTGACCTAACTCCCGACCTAACCCCAGATGAATAATTTTTGCCAAGAGTGCGGAGCACAGGTCACTGCCGGCGCCGCTTTCTGTTCCTCATGCGGGCATCCGCTGGAGCCCCGGGCGGAGGCAAAGGCGCCTGGTGACAGTATGGATGTTGTTTTTGGCGTTGAACAACAGGACCTGGAGTTGCTGCGCAAGATCAAGCATGCTGGCGATGAGACCAGGCATTGCATTGTGTTGACTGACCGCGCCCGTCTGAGGGATGCCGCCGGAGATGCCGCCCTGGATTTGGAAATCAAAATGCGCCGTTATTGCTCCGCTCGTCACACGGCCGGCTGGAGCTACCACATCCTGGATGCCACGGCCAACCGTTTTGGTGCAGCACCTGCCACGGACTGGCAGGCCCACGTCCGCCTGCTGGAGAAGGCGGTCGGGCATTTTGAGTCCGGCACGGGCACTAAGGTGGCTGCGGTCATGTTAGTCGGGGATGAAACGATTATCCCGATGCCCTGTTTTGAGAATCCATTGTATGATGGCCTGGGGTCATTCCCAGATGCTGATGTGGACAGTGATCTCCCATACTCAACGATGTCGGTTGGTGATCCGTTTGATTCTGCCGAGGCCCTCGATCCGAGCTTGCCTATGGCGCGTATTCCTACGGGGGGGCGGGACCGTGGCGATGTCGGCTTGGCCTATTTTTCTCGTGATCCTTTTGCCGGGGAGGATGGTGATCAGCAGGGGTCAAGCCACGGGTTGTCCGCCAAAGTCTGGCATGGAGCATCGACTGCCGTTGCTGACGCCGCTGGCATTGACTTACTGGAGACCTGCCCGGATCAGAGCTTGCTGCCACCTTTGTCTGGCAAGGCAAGTGCGGCGCGCTACCTGTATTTCAATGTGCATGGCTCAGACGAGGCCCGGGAATGGTTTGGTGAAAGTGAAGATGGTTCAACCTATCCAGTAGCCATTGAGCCATCCACTCTGAAGAGTGTGACAAGTCCCAACGCGTTGGCTACCGAGGCATGCTATGGGGCGCGTTTCATAGGGCACGAACCAGCGGAGAGTGCGTTGCTCACAGCTCTGGCCTCCAACACGATTGCTTTTTCCGGCTCCAGCCGGATCGCATTCGGCCCATCCGAGCCTCCCGTCGGACTGGCTGATGTCATTGCCCAGATTTTCCTTAGCGAAACTCAGAAAGGGAGCAATGTCGGCATGGCATTGCTGCTGGCGAGGCAGGAATTGCTCGTTGATGACATGCTCACACCGCATCATCAACTCACTGTCGTGCAATTCAATCTCTACGGCGATCCCACCCGGTGCCTTCCTGTCGGCGCGGGGGCTGGCCCCCAATCCAAGAGCATGGCTTCATCACCGGGCGCTTATCAGGACGGTGCACCATTGTCTGGAACCGATCCGCTGGTACGCATGCGGCAAAGCATGGAGGCCAGTCGCTCGGGCTCCCGAATCGTCATACCCGATGTTCTGAAACGGGTGGATGCCAGTCTCGATGCCACCTGGCGCTCGGTGGCGGATAAAATCAGCGTAATGGTTTACGATTCAAGCCCGCTGCTTAAGGATGTGCAACCAACCATGAAAGAGCTTCGCATCGGTCGGCTAGGCAGTAGGGCTGTTCAGCTGGGTTATGGACGCATGAATAACAAGATATATGTTGGGCGTGTAGTCTATGCTGATAGACAGGGGAAAATCCTAAAAGATGTTGCTTCGAAATAAAAACATACTATTGAAGTTGTTATGAAATGTGAAAAGTGTGGACATGAGCAAGATGCAGGAAAGTTCTGCGGAAGTTGTGGAAGTGAGATGCAAGCGGAGACGAAAGCATCCAAAAGTGAGTCCAGCGGGCTGTTGAAGTGCGGTTCTTGTGGGCATGAACAAGCCAGTGGTAAATTTTGTGGTCGTTGCGGAAAAGAGGTACAGGCGCCTGCGCCGATTGCCGCAGATATTAATGTTGCCCAGGCGACTGACTCGGGTTTCCTGACGTGGGAAATTACTGAGCTTGAAGTGGCGCGCAAGATCAATGAGGCCGAGTTGTCTTTCTACGGCAAAGACGTCAAGGGTTTCATCATCGGTCCTCACCAGCGGGCCCTGATCTACTCCGGTGGCAGCCTTATTGCCGAGCTGGCAAGCGGCACCTATGATATTCCAGGTAACCCAAGCGAGTTGCTTTGCGAGCTCGACTCTGATAGAGCGAGGGAAGGCGGGGTAGCCGGAGCTTTGCGGGGAGCGGGAGCCGCAATGACAAACTTCTTTTTGGGAACACCCCAAAAAAGCGATAAGAAAAAAGCAGAGGAAGGCATACGTGCTGCCGAAAGACGCCGCACACAAACCGAACTGGAACGCTATCTTGATTACGTCGAGAAGGGTGACCCACTCAGCCTGATTATCACCCGCGCGGGCACGTTTAATCTGGAGCTGACCATAGACCAGGTTCAAACGGCCGATGTTAGGACGGATATCGGCCTCCGCGACTTCCGGATAAGCATGGATGATCTGGAAGGTTTCTACAAAGAGTTCCTTGCCGATACTGAGCGCACACTTTCAAAAGCCACCCTTCAAGCTGCTATCCGCGATCGCATTGGCCGCGGGGTGACAGAAGTGCTGATCTCTTACCCAGGCGGGAACATTGAAAATAATCCTGAGGCTATCCAGGCTCTTGAGGCTGTTATAGGCCCGTGCATAGCACCTTCTTTCAAGGTTGATAAAGTCGGCAGGGTGGTAGTGGAGCACGCGGAAATCCAGGCTATTCGTGAGGAGAACGAGCGTCTTACATTGGCGGAGCAAAAGTTGCCCCAGCTAATTGCAGCAAATGAATTTGCTAACCGGCTCAACGCAGTCAACTTGGAGAAGGCCAAGAGTGATGAGGAGTTTGCCCGCGCTTTACAGGAAGTTAACAAGGATGGACTTCTCAGGGAAGAGGACATGCAGTCATTCCAGCGCACGATCCTTGAACAGCGGGAGGATCATGATGTCAACCGGGAACAGACCCTTGGCCTGGCCATTCTTGCCAGGGATCAGGCACTCGCGCTATCACAGCAGGCCAATCAGCAGGCTTACGAAGTCGCCGGGCTTGATCACGAATTGGACGTCACCGCCAGGCGCCGTGCCTTTGAGCGTGAAGAGACGGAAAAAGATCTCGATATTGACAGTAAAAAGCGGGCGTTTCTCAGAGATGAGGATGAATCAGATGACGAGGCAGACATTCGCCAGCTGAGACGCCTTCAGGGGGTAAATAACGAAAAAGAAGATTCCGAGCTTGGCAGGGAAACGGCTCGAAAGAGGCGCGATGCGGAGCTTACACAGGCTGAGCGTGAGCAATTTGCCAACATGTCACCTGAACAAATCATGCTCATTCGCCCGGACTTGGATCCTGAAGTAGTCAAAGGCTGGGTAGAGGTGCAGAAAGCAAAGTCAGGCTCAGAGCATATTGAGGCCCGTGCAACCCAGACCGCAGAGGCGGCCCAACGGGAGATAGAACAAAACAGGGCAATGACTGATCGCATGCAGCAGTTCATGGAAAACCAGATGGGTACACTTACAAATTTGGCTAGTGGCCACGCATCGGCGAAAGACAAGGAGATCGATCGGATCCAGAAGTCCGCTAGCGAAACCGAGGAACGCCTATCCAATGTTGTTGGTAACACAGTAGACGCCTTCAAGGGCAATGCTGCCGAAGCTACAGTGAAAGGCTCACAGCAGGGGCCTGGGGCTGCGGAGACTCTCTACAATGTGGCTGTTGGCAAGGATGACAAAGGCCGCCATTCACTCTCTGCCATAGCTCAGCTGATCGCAGCAGGGGAGTTTGATCCGCAGAGTAAGGTCTGGAGCAAGGGCATGGACAACTGGTCGCCCGCAGTCCAGGTGCCTGAAATTGCAGATCTTATGGATCATGCCCCCCCCCCGATTTTGGATGAGGAAGACGGCCCGCCGCCACTTTAAAGATGTTTCTCTGTGAAGGAAACCGATACGAAAGGGGTCTTGTGATCCATCTGAATTTGCAGGAATGCAACGCGAAGGGGGCTTTGGGTTGCATGGTAATAACCAAAGCTGCCCCGCGCGATTGGTATGTTGCGCAATCTGATGGACTTCCCAGGGAGATAGCGCTGTGCGTGGTTGGATGAATCCATTTTCTGAGGCCTTAAGGCCTCGTCATTTTCATGCGAGATCCATGAGTCGTTAGAGGAAGGCTCTTGCCAGGCACTATTTTGGTAAACGGAGTTTTCGTTTTATTTGCAACCAAGTCTCGTCATTTAAAATCCCCTTTCTCCTCCAGAGTTTTATATCTGAAAGACCGTCAAATGATGAGTTAAGGGCTATGCGAAGAGCCATCTCTGTAAGGCTTTCGGGTTTGATTCCACGGAAAATGGCCTGTGTAATTTCATCTGAAAGAGCCCTTTTGTTACCGCCAATTTTTTCGTGCAGATCTTTTTCGATTTGCTGTGCCTCTTGCTTGCTATCACACTCAATTAAATAGCGCACAAAATGACCTCCTCCAAATAGGTGATAGATACGAACAAAAATCGCTTTAATGTGGGATGGGGTGATTGTATTTATGTCATCAAAGATTACTCTTGCCCTATTGTATCTCCCGTGGCCCACGACTACGGCTTGCTCGTTGCGTATCAAAATATAGACCAAATAGCCGTCTTTAGGAATGTCGTGAATAGAAATGAGCTCGCAGAGGCGACCGGGATAGGCGGATTCGATCAGGTCTCTAGGATTCATAGTATTTATTTTGTAGGCCTAGCAACAAAGCCTGTACTCTCCCCAATGACAAGGCGAATGTTGGAGAAGTTAGCATGATTTCTTATTCAGGTCAACCGGTTGAGGAGAAGGCTAAGTTTATAACCAGAAAAACGAACCACTCACCATAGAACAAGAAAAATAGGGGCTACATGTTATTTATGCTGTTATATACTTGCAAATGGGAACGACACAGAGAGGGTGTCACGTGTTTTCAAACGAATGCAGCCCATGATTGATTTTTTTCTTTCAGAGTTAGCTAGTGCTTGTTAACGCTATGGCACATTTAACTCGTACTAAAATAACATTATGGAATGGCATTACTCTAAAAACGGACTACAGCATGGACCTGTAAGCGAAGCTGACTTGATAACCATGGTGCAAAACGGGAGCGTGGCTCCCACGGATCTTGCTTGGAACAAGGGCATGGACGCCTGGAAGCCGGTCAGTGAGATTGCAGAGTTTAAAGCGCAAGCGCAAGCGCCCCCTTCTGCCCCATCAGTGACTCCACCGCCGCGGCAGGTAGCAACAGCTCCATCTCAGGCACCTAAGAGGCTGACCCAGCAGCAGAAGGCCGACATTCATACGCTGAAGCAACAGATGAAAGAAGAGTATGCGATGTTTGTTGAAGAGACTCACATACGTGCTCAGATGAAGTCCTTACGGGATATGAAATTTGGATTACTTAAAAAGAGACCTGTATTAGATGGGGACGGGCTCAGTCAGAGTAGAACGGATAGGCGGGACCTTGGATACGAACTCTCTGAGGCGGAAGGGCATCAGGGGTTAGAATATCTAGCGAAAATGGAGCATCGGGGATACGAATATCTGGATAATCCGGATGAAGTATTCTATTTCGAGGATGGCCTTATAAAAGATGCCAAGCGTCTCATTACTTCCAGTATTAATTTTCATATAAAGATTTATAATAGAGATAAAGTAGAGTGGTATAGAGAACATGCTGAATCGATTGTCAAAGCCGAGCAAAAAGGCAAGTATGCCCCGGACTTTCCCTCCTATGACGAGTTCATGGAGTGGCGCTGGCGTGACATGGATAGCAGAGGTGGGCTGGAAGACGGCTTGATTGAGGCAATGAAATTGTGTGATTAAGGAACGTAAAAGTGATGAACAAAAAAATGGAACTATTCATTCTGAAGGGTCCCAAGGGTTACTTGAAACTCGTCGGTGCTGGGGGTAAACGCCATAATGATGGGATGTTATGTTTATGCCATGGGCACCTATGGTTCAAAGAGAAGGGTAAAAGCTCCCGTTATTTGATTTCTGAGATCAAGGAAGCAGGGAGGTGTGTCACCGAAGATAAGAACTTTGAGAAACTGTCCAAGGGAAAGAGCCCTTGTGTTGGAGGAACAGGTTATCTTGGAAGGTTGAGCTTCCAGAAGCAGAAAGCATGAAGAAGAACTCTGATGAGATCATTGCACCCGCCAAAAAATTCCTGAACAAGTTCTACAGGCTTTTTGAGGTTTGATTAATTCTCCGGCAGTTTCACTGCCCCTTTTGTTATGCTGCACTTGATTTCAGCCAGGTTGTAGCCTCGCGACAACTGATTTTTGTTACTAATCCAGAAAAATGGCTAGTTAAGGTAGCACCGTACAAAAAAATACGTAAAAATATATTGCATTCAAAGCGAGTTGGTTACGAGCGTTAAACTCTTATTCGTTTACCTAAAAGATTAAGGAACGTCTATTTGTAAAACGAACCCATTGTACAATGGGTGCATGAATACAAACGCACCGCATGCCCGGCTTGCATCCAGCACTGGCCTTTGCCGCCGTGCCACCTGGGTTGGTAAGATTTGTTACTGGTTTCCTTGGCCTGTTGCCAAAGAAAAAAACCGTGTGGGGGTCCTTGTGTATGTGGGCTCCTCATATGATCGCTTGACGATCTTAGCTTGCCGTTAGGCCGATTAAAAAGTATAACAACCAAGAACATGAAAAAATATTTAACCAAGTCTCTGTTCACGCATGCGTTGGATTGCCCAACAAAGCTCTACTACAAATCCAATAGCAAAGACTATGTCAGCTCACAGGATGATGATGATTTTTTGCGAGCCCTTGCGGAGGGAGGCATGCAGGTGGGTGAGTTGGCGAAATGCTACTTTGAAGACGGGGTGGAGATTGAATATTCAACCGACAAAAAAAAATCCATTCAGGAAAGCAAAAAAATCCTGAAAAAGAAAAATATTGTCATCTATGAGGCCGCCATACAATTTGAAAACACTTATGCATTGGTGGACGTCCTTGAAAAGAAGGGCAACCGCATCAATTTGATCGAAGTGAAGTCAAAGTCATGGGATGAGGAGGTCGGGTTCTACGGAAAGAGGGGGGGGGTGATGCCCGGATGGCACAAATACCTACATGACATAGCCTTTCAGACATGGGTGGCGCAGAGGGCCTTTCCTGATCATGAGATCCATCCTTACCTGATGCTCATTGATAAAAACAAGGCGTCAACGGTGGATGGGCTGCATCAGTATTTCAAGGTCGTTCAGGATAAAAAAGGCCGCAGCTCCATCAAGTTGAGGGTTCCCCATGAGCAGGTGAATGCCGGTGAGCCGATCCTGACCCAGATATCGGTTATCGATGAAGTGAACCTGATTTTTGACGGGAACTGCAGAACTCCCCAATCAGATCTGGAGGCGCAAGGGTTTGATGCCTGGGTCAGGGGTTTGGCCAAATTACTTAATAAAAACGAGAAATACCCGGTTCTGATTGGCGATAAGTGCAATCATTGTGAGTATCGGGTTGCCACGTTCAAGCTCATGGGAAAACGTTCAGGTTTTGAAGAATGCTGGAAGAAGGCACTCAACTGGATGGGTCCCGACTTCCAAAAACCGCATGCGTTTGATGTGTGGTTTTCCAATGCCAAGAAGCTGATGGCTGACCATGTTTATCATATGGATGAGATTACCCCTGATTACATCGGCACAGAGGAGAGCGGCTTGTATGACCATTCCATTTGGGACGATGGCCGAAAACAGCGCCAGCTAGCCCAGGTGATGAAAATGACAGGGCGTCACGAAGACAGTGAGGTGGTGCTCTCCGGTCTGTATGAAGAGATGGATACATGGAAATACCCGCTTCACTTTATCGATTTTGAGGGCATTGCGCCTGCGATCCCTTTTTACAAGGGATCATACCCTTATAAGAAAATACCGTTTCAGTTTTCCATTCATGATGTCGGGGAAGACGGCAGTGTCGAACACGTGGCCGAGTGGGTAGAGAGAACTCGGGGGAAATTTCCCTGTTTTGATTTTGTTCGTGAGTTAAAAAAAGCTCTTGGAGGAGACGATGGTTCAGTATTTATGTATCATCATTATGAGCGAACCACACTCAGGGATGTGAGGGCGATGTTGTTGGATTCAAGCGAACCGGACAGGGACGAGTTGGTGGAGTTCATCGACACCCTGGTGGAAGATGGCAGTCCACGCGCCATGATTGACCAGCAGAAGTTGGTTATAAAGTATTATTATTCAGTCCATATGCGTGAATCAAACAGCATCAAAGATGTGTTGCCAGCAGTGTTGGCTGAGAGCAAATTCCTCAAGGATAATTATTCCAAGCCATATTCCGGACTTAGCATTAAAAACCAAAAGCTTTATCAAGTAGAGGACGGGGGAGAAGTTACCAATCCCTACAAGCTGCTTCCGCCTATTGAGATTGATGATATCCCGAACCTCATTGAGATTGAGGACATGGGGATTAGTAAGAATGAAGCCATCTCCGAGGGAGGCACCGCCATGATGGCTTGGGCGCGTATGCAGTTTGATGATGTTACGGATGAAGAACGCGAAGCTACTTTCCAGGCACTGCTCCGCTATTGCGAATTGGATACCCTCGCCATGGTAATGATCCATCAGCACTGGCAGTCTGTAAGGCATGATTGCTAGATCTGATTGCGCTGGGTTTCCGGATAAAAGCCTTGTGAGCATCCATGATTATATCCGTAGTCTTTAACGATTGCGTCTAATACCACTAACAAAAAGAAAGCAAACCATTATGCCGCAATACCCTCAATATTCCGCCAAGCCCGAAGATGACCTGGATAAGTTGGAAAACATGCTGATAACCATGCTTCAATACGGCTTCATCCACGAAGACGGTTTGAACGAAATCGATAGCTTGATGAGGCAACTCTATGGGGCAGCGATACGATAGCCCGGGATAGCTTTGATTACGCCGAAAACAAGGAGCAGTTTGTGCAAGATTTTCGCAACGTCATTGGTGAGCAACTGGCCAGCAATTCATACGGTGCGGTGACTGTAGGGGGCATCATAGCATTGCGTGTAGATGGTGACGGCAACAATTATTAGTCATTCAAAAAAACCTAACCAAACAAACCTGTAAAATACATTAAATCATGCATACAATCGACCTAGATCAGATATTAAAGTATCCCAGCGCCAGTTTGCACTCTGTGGCTTACGAAGTGAGTCAATCCAACAGCTTCGGATGCGAGTTGCCCGCTTACTTGCGCGAGCTTTTGAAGGAGGATTGTAGGCTCTCGAAAACGGATGTTATTCAAATAATAAAGGATGCGCCTGCGACGTCAATGGACGAATTCTTGGCTATTTTGTTCTGGGGTGCCTATTTTCGGGTAACGGCTCGTTCGCCAAGAACTCAGCGAGCACTGGTTGGTTTTATTTCCGATCGAAATTTTGATACAGCGCTCGCTCAGATGAAATCCGCAATACTCAAAAGCGATGATCCTGAGTCCTTGTTCAGGTCGTTTAGTTACCGCGGAAAATTCAAGATCCCGGGACTCAGTTATGCCTATTTCACGAAACTGTTTTTCTTCTATAGAGAGGCCGAGGGCCTGTCGACCTACCCAATCCTTGATAAATGGTTGTGCAGCGCGTGGTGTGCGATCGACGGTACACTGAATCAGAATACTCGAGTGTATGATACCTATTTTCGAAGCCCTAAGTCTCAGAGTATTTTCCTGCTGCGCCGAAAGTCCGCGCAAGCCTATGGCGAGTATGTAGCATTCATGTCAGAAACATCCAAATGCTGCGGGCTTAGCGTTGCGGACTTTCAAGAGGAAATTTCCGGGAGAGATCTCCGTGTGCAGCCAAATAGCTTTAACCCGAGAAATGAATACAAAGCTTGGGCCAATCACCTGAAGAAACATCCCGAGAAAAAAGAACAGGCGCTGGCCGACGAGGACTTCGCCTCAATCCGTGAGTTTATTAAAACATTGCCCAACCCAAAAAACGACTAATGACACCTCAATATCTGAAAAATAATACAGCTACGATCCGAGCCATTGGGGTCGATGCGCACGGCATTCCGTTCAACTCGGCGACTTGGGAGCGTCAGTTGGGAAAGACGGCAGTTTGGCATCAGTTCCGCAGTCAAATCCATACTGATTCAATCACGCGGGGGGATCTCTTTGCGATGGCTCGGGAGGCGAACGCAGCGGAGCGACTGAAGGTTTTATTTGTAGCGAGTATGGTTTGGGGCTATGGTGAGGTCGGTTATGGAGCCTGGCGTAGCCGTGCAGCTTTGGAGGCACCGCAACTCGGTGAGCAGTTGGAGATGCTTGCCGCCAAATTACTGAGTGGTAATCTCGTAGGTGCCTACCGTGCGGTGTCGATACCCCGAGTGGGACCGGCCTTCTATACAAAGTTTTTTTATTTCCTCTGCCGGGGTCGAGTGCAGCGTTTTCCGCTGATACTCGATACCGTTCTGATGAATGCCTTTGAGCAACTGCTTGGTTTGGATGTTGGGGACTATGCAAAAGTAACGCGTAAGCATCGGAGGGTCACCTCAATACTAGCGTGGCCAGAAGGCTACCAGCGCTATGTCGAGCAGATGCACGATTGGGCCGATGCTCTGGATTGCACGGCGGATCAAATCGAACTGTTTTTATTTCAAACTCAAAAGGCGTCTGATTTAAGCGGACAATCTCAGCATCATTAAAATTAACCAAAACAACAGTTATGATCAAACTATTTAGCAACGGGTGCGAAGGCACTACTCAATTGGAAGCCGAGCCCTTCAAGCCAACCGCAGTTCTTGAGGATTTTGTGAATTTGATGAACATGCTCTACGATGGACAAGGAAATCTTTTTGAAATCAAAAAATATAAAGATGAAACAATCTCGTTGATTGGCAGCACTAATCTGCTTTCGGCCGCAACTGATTGGGAAGTTGGTGAATTCGACCTCGATTCTTTCCAACAGATCATTGATGGACTAAGATCAAGTTATGGCGAAGCCGTCGATTTAGTGAAAAATGGGGTTTTGGCTCAGGATCCTGGCACTATAGCTTTAGGGGAATTCCTTGCCCCCTTGATCGCTCCAAGTCAGAAGGTGGTAGTACAGCTTACTGACCTCGAATACGGTAACACCGAGTTCATCATAGAAACTTAAAAAGTAACAAATCTGGCGAGCATACATGAATTCTTTTTACCGAAGCGCCCGATCGCCGCGCAAAACACTTTCAGTTAACAGGAAGTCGATCCAATGAAATTACTTAAAGTGCTAGTCCTTGCCTTTGCTTGCTTGGCGATGTTTGGATGCGTCAGTCGGCCTCAGGCAGTTCGAGTGTTCGACATCCCTTATCAGGGCGAGTATTACAAAGTGCCCGCAGGCGAAGTCTGGCAATTGACTTGGACCTCGCCCTATCAGAGGGGAGAGGTGCACCCCACATATGATGTCCGCGTGTTGGGCCAATGTTACACGAGCGGGGAGCGGGGCACGAGTTTGCATGCCTTTGCTGTGGGCGAGGACGGCCTGCTGGACATTTCAGCGGGTTACAGGTCTGTCGCGGAGATTTGGGTGCCAGCTGGGAGTGAGTTTTACCTGAAGAATGAGTTCGTTCGGGTGAGAGTGGAAGTGCATCAGAGCGCTTTCGAATATAATTATTAAGCAATTTGAAATTAACACGAATACACTCCTGACCCTCAAAAGCTGCCAGCCGATTGCAAAGCCCATTTTTATCATTTTTGCCGCAGGCGCACCGATCATATATTTTGCCATCCAATGTCCGTTGAATTCCATATTTTAGGTTCTAGTAGTGGGGGTAACTGTGCGCTGTTAAAAACGGGTTACACTAAGGTGCTCATTGATGTCGGCTTCTCTGCAAAGCGTATAGGCGTGCTGCTCGAAGCGGTTGGAGAGTCACTAGACGCCATTGATGCCGTCTTTTTAACTCACGATCATAGCGACCATGCGCAGGGCATTCGCGGTCTCGCCAAGCGCGCGGACTTACCAGTGTTTGCTAATCGCAACACAGCCGAGGCCGTTCAGACTAAACTAACTAAAAAAGTATGCTGGCAGATTTTTCAAAATGGAATGGAGTTTATCTTCCGCGATATCAAGGTGCGCTCATTTTGCATCCCCCACGACGCATACGACACCGTCGGCTTCACCTTAGCCTGGGGCGAGGAGGGGGACCTTTTCTCACCACCACGCAGCCTCGCATGGGTGACTGACCTCGGTTACGTGCCCGAGTACGTTAAAGAGCATATCCGCGGTGTACAGACACTGGTCATCGAAGCGAATTACGATGAAGATTTACTCGAACGCGACGAGCGCCGGCCTCGGTCAACGAAACAACGGATACGAGGACGGCACGGGCATTTATCCAACCATGCTGCCTTCGAACTGGTCGAAGCACTCTCAACTTACGGGACTCTAGAAAAAGTGTATCTAGCTCACTTAAGTAAGGACTGTAACAGTATTGAAATCGTCCGCGATAAATTTGCCTGCCTAGAACAGAAGCTAAGTATCGACATCATTGATCCAGAAGGTGGTATCGCTCCTGCTCCAACGCGTCTAAATTGTTAAGGTGCACCGCTGAACAACACCGTTGAGAAACTAAATAGCTTTATTTGATCGTAATGGTCATAGTCTACGAAGCCTAGTGCGAGTAAGTCAGTGTACCTTGATTTACCTATAAATTGCTTAGCATGAAAAAACACGCTATGTTTAGGGTGTTACTTTTCTAGTCGAGGCAACAAGTAAGGCTCATAGCTTTTTTGCTTTAACTAAATAGGTAATCCTCCTTAATAAATTGCTTATGAGTCAATTTATACACTGTGGATCTAGTTCTTTTGGTAGCGGCTGTGTGCACAGCGCCGACCGCAAACATAAACATGCTGAGCCGGGGAAGTGCGTTTATTGCGGATCATCTTCCTAAGGTAGTGGATGTATACATAGTCCAAATAGAAGGCATCTGCATTAATGAAAACCCTTTCAAAATCACTACTGAATTTATCTGCGGTGGGTTATGACAAATTGAAGAGCCACCGTTTACTCGGTATTTCGGTTGCCTGTTGCCTGTTGCCTGGTGCCTGTGCATTGCCTGTTGCCTATCTGTTTGCCTAATTCGGTTGATATTAGGCAATAATTAGGCAATATGAGCATATCGGCTGCATGTTGTGACCGATGCCAAACACGCCAGTGTTGAACAACCAATCGCCCGCCAACCCGCATAAAAAACCCTCTCGTGGTTAAACGAGAGGGTTTAAAAGTGGAGCCACCTGTCAGAGTCGAACTGACGACCTGATGATTACAAATCAACTGCTCTACCAACTGAGCTAAGGTGGCCTACTTACTGGATCGGGGACTTGAACCCCGAACCAATT
>Ga0209196_1001055_pt1 | contig 20838 bp, 18 predicted proteins | sample COGITO_mtgs_1105_5_FD_184801 | JGI IMG/M metagenome (GOLD analysis project Ga0209196, IMG submission 184801) | Pelagic marine microbial communities from North Sea - COGITO_mtgs_110509 (SPAdes) (version 2) | ecosystem: Environmental > Aquatic > Marine > Epipelagic ... | reverse complement strand
GATTAACAGCATAGACTCCGCCGTTTGTATTGTTTTGCCATGCTGTATCAAAAGAGCCAGCCTGTAATTCGTCTTCACTTTGCCAACGAGTACCATCATTTTGAAGCTGTATGTTTCCAGCTCCATCCGAAAATATAATATTATTTGATAAATCGGTTGCAAGACCTTTTACCCTAGACCCTATAATAGTGTTATCGCTTCCTGTAGTAACACCCCACCCCGTTTCATTACCAATTATGGTGTTTCTTATACCTGAGATTAAGTTATCTCCTGCTTCTGCTCCAATAGCTACATTATTATTACCGCTTTGGTTTAGCCTTAAAGCTCTTCTACCAATAGCTACATTATTATTACCAGATATATTATCTGAAAGTGAAGAGTTACCCGCAGCCAAATTACCCTCTCCGTCGATATTTGAGGTAAGTGTATTCCCTCCAAGCCCTACATTTAAATCACCAACGGTATTAGCTAACAGCGAATTTCTCCCTAATGCAATATTATTATTACCACCAGTATTAACCAATAAAGCATTTGTTCCTATCGCAACATTTTGAAAGGCTGCTACATTATCTCTCAGAGCGTTAGTTCCGATTGCAATATTTTGATTATTCGTGAGATCGTCATTTAATCCTGCATTTTCTCCAATAAAAACAGAGTTACCGTTATTCACAGGTTCTATTGTAGAACCACGCATGACAAATTTCTCTGTGCCCGCCAAATCAAAACGAATGAGGTCTTCGTCTGCGGATTCCTCAACTTGGATTTTAGTATCACCATCTGCATCGCTGAGGATTGAACTTTTTAAAACTTCCCAATTAGTAATGTCTAAATCAGGAGCAATATCAGTGTTTGTTCCTGTGATATTTTTATAAATCGCACCGTTATAGGACACCAAATGATCAATGGCATAGGTACCACTATTGGTATTACTGATCCAATTGCGAATGGAGGCCATCTCCTGCCAAGCATTCAATGGGGTACCTTCCCAAACTTTTACGGTATTAGAAGTGGTGTCAATCCAAATATCATTTTCTAAAGGATCAGAAGGTGGCGTAGCGTCCGAAGTGACACGTGTATTATTAACAACCACCAAGGAGCCTTTGTTGTCGATAACTCGCAATTCTTGAGCTAAACTAAAGCTGAATGTAAATAAAACTAAAGTGCTAGAAATTAATTTTTGTAAATATTTAATAGTTTTTACGCTCATAAATCAACAATAGTATTAGCATATATCAGTCGTTAAACTGATATATGCATTTATATTTTAATTAAAATAAATAGTTTATTTAAAGTACTGAACTTCAATAATATCACCTGTAAATAGAGTCCAATCATTTGGAGCTGTCGCATTTTCTACAAGTGTTACTACTGATGTTCCGTCATCAATTGTGTAGTCAACATTCGCTATCAATTTTGCGCCATTTCGATACACCCATACTTTTTCATAACTAGGTAATGGAATTTGAACACCTGCCATAGCTGGCACCCCAGCAGCAACATCATAAGTTAGGGTTCCTGTAGTTGCAGTAAAAACAGTTTGACCGCTCACAATTAAATCAGAAGCTAATAACTTTTTTATTTCTCCTGTATCTTCATCTCTTACTAAAAGTGTCCACCCACTAGCAGAACCATCATTCGGAGATGTAAGTCTAACATCTGCTGATGGCGCATCTGTTGTTTGTAAGACATTATCAAATGAAAGGGCATTTGCATTAAAATCAATATCAGTGTCTGATGCTAATTGCCCTCCCAATTGCCATGTGGTAATTATACCGCCATCTGGTGCCAAATCAGTGACCTGAGTGATCCCATTTTGTACTTGAAGGTATTTTTTGGTACCTTTATTGTCAATCACTCGGATGGCTCCTCCTTGAACAGTTGCGCCTGCTGTACCTGCTGCTGTGTTTGGATTTGTTGCATCTGGAGTAGATGCTGTAGAAGTCGTCACCTGACCAAGTGTAGCGTCAGTTTGTCTTCCAATAGCCGTACTAGTGTCTTGTGCTTGTATCGCAGTTCCTGCCATAAGCATTAGGACCATAAGACCCAGTTTTCCATAATTGTTTTTCATAATAGATCGATTTAAATTAAATTTAAAAAATTTGGTTTTACTCTTTTTTGATGTGTTCATAATATTAAAATTTAAGGTTATTATTAATTTAGGTTATTTAATTTGAATATTGTACAATCCGTATCTCATCCCCTTGATAACATACAGCTTCGGGCTCTAGCTCGACAGTTGAAAGGCTCACCACCGTAAATCCAATTCGCACCCCATTACGGTATACATTTACTTTATTGGGGGTTACTATTGGTAAGGGCGTTACAAATTGGTTTTGCCCATCTATTGCTGCGATCGTGAGGGTCACTTCCTCTTGAAATAGATTCCCTAAAGACGTTCGTGTGATCACCCCTGTATTGGAGTTAACTGTCATTACATCACTATCTACTGTTGACGTAATTTCCTCTAAGCCTTTTAATGCTAGCGTATTAGTGGCGTCCATATTTATTTCGGTAGGTTCCGTCAAAGTTCCGCCTAGTTTGATTTCTGTATTTTCATTTATATTGATTCCATTGCTGGCCTTGATATCTTCCAATGACCCATTAACGTTTACCCACTCACTTCCTTCATAAATCTGAATACACTCACAGGTCTGATTCCAAACTTGATCCCCTATATTTGGATTTGGATATTGTAAATCACGATCATTCGTATCTGAAGCGACGACCAATCCTAATTCGTTTTCGGGGTCATAATCCGTATTGGCAAAACTCCACTTTTCGCCATCCCAAACCATCAGCGACGGATTTCCTTGATTATCCACATCTTTTACCCACATTAAATCGCCAATTGTATTGTCAGTCATTGGTAAATCATTCATAAAACCTACAAAATCTACAGTAGTACCCATTCCACTCTGTGGCAAATACAATATTTTTTGAATGTCCAAAAATACAAACCCTTGATTTTGACTGTGAATATCAATCTCTACATTCAAATATTTTAAAGTGCCATCCCAAGCAATGGAATCAAACGTGGAAAACAAAGGTGTGCCTTCTCCAACGATCAAAGAAATCATCCCATTTTCATCGGTAATCGTGCTTTGTGATTCAATATAATACTCTTCAAAAGAGGCGTTTAAAATGCTGAATCGAAAGGAAACATCTTCGAGTGTTAACAACACTTGATTTTCTTCTACATTAGTCCCTGGGATTTGAATTTCTTCAGAATTTAAGATTAAAGCCTGATAATTTATACCGGGTGTTTGCGCAAATAACAACCCCTTACTCATAAAAATGAAAAGTGCTATTTTGAATATATGTTTGAGGGTTTTTAGCATAAATTTTGGTTAATTTGGAAGTGGTTTAAATTTAAAACGAAAGCCCATCATCACAGAATTTACGTTGATGCGATACGACTCATCATTATCAATTTTTGCTCTAAAACTATGTTTTGAATCGTAACTTATATAGAAAGAATTCTCACTCGTTATAAAAATCTCTAAAGCCAATCCATAATGATAATTCATTAGAAGTTTGCTTAATTGATGACCGTTTGTAAGATCCAAAAACTCATTATTATACTGATTTGAGCCAAACACTAAATAATCAAATGAACCATGCGAATGAACCTGTAATTTAACTCTTGGATCATCTATTAACGAAAAATAGGGTCCTGTTTTTAAGGACGCATAGGATAAATTATAGTGGGTCGGCGTAGATGTGTTTCCAAGAACAAAACTCGTGTTGATTTTATATTTATTATAGTTAAGTCCTAAATCCCATTTAAGACGTTTATTCCCAGAAATATCAAAAATAACACCACCTCCAAAACCCAACTCAATCGGTTTAGAGGTCGTATTATCGAGCGTATTAATCCCAAAATCGTTTGTATACTCTTTAAAATAAGCACTTGACAGAGAACTTTCTACATATAAAGTTTGAGCACCACTTGTAAAGCCTACTAAAAACCAAATACTATATGTTATGATATTTATTCTCATTGTTTTAATACCTGCCTTTAATTAACTTTTTAAGAAATTCTGAACTACCACTTGAAATACGAATGATATAACTGGCGTCTTCTAACCGATCCATAGAAACTGTAATTTGACCCGAAGGTTCAAATTCCTGATTGAGCACCAAACGCCCTCTGACATCAAAAACTTCTATTTGAATCGGATACATAGTCGGTTTTGAAAATTTGATTTTTACAAAATCTTTAAATGGATTGGGGTAGATTATCAAATCCATGGTTTCAACAAATTCAACGGTTGTATTATTAACGTTCAATAGTTTTACACGATTTAAAAATCCTTGTTGAATGGAGTGATTCATTGTTTTAGACAAACCAACAACCCCATTTTGACCAATACTCTGCTGTATTTTAGTCGTTCTTACAATGCCACTAGCATCGGTATGTGTATACGAAACCGCTCTAGACCCTGCCTGTGTTAATACAGACTTTATAACTGTTGGGGATTGATTTATCCCTTCCTGAGTAAACCCATTGGTTACTGAAAAAAGAAAACAAATCACAAAAATCAATTGGTGTTTATACATTTAATGTTTTTACGATATATACATGACATCTACTTAAATGTATATCAATATATTTCAATTAAAAAGTTAATTGTAATTAACGGCAGAAACACGTAATAAGCGGAGGCCGAAATGTTATAAACGATAAATTATAGTACAATTTCACAGTTAACAAAAGGAAGTTTTAATAGTGGATATATATTTATTAGTTTAAAAAACAAGAAAGTCATCTATAATAAAGCACGTATTTTTTGATACATTTAAGCGTCAATTCTAAAAAAAACTATAAAAAAATCATAGTTTTACATAAAATCAACAAAATGAAGTTAAAAGCAGGCGTATTGGGTGCAGGTCATCTCGGTAAAATTCATCTTAAATTACTCCAGCAATCTGAAAAATATGAGCTTACAGGTTTTTATGATCCTGATGAATCTAATGGCAAAAAGGTTGAACACGAGTATGGGTATCCCTATTTCAGTTCACTAGAATCGTTAATTGATGCTGTCGATGTTGTCGACATCGTGACGCCTACACTTTCTCATTATACCTGCGCCATCAAAGCCATTACAAAAGGGAAACATATTTTTATTGAAAAACCAATCACCAACACCGTCGAAGAAGCTGAACACATTCGTTTGCTGGTTTCTGAAAACAACCTTAAAGGACAGGTCGGTCATGTAGAACGTTTCAACCCTGCATTTAAAGCTGTTAAAGACGATATTCAATCACCGATGTTTATTGAAACACATCGTTTGGCTGAATTTAATCCTCGTGGTACAGATGTCCCTGTGGTTTTAGATTTAATGATTCATGATATCGACATTATATTAAGTGTCGTAAAATCACCTGTCAAAAACATCACAGCAAGTGGCGTCTCTGTAATCAGTGAAACACCAGATATTGCCAATGCACGCATTGAGTTTGAAAATGGCTGTGTTGCCAACCTGACGGCAAGTCGTATTTCTATGAAAAATATGCGAAAAAGTCGTTTTTTCCAGAAAGACGCATATATTAGTGTTGACTTTTTAGAGAAACAAGTGGAAGTCGTGAAAATGAAAGATGCTCCAGAAACTCCAGGCGATTTTGATATGGTATTACAAAATGCCGAAGGAGTAAAAAAACAAATCTATTTTGAAAATCCTGAAATTGCGCCAAATAACGCTATTTTAGACGAGCTCGAAAGTTTTGCTGACGCTATTAATAACAACACGACGCCTGTTGTGACGCTTAGAGATGGCACAGAAGCCTTGAGAGTTGCGTATCAAATTATAGATTGTTTTTAAAAAATACTCATCAACAGTGAACCTCCCGTACTAGGTAGGCTCATGTGACCATTAAAAAATAATAAACAAAGACACATGAAAAATATTGCAGTTATTGGAGCGGGAGCCATGGGAAATGGGATCGCACATACGTTTGCGCAAGTAGGTTATAAAGTACAGCTAATCGATGTCAATCAAACGGCGCTTTCATCGGCACTTGAAACAATTTCAAAAAATTTGGATCGTTTGGTCGCTAAAGAAAAAATAGAGGCATCTGACAAAGTTAAAACACTCGCTAACATTTCAACCTTTACCGATATCACTGAAGGGGTTGAATATGCCAGCTTAGTCGTAGAAGCAGCAACTGAAAATGTAGATTTAAAACTTCAAATTTTCAGACAATTAGATGAAGCGTGTCCGGAAGATACCATTTTAGCAACCAACACCTCCTCTATTTCCATCACACAAATTGCTGCGGTTACTTCGAGACCGGAACGCGTGATTGGGATGCACTTTATGAATCCAGTGCCCATTATGAAATTAGTGGAGATCATTGCAGGCTACAATACATCAAAAGAAGTCATGAATTTTATCGTTTCACTAACTGAAGAAATTGGTAAAACGCCCGTGATTGTAAATGATTACCCTGGATTTGTTGCCAATAGAATTTTGATTCCAATGATCAATGAAGCCATCGAAACGCTATACTCAGGAGTCGCAGGTGTCAAAGAAATTGATACGGTTATGAAACTTGGAATGGCTCATCCAATGGGTCCATTAGAACTAGCCGATTTTATTGGACTAGATGTTTGTTTATCAATCTTAGAAGTGATGTACGACGGATTTAAAAACCCTAAATATGCACCAAACCCTCTGTTGGTGAATATGGTTCGCGCCGGAAAATATGGTGTAAAAACGGGGGAAGGGTTTTATGATTATTCAACCGAACGTAAAGCGATCGTCGTCGCTCCCCAATTTTCTTAAAATACACCCTAAAACTCCAACTGTAAAAATGGCGAAAATTAACCCCTTTAGAGCGGTTCGTCCTTCAAAAACGAACCTTCAAAATTTTAGTTCAAAATCGTATAAAACGTATTCTCAAATAGAATTAGTAGCTAATTTAAAAAATAATCCGAACTCATTTTTAAGTATTATTAATTTAAAAAAGAATACCAAGTTTGCTCTCGATATCGCAAAGCGATATGAACTGGTCAAACAGAAATATGAAAATTTCAAAGCCACTAAAGTTCTTATTAAAGACGCGACTCCTGCTTTCTACATTTATGAAACTCTACAAGAAAACGGACTCCGATTTTGTGGTATTTTAGCCACGGCTCATGTAGACGATTATGAAACGAATGTGATTAAAAAACATGAGGCAACTATTTCGAAACGGGAAAATAAATTTAAAACATATCTCAAAACTGTGCGCTTCAACGCGGCACCAGTACTCCTTACCTATCCAGATGATGAGACTGTTGAGTATGGAATTCAGAAGGCGAAATTAAACGCCGTAGAAATAAATTCTTGGAACTCCGAAAATGAAACTCATAAGATTTGGCGAATTGAAACCCAAAAAGAGGTGAGTTTTATTCAAAAAGCCTTTGAAAACATTCCTAGTCTTTATATTGCTGATGGGCATCATCGCTCTGCATCCTCCGCGCTTTTAGCAAAAGAGCTGAACTCTAAACAAAAGACTCCAACAAACACTTCTTATAATCATTTTTTGACCTATTTAATTCCTGAAAGTCAACTAAAAATACAGGATTACAACAGAGTCATTAAAGACTTAAACGGCTTAAGTGTTGATTCGTTTTTAGAAAAAATAAGTCATCGATTTAGAGTAGAAAAAAAAGGGAAAGATGTTTACAAAAGCATTGAAAAAAACGAAATATCAATGTATTTAGGAGGCGAATTTTATTGTTTATCTTTGCGTCAACCAATGGAAAACAGTCAATCTGCGATCCATCAACTAGATACCTATATTTTACAAACACATCTTTTGGAACCAATTTTAGGAATTACAAATGTTCGAACTAATAAACGGATTGATTATATCCATGGATCTGATAGTTTAGAACAGATTAAAACCGCTGTAAACCAAGGGGATTATGCGGTTGGATTTGGACTTTTCCCTGTTGAAACAAAAGAATTAAAAGCCATTGCAGATGCAGGTGCCGTGATGCCCCCAAAAAGCACCTATATCTATCCGAAACTAAGAAGTGGAATCACTATATACGAGTTTTAATTATGTCTATAAACACCAATTTATCACAACTACAATCGCAACTTCCAGATCAAGTAACTTTGGTCGCTGTTTCTAAAACAAAACCCGTAGCGGACTTAATGGAAGCCTATGCTGCTGGTCAACGCATTTTTGGCGAAAATAAAATCCAAGAAATGGCCGAAAAACAGCAGCAAATGCCAAAAGATATCCAATGGCATATGATTGGAAATGTGCAACGAAATAAAGTCAAATACATGGCTTCATTTGTAGATTTGATTCATGGGGTTGACTCCCTAAAGTTACTCAATGAAATCAACAAACAAGCCGAAAAAAACGACCGTACCATTTCATGTTTATTACAACTTAAAATTGCAAAAGAAGATACCAAATTTGGAATGACTTCAGAAGATGCGCACTCCATAATTGATTCGGATCATTTTAAGAGTTTAAAAAACATATCGATTGTTGGCGTGATGGGAATGGCAAGTTTTACGGATAATACAATGCAAATTAAAGAAGAATTTACAACTTTGAAAAATACTTTTGAAAGCTTAAAAAAAATCAATCCCGATCTTTTAGAGATCTCCATGGGAATGAGTGGCGATTTCCTATTAGCTATTGAATGTGGAAGTACTATGATTCGTGTGGGAAGTCGTATCTTTGGAGCAAGAAATTACACCAAATAAATCAACATTATTTACACGATAGTAGACATAGAAACCACTGGAGGAAAGTTTAATGAAGAAGGCATTACAGAAATTGCAATCTATAAATTTGACGGTCATAAAATTGTAGATCAATTTATCAGTCTCGTTAATCCGGAACGGGAAATTCAACCCTTTGTCGTTAACCTTACGGGGATTAATAGTAAAATGCTAAGGTCTGCACCAAAATTTTATGAAGTCGCCAAACGGATTATTGAAATTACCGAAGGCAGTATTTTAGTGGCGCATAACGCTCAATTTGATTATCGAATTTTGAAAACAGAGTTCAGACGTCTCGGATTTGATTTTGAGCGTGAAAATTTATGCACAGTTGAACTTTCTAAACAATTAATTCCAGACCTTCCTTCCTACAGTTTGGGCAAACTGGTACGATCCTTAGGGATTCCTGTAAGTGATCGGCATCGAGCTGCCGGAGATGCCACAGCAACGGTCAAGCTTTTTAAGATGTTACTGGACAAAGATCTTGAAAAAACAATTGTAAAAGCGGCGATACGAATGGACCCAAAGCATCAGATGGAACCTAAATTAACTGATATTATTTCTAAATTACCATCGGTTACAGGCGTTTATTACATCCACAAGGCCGATGGTGAAATTGTGTATATCGGAAAAAGTAAAAACATTAAAAGTCGAATCAATCAACACTTTACGGGTCAGACCCCGAAATCAAAAAAAATACAACTCGAAGTCGCAGCCGTCACTTATGACGAAACCGGCAGTGAATTGGTCGCACTTTTAAAAGAGAGTGAAGAAATTAAACGCAACAAACCTAAATTTAATCGCGCACTTCGGCGAACTATTTTTACGCATGGATTGTTTAGTTTTAGAGACCAAGAAGGCTATATCAATTTAAAAGTTGAAAAAATAAAAGGCAATCAAAAACCAATCACTACCTTTTCGAATCAAGATAGCGCTAAGAGCTTTTTGAATAAAATTGTGGAACACTACCAACTCTGTCAAAAATTATGTGGGCTGTATAAAACGGCCAATTCTTGTTTTGGATATGATATCAAAACTTGTGCAGGTGCCTGTATTTCAGAAGAACCCGCCGAAATATATAATAAAAGGGTGCTGAGTCTGCTTGAATCCCATAGATTTAAAGATCAAAATATGATTGTGATTGATTATGGTCGTGCTGTTGATGAACGCAGTGCTATTTTAATTGAAAATGGTGTTTTTAAGGGCTATGCCTATTTTAATTTAAACTTTCAAATCCACTCCACTGAAGTCTTAAAATCGATTCTGACTCCGATGGAACACAATAAAGATGCGCAGCATATCATTCAAAGTTTTATGCGCCGTCATAAAAGATTAAAAATAATTAAACTGAAGGACTAAAGTTTTTTAGTATTTTTGAGATATGTCAAAATCAAATCAAACAACAAGTTGGAGAGAAAAGGTTCATGAAATTATTTATGAAGCAGACACCCCAGCAGGAAAGTTATTTGATGTTATTCTATTAATTGTGATTCTTATCAGCATCCTTTTGGTGATGCTAGAGAGTGTAGAAAGTATTGGATCGCAGTATGCAAGCCTTCTTAATATTTCGGAGTGGGTGATCACTATTTTATTCACCCTCGAATATATCGCTCGAATTATATCGGTTAAAAAACCAAAAGCATACATATTTAGTTTTTATGGAATCATCGATCTTTTATCAACCATTCCAAAATACCTTTCCTTATTTATTTTAGGATCGCATTCTTTAATAGCTCTAAGAGCCTTACGCTTATTACGCGTGTTCAGAATTTTAAAACTCACTCGATTCATTGGAGAAAGTGCCAATTTCGGGAAAGCATTAAAACGAAGTCGTGCAAAAATAGCGGTCTTTATATCGTTTGTCATTGTATTATGCATCATTTTAGGAACCATCATGTACCTTATTGAAAGTGATCAAGATAGTGGCTTTACAAGCATTCCAAGAAGTGTGTATTGGGCCATTGTAACGTTGACAACAGTTGGCTATGGCGACATTGCTCCTATCACCGCTTTAGGACAATTGATTGCCTCTTTAATTATGATTTTAGGATATGGCATTATCGCAGTACCAACGGGAATTGTCACCTCCGAAATGACAAAATCAGATGAAAAACTGATTCCAAATAATACGCAAGCTTGTACAAATTGTAATGAGGCTTATCACCAAGATGAGGCTGAATACTGTCATAAATGTGGTCATAAAATTCATGATGCATAAGACACTTATTTCAATTGTTGGCCCTACTGGGATTGGTAAAACTGCGCTTAGTTTAAAATTAGCAACGCATTTTAAAACAGCGATTCTATCCGCAGATTCGCGTCAATTTTATAAAGAAATCCCCATTGGGACTGCCGCACCAACCGGTTCTGAATTAGCCACAGCAGCACATCATTTTATTCACCATAAATCAATAAAAGACGCTTATAGTGTGGGCGCTTTTGAAACAGAAGCACTAGCAAAACTCGAAGAACTTCAGCGAACAAACCCCATTATTATCATGGTTGGAGGTTCTGGATTGTATGTAAATGCAGTTACAAAAGGCTTTGATGAATTTCCGGATATTGCGCCAGAAATCAGAATGCAACTCAATTCTGAACTAGAAACTAACGGACTCGAGTTTCTTCAAGAAGAATTAAAAGAAATAGATCCGATTAGTTATGCGACCATTGCCCTGAAAAACCCACACCGAGTGATCAGAGCCCTTGAAATTTGTAGAGGAACTGGAAACCCCTATTCTAGTTTTTTAAATAAAGACAAACGAAAAAGACCTTTTAATACGATTTCGATTGGATTAAAAGCAGAGCGGCCTTTAATTTATGAACGAATTAATCAAAGGGTGGATCAAATGTTAGACAATGGGTTGCTAGAAGAAGCTAAATCTGTATTTGAACATAGAGGTTTAAATGCGCTCAATACAGTGGGATATAAAGAGTTATTTCACTATTTTGATGGAGAATGGACGTTGGATTTTGCGGTTTCAGAAATCAAAAAAAATACAAGACGATTTGCCAAACGACAGATGACATGGTTTCAAAAAGATCCTGAAACCGCGTGGTTTGAATATGACACAAATCTAGAAAATATCGTAAATCATTTAAATAAAGTTATAAAAAAAACCAGCGAATAGCTGGTTTTTAAATAGTTACTTATTCACCACGAGTCGAAAACCTTCGCCATGAATATTTAAGATTTCTACTTTAGGATCTAACTTTAAATATTTTCTTAATTTGGCAATATAAACATCCATACTTCGAGAAGTGAAATAGTTGTCGTCTCTCCAGATTTTTGTCAGTGCAATTTCTCTTGGCATCAAATCATTTTCATGTAAAATCAACAACCGAAGTAATTCATTTTCTTTTGGCGATAACTTAGCGGGTTTATCTCCTTTATGACTTAGAAAGCGAAGCTTCGAATTAAGACTAAATTCGCCGATGGTAAACTCAAACTGTTTACTATCCGCTAGGGTGTCAACGGTTTTACGTTGAATAATGGCTTTGATCTTCATTAGCAATACTTCGCTATCAAAAGGTTTGTTCAAATAGTCATCTGCTCCCACTTTATATCCTTTTAAAACATCTTCCTTAAGCGCTTTAGCAGTGAGGAAAATAATAGGAATTTCTGTGTTCTTTTCACGGATTTCTTTGGCAAGCGTAAACCCATCTTTGTACGGCATCATTACATCCAAAATACACAAATGGTAATCGGTTTTTTTAAACTTCTCGTAGCCTTCCATTCCATTCTTGGTGTGCGTTACTTCGTAGCCATTGATTGACAAATACTCTTTTAGAACCGTTCCAAAATTTGGGTCATCTTCAACTAGTAATATTTTTTTTAAACTTTCTTCCATGATATTAAGCTATTAATGGTAATTTTATAATAAAAGTACTTCCTCTGCCTTTTTCACTATCGACAGAAACAATTCCTTGGTGATTTTCTACAATACGTTTCACATTTGCTAAGCCAAGCCCATGCCCTTTTACATTATGAACATCGCCTGTATATTCTCTATAAAACTCTTCAAATATACGTTTTTGTACGGCTTTATTCATACCCTTTCCTTGATCTTTAATACTTAGAATAATATTGTTACCGACATTTTCTGTGTACACATCAATTTTGGGAGCATCGTCAGAATATTTTATGGCATTGTCCAAAACATTAACAATCACATTTGTGAAATAGGTTTCATTGGCTAGTATCGAGGATTTAGGGGCATTAAAATGAGTATTGATATAGCCATTTCGATCTTCTACAATAAGCTCTACATGTGTGATTGCATCTTCAATTAGATCGTGTAACTTAAGTCGTTCTTTACTAATATTAAGTTGTTTTTTTTGAAGTTGAGAAATTCTTAAAACATTTTCAACTTGAGCGTTCATTCGCTTATTTTCTTCTTTAATCATTCGAAGATAGCGTTTAACTTTTTCCTGATCATTGATTATTTTGGGGTTTTTAATCGCATCTAAAGCAAGATTAATCGTCGCAATAGGGGTTTTAAATTCATGCGTCATATTGTTAATGAAATCTGATTTCATTTGAGATATTTTACGCTGTTTAATCAATTGATACAAAGCACTAGTATACGCAATAATGATAATCAGGGTGAATAAGACCGATAAAAGAGTGACCCCAATAATGGAGGAAATGATGAATTTTTTTCGTTCTGGGAAATTAATATAAAGTTTAAAATCACTCTCATCATTATCATCTAAAAAAATGGGAGCCCCAATGGTTGGGATCAACGTTTGTACGAAATTTTGAGATTGAATCTTGGTTCCAAGATCATGATGGAAAATGGCAAATTCAAACTCAATATCAATGTTGTTTTCTCCTAATTTATTACTCAATAATTTCTGGATACCTTCGACCGAAACGCGTTGATGAATGGGCGTGTTTTTAATTTCAGAGTTGTATTGAGATTCAAAGGTGGCCTTTTGTAGTTTGTCCATATTAAGAACTTTCTCAAAAGACTGTTCAGTCGTAGAAATCAAATCACCACCTAAAACATTGTTATCATAAATTTTGGTGGTAGTTTTTCCTCTAAAATTACTCAGACCTAAACTATCGATGTTTAGATCGATAAGCGAGGGAACTTTAAAGTTTTCTTCGAGGATACCCGTGTTATAAATAATAATTTGATTGGTGGTATTGTCCTGCTTGTAGACGGTAATATTACGGATCGCAGTGGTATCAGGCTCTTTGCCGTCTGAAATGATTTTATTGAGTGCTTTGACATATTTCTTGTACTCAGTGTCAGCAACTTGATTCGTAGTATACGTCAATGCTTTTTTTACGTTGAAAGTGAATTGTTCTTCTTTTGTTTCTAGCGCATTATTAATGTAATACGCTTGAACAAAAATAATTCCGATGAGTGATAGACTCATCAAAATAACCAATAAGGCGAATAATCGTTTATTCATTACTCAAAATTAAGACTTTAATTGATGTTAAAATTGGTTTTAACCTTAGCTTAACACAAATGTTAAATTTTTACGAATTCTTGATTTTATTCAAAATTTCCTTGTGAATATTTTGAATATTTATTTCTGTTTCTAAAAGTGAGTTGTTATGAATAACAAAATCAGATTGACTCATTTTTTGAGACTCTGGCAGCTGGTTATCAATAATAGATTCGATGTCCTTTTTCGTTTTTTGATCTCTATTGATCACCCGTTGGATACGCGTTTCTGTGGGTGCCGTCACCGTGAGAATAAAATCAAATTTATTTTGAGATTTCGTCTCAAAGAGAATTGCCACTTCTTTGATGACATAGGGGGCGTGTTGTTTGGTCAACCAACGTTCAAAATGAGCGGCTACTTTTGGATGAACGATCGCATTTATTTGGTGTAATAACGATTTGTCATTAAATACTTTAGAGGCAATAAAAGATCTGTTTAGCTGACCATCTACATAACACGATTCGCCTAATAACTGAATTAATTCTCGTTGTATCATTTCAGAATTCTGCATTAAGGTTTTGGCTTCCTCGTCCGCTATATAAATTGGCACTCCCAATGCTTCAAATAGCCGAGCCACAGTGGTTTTCCCACTACCAATACCACCCGTAAGTCCTACAATTTTAGTCATTCTTAGGCGTGATTACATATTCTAACTGCGTTACTTTTAGTTTGGCCGTTTTTATATTAATGGGTTGGTTTACTAAAACAGGGTTCAAATAATTGTTATCAATATTCAAGGAATTAAAATCACATTCCACAGAAAAATCACCCGCATCGATGCTGTTATACGCCTTTAAAGTTGCATAAAAAATAACGGGGATTTCTTTAGGGAAAAAGTTAATATTAACAGCTTTGGGGACGTTGATAATAGTGACAGGTACATTGACGCTACCTTCAGTGAATTTAGCAACCTCAGCACTTAAAGAAACCGTTTGATGGGAATATTTAAGTTGATTTGATAGTATGGGTAGTTCCAAGTCGACATCCTGATCAATATTGGAGTTCAAAGCACTTAAATTTAGAAGTTTTGTACGAACCGTTGTCATTGATTTTAATATTGATTCAGGCCCAATAACAGTGATTGAATCGGGCACAGACCGATACGAATCAACCAAATCATAGCCCACTGCAAAGCTTGGGTTTATCAAAACCGTGACGGGTATTTTTTTAATAAATTGATGGTCATAGGCAAATAAAACGGTATCTGGGTTAATAGCCTTTACCGTAATTTTAGCATCAAAATGATTAATAATTTTTTCAAGCTGATTTCGTTCCGTCCAATAATAATGAGTTTTATCTTTATTTAATTGTGAAAAATCAACGTCGATTACAGGCTCCGAAATATAATATTTCAAAAGCTCAAAGCCGCGTCCAGAAAGTGTGACATTTATGGCTTTTGATCTCTTAGACACAATCAGTTCATTGGATTCGATCTGCGTTGGTTGCAATTCAAATTGAAGCGTTTGCGTATACGTATTTGATAGTTTTGAGAGTAATGAAATCAAAAACGACAAGGACAAAAACAAGACAAAAACATTCAAACGTTTGCCTTGTATTAGATTAGATTTTATGTTTTTAATTTTTTTTATCATTGGGCTCTGAAAAATAAATTAGGAAATAAGAGCGTCTCATCTTTCGTAGAAAGCCCCAGTTTTAGAGTCGCCTTTAGAAAGCCAAACCCATAGCCAAAAAACTGAATACAAATAGCGGGAAGTACTAAAAAAGCTACAATGATATTGTTTGAGGTGCGAAAAGCACCGATCATAGCGGCTAAAAAATACAATCCATAAATGATTAAAAACCCGTAAAACCCAATACAGGCCACTAGGCTACTTATCACAAAACCTAGAGTAAACACTGTTGGAAACCAATAGGTCAAACGTTTGGATTGTGGGTGCCATTTATTAAGGATGGGGCGGGCTTGTCCAAATTTATGGACTTGTGTATAAAAACTTTCTAATGAAATGCGGCGCTTATGAAATACAAAAGCTTCAGGGATAAGATGTAACTGGTAACCCATTTCTTTGAGTCGAATGGACAAATCGGGATCTTCTCCTGGGTGAATTCGTCCAAACCCACCTGTAGCTTGAAAGGCTTCTTTAGAAATCCCCATATTAAAACTTCGGGGTTCATAATTTTCGACCGAGATTTTTCCGCCACGAATACCGCCAGTGGTCATATAAGACGTCATCGAAAAATTAATTGCTTTTTGGAGGTCTGTAAAAGTATCTTTGGCAGCATCTGGCCCTCCAAACCCATCAACATAGCAGGTGTTTAGTTTGGAAAGAACGGCTTCCAAATAAGGCGGTGGCAGAATACAATCTGAATCTAAAATAATAAAATAACGGCCTTTGGCACGTTCCATACCGTAGTTTCTGGAATGTCCAGGCCCTGTATTTTCTTTGGCGTAATAGCTAATTTTGAGAGCGTCTTGAAATTGATCGACAATGCGTTTTGCGTCTAAAGTAGAGCCGTCTTCAATGATGACAATTTCAAAGGTCTTTGGCGATTCTAAAGCACAAAAGCTTTCTAGAAGTTCTCTAATTTCTTCTGGACGGTTAAAAACTGGAATGATAAACGAAAAATCACTTGCAATCATAGTGACAAAGTTACACAAAGTGATTGAATTGTAGTGAGTTGATGTGGTATAAAAAAGCCTCGCTAATAAACTAGCGAGGCTTGATATATCTTAAAAACTTAATTTTTAATCACTCGTACAGTTTCTATACTGTTGTTGATGGCTACTTGAACAAAGTAAGCGCCTGACTGAAACCCAGACATGTCAACAGCAGTTGTTGTTGTGTTTGGTGTTGATCTCACAACCGTTTGCCCTAACATATTGTAAATAGTAATACCATCTATACTTGCGGACGCATTGATGGACAACACATGGCTTACAGGGTTCGGGAAATAGGTGAAACTAGACTTTGATACGGCATCGATTCCTAAAGAGGAATCAACCGTGATTTTATAATCTTCGGCTTCTGCTCTCGTTGAAATGAAAGCACAGGCATCTTCATTAGGGGCTTCATCTTCAAAATCAATGATTAGTCGCATTCTATAATCACCATCTGGAAGTGTTGCCGGTAACGTTATTGTTGTCGTAAACGGCCCATTTCCATAACTTTCGGTACTGAAAACAACTTCAGTTGAAGGGTCAAATATTGAATTGTTGTCATAATCAATCCACGCTGAAAATCCAACGGTTCCTCCTACAATAGTTGCAGTCAAATCAAACGAACCTCCTGCTAAAGATTGGATCGCATGCGTACTAAAGTAATCTCCATAACCATTATTCGTATATCCATCAGCACCATTATTTAAATTTAAAGGTGCTCCAGTTGTAGTTACACTATCGATAAAAGTTGAAGCGTCTGAAGATGAGGGTACACAATACCCTGTAAAAATAGCTAGTGGCCCTATCCACACACTCGTCCCACTTGTTCCACAGTCCGCTTGCACATAGATGTCATAGTTTGTATTTGGAGTGAGATCCATAAGTGAATAAGGATTTTCTGAAGCAGCAACCGTAGTTGCTGAACCATCGCCTTGCGTAAAACCAGAAACTCCATATTCTATGTTCCAAGCCGCTTCTGATGCTCCTGCTGTCCAACCTATATTAACAGACGTAGTAGTGATGTTAGTGTCTGTTAAATTAACAGGTTCTGGACATAATGGAATCGTTTCAAGAGTAAAATCATCAACGAATAAAGCATAACCATCAAGACTATTAGCTGGAACATGAATAGCTATAAAAACAGTTTCTGAATAGTCACTTAAATCAATCAGCTGTTGTGTATAGGTTCCAGGCGCTTGAGTTAAAGTCATTAAGGTTTGGTCAAAACTTGAGGGGTCAGTATTAGACGTTGACAACACAACTCTATATTCATTTATTCCAGCAGGGATTATAGATTTTACACTGAATTTTAGACGCTCATTTCCTGTTAATGTAAATGGAGGGAGTATTAAATAGTCATCATTGTCTCCTTCATTATAATACGTATCGATAAATGCTGCACTACTGGCAAGTCCATAACCATCAGTTGTTACCCAAAAATCTTCATCGGAATTATAATTGTTTTCAGACCAGCATGAGGGTAAGTTTGGTATTGTAACGTCTTCAAAATCCTCAGTCCACGGGAACGTTGTTACCGCATCACATGTGGTTGTAAATGTAAAAGGCCCTCCCCATGTACTCATATCCCCTGACCCACAGTCCGCTTGCACATAAAAGTCATAGATTGTGTTTGCTGTGAGCTCCGAAAGTGCATATTCAGAAGATGAAGTAACAGTCGTAGTTGCTTCTCCTTGCGCAAAGCCTTGAGCTCCATATTTAATGTTCCAAGTCTCTGCATTATTGACTATATTCCATAAAAACGTAGCCGATGTAGACGTGATTTGACTTACTGATGCAGTGCTTGGTGCTAGATACGTTTGCGCAAAAGTATTGATAGCAAAACAAATAGCAACTGAAATAAAAATTATTTTTTTCATGAAAGGTTATTATTAGTTGTGATAGGTTATAAATATAACGTTTAATTATTTTATTAAAATATTAAACATTATAGTATTTAGCACAAAAAAACCCACAGCAAAACTATGGGTTTAGGTATATTATAATTATGAGTTACTTACTTATCTTCTGTAAATGTATCCATCACTGCATCACTAACGCCCATATTGCTAAAACCACCATCATTAAATAAGTTTTGGAGGGTTACACGTTTGGTTAAATCGCTAAATAGAGATACGGTATAATTGGCGCAATCCAAAGCGGTTGCATTTCCTAAAGGCGACATTTTATCAGCATAAGCAATAAAGCCATCAAATCCTTTTACTCCTTTACCAGCAGTGGTGGGCGTTGGCGATTGTGAGATGGTATTAACACGAACGTTTTTGTCGCGCCCAAAGAAGTATCCAAAGCTTCTGGCAATACTTTCTAAATAGGCTTTGTTATCTGCCATGTCGTTATAATCTGGAAACACCCGTTGTGCTGCCATATACGTAAGCGCTACAATACTTCCCCATTCGTTCATCGCGTCGTGTTTGTAAAGCGTTTGCATCACTTTGTGAAAGGACATTGCAGAAACATCGGTTCCTTTTTGCGTCCAGTCGTATTTTTGATCGGTATAGGCACGGCCTTTTCGTACGTTAATTGACATTCCAATAGAGTGCAATACAAAATCGAGCTTACCGCCTAAAATTTCTGTAGCTTGTTGTACTAAATTTTCTAAATCTTCAATAGAAGTCGCGTCTGCCGCAATCACTTGTGAACCTGTTTTTTTAGCCAATTCATCTATTTTACCCATACGCATTGCAATGGGTGCGTTGGACAATACAAACGTACCACCTTCTTCATGAACCCGTTCGGCTGTGATCCATGCGATTGAATTGGGGTCTAAAGCGCCAAAAATAATTCCACGTTTTCCTTTTAGTAAATTGTAAGACATAATTATATATTTAAGTGTCGGTGTTTATTTAATTTCTGGGGCAAATATAACATTAATTCAATAACTGATTCGCATGGGCGATTGCCGATGCCGATAATTCTTTCCCGCCAAGCATTTGTGCAATTTCTTCGACACGTTCCTCTTTTGATAATTTTTTAAGAGAGGTGACAGTCGTCTCCTGAATATCTTGTTTAAAAACTTTAAAATGTGACTGCCCTTTGGCCGCAATTTGTGGTAAGTGGGTAATTGAAAACACTTGCATATAGGCACTCATTTGCGCCATTATATCGCCCATTTTATGCGCAATTTCTCCAGAAACACCTGTGTCAATTTCATCGAACATAATAGTGGGTAACTGTTGGTATTTAGATAATACCGATTTGATGGCCAACATAATTCTTGAAAGCTCGCCACCAGAAGCTGCTTTTTTAAGTGGTAAAAATGAAGCCCCTTTATTGGCCGTAAATAAAAATTCTAAATGATCTTTTCCGTTGTATAGATAGGTTTCCGAGGGGTTTAATAGCAATTTAAAACGGGCGTTTGGCATTCCCAAATCCGTCAAAATTGTTTCTAATTGCTCTATTAAATCCGGAAGTACCTGAAGGCGTTGTTTGTGTATCGTTTTGGCACAGCTATCAAGCTGTTTTACGATCGATTCTAGTGTTTTTTCGACGGTGGCAATGGAATCGTCTAAAGAAGCTAAGGTATCCAACTGCGACGCTAAATGGGCTTCAATATCAATCAATGCCTCCACAGAATTCACGGAATGTTTGGCAAATAAATTATGAACGGTTTGAAGAATGAGATCAATTTCACTTAAACGTGATGGATTGACCTCAATTTTTGATTGCTCGGTTTCAATATCACTAAAAATATCATCCAATTCAATCGCCACACTTTGAATGCGATCTGATAAAGCTTGATAGATAGAAGAAATATCTGCCAATTTATGAAACAGTTGTTTAAGCGTCCTAAGATTGGAAGCCACGCCTAGATCTTCCGTACTTATGAGTTGATTGGCTAAAGTAAGTTCGGATTGAATAAGCTCTACATTATTTAGAGTGTTGTATTCAATTTCGAGCGCCTCTAAATGAATGGTTTGGAGTTTTGCTTCAGATAATTCATTTAAAAGAAAGGATTGATAATCCTGATCTTTTTCAGATTGTAATTTTGAGGTTTTTAAGTCGTTTAATTGT
>Ga0209196_1001053_pt1 | contig 20845 bp, 22 predicted proteins | sample COGITO_mtgs_1105_5_FD_184801 | JGI IMG/M metagenome (GOLD analysis project Ga0209196, IMG submission 184801) | Pelagic marine microbial communities from North Sea - COGITO_mtgs_110509 (SPAdes) (version 2) | ecosystem: Environmental > Aquatic > Marine > Epipelagic ... | reverse complement strand
TATATGCTGCATCAGGGTAGCCAGCGGCAGAGCCGGCATCGGTTTGCAAGAGTACCTGCAACCCTTTATTGATTAAAAACTCGATATTGGCGGGGGTCATAGCAACCCGCTGCTCACCGGTTTTGAGTTCCTTGGGAATCCCGACTATCACTTAATTCTCCTTTTACTAGTGAATATAATTATTTTTATAGGTGGTAAAGAATGGTACGAAAACTAGGTATTTGTCAATAATTCGAACCTGTAAATCACAAAAACTAGCTTGCTGTTGCAATCAGGACAGACGCGAAACCGAGAAGTCAGCAAGATCAGCCATAACCGTTTTAAACTGGCTGTCGGGCAGTTCGGCAAGAGCTTTTTTCGCCTGCTCTGCCTGCAGTTTCGCTTGCTCAATCGAGTACTCCAAACTTCCGCAAGATTTTACCGCGCCGAGAATAGCGGCAAAGTTCTCGGCACTCTTATTCTCAATCGCCTGACAAATTATCTCTCGCTCAGGGCCAGTAAGATGATCGCGGGCATGAACAAGAGGCAGGGTCATCTTGCCCTCGGCGAGATCATCGCCAACATTTTTACCGATCGAACTCACATCGCCCTGATAATCCAGTACATCATCAATTATCTGAAAAGCCATACCCAGATGCCGGCCATAATCGGCCATAGGCTGGGAATCAGCCGAGGCCAAAATAGCGCCAATCTGCGCCGCAGATTCAAATAGCTTAGCAGTTTTACGGTAGATAACTTCGAAGTAGATCTTTTCATCAATATCCGAATTGCCGGCATTGGCCATCTGCTGAACTTCACCCTCAGAGATCACATTGGTAGCGTCGGCGATCACACCCATAATATCCATATCACCGAGCTCGACGAGCATTTGAAAGGCTCTGGAATAAAGAAAATCGCCGACCAGTACACTGGGTGCATTGCCCCACTGCTGATTGGCGGTCTCGCGTCCACGACGCAGGGCGGAGACATCGACCACATCATCATGGAGAAGCGTCGCGGTATGAATAAACTCAATCACTGCAGCCACTGACAGGTGCTCTTTTCCCTGATAGCCGTTGGCCAGCGCACTCAACAGAACCACCACCGGACGCAGACGTTTTCCACCAGAATCAACAATATAATGACCGATATTTTCTACCAGACCCACTTTGGAATGAAGGTTGTTGATAATCAGGTCGTTGACCGCTGAAAAGTCTTGTTCAACAGCTTTATGGAATGAAAGCATGGACGTGTCGTTATCTACAGTTGTTATTAACGGCGAATGCTAGGGAGCCACCGCTAAGCTGTCAACCGATATTAGCTTTAGCCCGCCAAAGTATTGAAATTAAACAGCTATACAACAGGGTTTAATGCTGAAAAAGTTGCCGCTGTGACGATAACTGGGTACGATGCACGCCTTTAAAACAGCATTAATTAAGGACCCCATGACACACCAACCACAGTCATCTTATACTCGTGAAGAAATTCTCGCCTGTTCGCGCGGTGAACTCTTCGGACCTGGCAATGCCAAACTGCCAGCACCCAACATGCTTATGGCCGACCGTATTGTTGAAATCAACAATACCGGTGGCGTCGCTGGCAAAGGGCAGATTATTGCAGAACTGGATATTACCCCTGACCTGTGGTTTTTTGGCTGTCATTTTGAAGGCGATCCGGTTATGCCCGGCTGCCTGGGTCTCGACGCACTCTGGCAATTAGTCGGTTTCTTCCTGGTCTGGAATGGCAATCCAGGTCGCGGACGTGCACTGGGTGCCGGCAATGTGAAATTCTTTGGCCAGGTTCTACCTACCGCCAAAAAAGTGACCTACAAACTGGAACTGACCCGTCTTATTCAGCGCAAGCTGGTAATGGGTATCGCCAATGGTTCAGTTGAAGTTGATGGAAGAGAGATCTATACCGCTGAAGACCTGAAAGTTGGTCTCTTCGAGAGCACTGATAACTTCTAACGCTCAGTATAAATAACTCTACCTACTACCAAATATAAGAGGAATACCGATGAGACGTGCAGTAATTACCGGCCTTGGTGTTGTGTCCTGTCTCGGCAATGACCGACAGTCTGTGACCCGCTCCCTGAAAGAGGGAATCTCGGGCATTCGCCGCCGTGAAGATTTTGCTGAAATGGGGCTGCGCTGCAATGTTGGCGCCGTACTTGATCTGGACCCCAAAGATCATATCGATCGCAAGATTATTCGCTTTATGGGCCCTTCGGCCTCCTACGCCTATATCGCCACTGAGCGCGCTATTGCCGATGCCGGCCTTAGCGAAGAGATGGTATCCAACCCGCGCACCGGTCTGGTGATGGGTTCTGGCGGTGTTTCCGGCGAGATGTTTACCGAATCTATTGATGTTATGCGTGCCCGCGGTATTAAACGCGCCGGCCCCTATCGCGTAACTCAGATTATGGCCAGCACGGTTTCCGCCTGTGTCGCCACACCGTTCAAGATTAAAGGTGTTAACTATTCTATCGCTTCGGCCTGTGCTACCAGTGCTCACTGTATTGGTCACGCCGTTGAACTGATTCAGCTGGGCAAGCAGGATGTTCTGCTCGCCGGTGGTTCTGAAGATATGCACTGGTCTATGGCCGGCATGTTTGACGCTATGGGCGCACTGACCAGCAAATACAATGACACACCTGAGATTGCCTCACGCGCCTACGATGCACACCGCGATGGTTTTGCACCTGGTCTGGGTGCCGGGACAGTGGTCGTTGAAGAACTTGAGCACGCACTGGCACGCGGTGCCAATATTATCTGTGAGGTTACCGGTTACGGTGCAACTTCAGATGGTGCGGATATGGTTTCTCCATCAGGTGAAGGCGCTGAGCGTTGCATGAAGATGGCGATGGACACGGCTTCAGGTCCAGTTGACTATATCAATACTCACGGTACCAGCACTCCGGTTGGTGATCTCGCTGAGCTCGGCGCGATTCGCAATACCTTTGGTGACAGCTGTCCCGATATCAGCTCAACTAAATCCCTCTCTGGCCACAGCCTTGGTGCTGCTGGCGTTCACGAGGCGATTTACTGCATGCTGATGATGGAAAGCAACTTTGTCGCCGGCTCTGCGAATATCGATACTATCGATGAGGCCGCTGCGGGATTGCCTATTTTGCTTGAGACCAAGGAGAAGCAACTCGACCGTATTATGTCGAACAGCTTTGGCTTTGGTGGCACCAATGCAACATTGATTATGGAGCGTTTTAAAGGCTGATAAGTGGTCTTGTGACAAACCAGCAATAAAGGCGACTTCGGTCGTCTTTTTTGTGCCTGCTCAATTACTACCGGCAATAAAAAAGGGAGCTGAAATCAGCTCCCTTTAGAACAGGACGAACCTGAAACTACTGCTTACAGTGCCGCTAAAACAGCTTCCGCACTGGAGGCTTCAAGCGCACCTGCATCGACATTCAACAGGGTCACAACGCCATCATCAACAATCATCGCGAAACGCTGACTGCGAGTACCCATACCAAAACCAGTACCATCCAAAACCAGACCCAGAGCTTCAGTAAAAGTAGCGTTACCATCAGCCAACATCACAATATGCTCAGCGTTAGAACCCTTGCCCCAAGCATCCATCACAAATACATCGTTGACTGACATACAGGCAACCGTATCCACGCCCTTAGCTTTAATATCGTCAACATGAACAACAAAACCCGGCAGGTGAGCCGCCGAGCAGGTTGGTGTAAATGCACCTGGTACAGCAAACAACACAACTTTTTTGCCATCGAAAATTTCGCCAGTGCTGATGCCCGTAGGACCCTCTGCACCCATAATGGTAAACATTCCCTGGGGAATTTTATCGCCAACCTGAATTGTCATAACTGCCTCAATTTTTATTGTTTATATTATTTCTGTCGACTTAAGTTAATTCCTAGAAAGGAATATCGTCGTCAAAACCACCCATATCCTGAGGCGCTTGCTGCTGTTGTGAAGCGGCCTGTTGAGGTGCTTGATTCTGCTGAGCCTGAGGTGCCTGATTCTGCTGCTGAGGCGCCTGATTCTGACGTGGGGCCTGCTGCTGGTATCCACCGCCTTCCTGACCGCGGCTGTCCAACATCTGCATTTCGCTGGCAACAATTTCAGTCGTGTAGCGATCTGCACCATCTTGACCCTGCCACTTGCGCGTACGCAGTGAGCCTTCAACATAGACTTTTGAACCCTTCTTAAGGTATTCACCAGCAATCTCGCCCAGGCGATTAAAGAATACTACTCGGTGCCATTCAGTGCGCTCTTGCTGCTCACCGGTATTTTTGTCTTTCCATGATTCCGATGTTGCCAGGCTGATATTGGTTACAGCACCACCTGATGGTAGATAGCGGGTCTCTGGATCCTGACCACAGTTACCAACGATGATGACTTTGTTAATTCCGCGCGCCATTTTATTCCCCTGTTATTTAACGATTAAAGTAAGGTTGAAGACTCGCCATATCCACGGTCTTTTTATCGACTTTGGCATAGGCCAACTGCTCCCCTTTGACGACGAGTATATCTTCTACGCCGGGAACTTTTAAGATTAATTTCGCAAATTTCTCATGAGCCATATCACCGACATTTAAAACCACGGTTTGCAGTGCTCTCGGCGTCTGTAATCCCAGCGCAACCAGACACCAAACTGCGAGAATTACCGCCAGCAAAACAAATAGCCCATCAATGCCGAACTGCTGCAAACTCCAGCCGCCGAGAATACCGCCAGCGAAAGCGCCGAGAAACTGGCTGGTGGAGTAAATACCCATTGCCGTGCCCTTCTGCCCTGCCGGACAGGCCTTGCTTAACCAGGACGGCAGCATAGCTTCAAGCAGATTAAAGGCGGCGAAAAACAGCCACAGCATAATGCCGGTTAGCAGACTGCCGCGACACACAGCCAACAGAGCCATGAGTATCGTCATAACCGCCACTGCAGCGACAAAGCTGATCTTCTGGCGACGATATTTTTCACCCAGTATCATCACCGGCAACATGGTAAAAAAGCCGCCGCCGATCAACAGCAGATAGACCCACCAGAGATTGTCGCCAGAAATTCCCATCTCCTCAGTAAGGATGGTTGGAATCACCACAAAACCGGCCATCAACACTAAATGCAGGGTGAAAATACCAAAGTTGAGCCGCCACAAATTTGGCGCGTAAAAAAGTCGTCCAATCTGTCTGACATCGGTCAGGGTCTCACGATTGCGTTTTACGGATATGGTCCGAGGCACTGCAACCAAAAAAACAAATATTCCAATCAACCCAAGCACTGCGGTTACCCAAAATATCCCCGAGAGTCCCATAGCCGACGAGATAGCAGGACCCAGTATCATCGCCAACATAAATGACAGGCCAATACTGGCGCCGATGGCTGCCATGGATTTGGTGCGATTCTCTTCACTGGTTAAATCGCTGACCAGTGCCATCAATGTACTGGCAATAGCGCCCGCACCCTGCACTGCACGACCAATAATAAGCCCGGTTATGCTATCCGCATTGGCGGCGATAATACTGCCGATAATAAACACCACCAGCCCACCGACAATCACCGGCCCGCGGCCAATTCTGTCCGACAACAGTCCCAGCGGTATTTGCAACAGGGCCTGGGTCAGACCATAGATTCCCAGAGTCACTCCCAGCAAGAATGGCGAGGCGCCACTGTAGTCATCTATATACAGGGCGAGTACCGGAAGCACCATAAACAGGCCAAGCATTCTAAAGCCGTAAAGAGAGGCTAGAGAGGCTGTGGCGCGCTTTTCGATGGCGGAAAATGCTGAGGAATTATTCAAGGTGGTATCTGATTAATTTACAAGGCGATTATAGTAACAGCGCTGAGCATCAGTGCAATTGGTTATCGTTGGGTTTGGCTTTAATTGATCTATTTTCAGTAAATTTCGGTCTGTAGAACCAGTGCAACCGTAACAGGGGTTATGATTTAAAAATTCACTTTGGCGATTGGGTTAACTGCAGCCTATAATCGGTCGTTTAACTAGCAGTTTAACCTAAGTAAAAGACTTCTCAATGGATACCATTCAGGTACGTGGCGCACGAACCCACAATCTCAACAATATTGATCTCGATCTTCCCCGGGACAAGTTAATTGTTATCACCGGCCTGTCGGGTTCGGGTAAGTCATCTCTGGCTTTCGATACCCTCTATGCCGAGGGGCAGCGCCGCTACGTAGAGTCGCTATCGACCTATGCTCGGCAGTTCCTGTCGATGATGGAAAAGCCCGATGTGGATCATATTGAAGGGCTCTCTCCGGCCATCTCTATTGAACAGAAATCTACCTCCCACAACCCGCGCTCTACCGTGGGAACAATTACCGAGATCTACGATTACCTGCGCCTGCTGTTTGCCCGTGCCGGCGAACCGCGTTGCCCAGACCACAACCAGCCGCTTAAAGCTCAGACTGTTAGCCAGATGGTCGACCAGGTTCTGGCGATGCCGGAAAATACCAAATTGATGCTCTTGGCTCCCATCGTGAAAGGCCGCAAAGGTGAGCACCTGCACCTTTTTGAAAGCCTGCGCCGCCAGGGGTTTATTCGCGCCAGAATTGATGGATTGGTCTGCGATCTGGATGAAGCACCTGCTCTGAACAAAAAACAGAAACACGATATCGAAGTTGTCGTCGACCGCTTTAAGGTCAAACCAGATATGGGCCTGCGTCTTGCTGAATCCTTTGAGACTGCCCTTACCCTGGCCGAGGGTCTAGCCGCCATCAGCTATATGGATGAGGACAAGCCAGACCAGATGTTCTCGGCAAAATTTGCCTGTTCTGTATGTAACTACAGCCTCAATGAACTGGAACCGCGACTGTTCTCTTTTAACAATCCGGTAGGTGCCTGCCCGACCTGTGATGGTCTGGGCATGAAACAATTCTTTGATGTGGATCGAGTGATTCAGCACCCGGAGGCGTCCATTTCCGAGGGCGCTATTCGCGGTTGGGATCGGCGCACATTGTATTACTACAATATGCTCTCCTCGCTGGCAGCCCATTACGATTTTGATATTGATTCGCCTTGGCAGGATCTGTCTGAAGAGCACCAGTCAAAAGTGCTTTATGGCAGCGGCGACGAAGAGATTACCTTTAGCTACGTCAATGATCGCGGCACTATGTTCCGTCGCGAGCATACCTTTGAAGGTGTGATCAACAATATGGAGCGCCGCTACCGGGAGACCGAGTCAACCTCCGTACGCGAGGAACTTAACAAATATATGACCAGCTCCCACTGCCCGGAATGCCAGGGAACTCGTCTGCGTAAATCCGCGCGCCATGTGTTTATCGACGAACGGCGCCTGGAAGATATAGTTTGCATGCCGGTGGGTGAATGTTGCGATTACTTTGATCAGCTTCAACTCGGAGGTCGCCAGGGCGAGATCGCCGAAAAAATTATTAAAGAGATTCAGCAGCGCTTTCGTTTTCTGGTCGATGTCGGTCTTAACTACCTCTCCCTCAATCGCAGTGCAGACACATTGTCTGGTGGTGAAGCCCAGCGCATTAGGCTGGCCAGCCAGATCGGTGCCGGCCTTGTTGGCGTTATGTATATTCTCGATGAACCCTCTATCGGACTGCATCAGCGGGATAACGAGAGGCTCTTAAAAACCCTGGTTCGCCTGCGCGATCTAGGCAATACAGTGATTGTTGTCGAGCACGACGAAGAGGCGATTGCCGCAGCTGACTATATAGTGGATATAGGCCCAGGAGCCGGTGTGCACGGCGGCAAGGTAGTTGCCGAAGGTACAGCCAAACAGATTAAGAACAATCCCAACTCGGTCACGGGACAGTTTCTCTCCGGCAAGCGAGGGATTGCCATACCTGAGCAGCGCAATCAGGGCAACGGAAAATATATCAATGTTACCGGCGCCTGCGGCAATAACCTGCAAGATGTCGATCTACAGATTCCAATTGGCCTGTTTACCTGTATTACTGGCGTTTCCGGTTCCGGTAAATCAACCCTGATCAATGAGACCCTCTACCCGGCGGCGGCAGTGGCCCTCAACAAAGCAACAACATTAAAATCTGCGCCCCATAAAGAGATTACCGGTCTTAACCAGCTGGATAAATGTATCGATATTGACCAGAGCCCAATCGGTCGAACCCCGCGTTCCAACCCGGCTACCTACACCGGTATCTTTACACCGATTCGCGAACTGTTTGCCGCCACTCAGGAAGCCCGCTCACGAGGCTATAACCCCGGACGCTTTAGCTTTAATGTTAAGGGCGGTCGCTGTGAAGCCTGTCAGGGTGACGGCGTAACCAAGGTTGAGATGCACTTTTTGCCGGATATCTATGTGCCCTGCGATGTCTGCAAGAGCAAGCGCTATAACCGCGAAACATTGGATATTCACTTTAAGGGCAAGAATATTCATCAGGTGCTGGATATGACCGTGGAAGATGCCCGGGAGTTTTTCGATGCTATTCCAGCAGTCGCGCGAAAGTTGCAGACGCTGATGGATGTCGGCCTCTCCTATATTAAGCTGGGCCAGTCTGCGACCACTCTTTCCGGTGGTGAAGCCCAGCGTATTAAGCTGTCAAAAGAACTCTCCAAACGGGACACAGGCAAGACCCTGTATATTCTCGATGAGCCAACCACCGGCCTGCACTTCCATGATATTGAACAGCTATTAGCCGTACTGCATCGTCTGCGCGACCAGGGCAATACTATGGTGGTGATCGAGCACAACCTGGATGTGATTAAAACCGCAGACTGGATTGTTGATCTTGGGCCAGAGGGTGGCTCTGGGGGCGGGCAGATTATTGCCGAGGGAACCCCGGAAACGGTGGCGACCATCAAAGGCTCACACACCGGGCACTTCTTAAAGGATATGCTAAAGTAAGTTGGTAAAAGGAAGCTTGGAACCGCTATTTATGCGGGTTCTCTCTATGCGGGTTCCAAGTAGCTATCTTTACTGGCCTGATAGCCGGTAACCATGCCGTCTACAGCTTCCTGCTGATATTCCCGCAGACCACTGAGAATTAGCGTCTTTACGCCACTGCCAACCTGTTTCCCCTGATCCATCAGGCGCAATTCAAACTGCACATCACCGCGCTTGCCTTCCGCTTTAAAGCTAGTGCCGGCCAGCTCAACGCTGGGCTCAACAAGATCGAGGGTATCAAACTGCAATGACATTGAGTCGTAGATCACCAGCGGACGCTGGGGATTAATCATAATATTGTTTTCAGCCATAATCGGCACCAGCAGATGGGGGAAATTCTGCCCGGAGAAATACACATAATTTTTTGTCAGGCTCTCGATCGCCGCGGCATTATCTGACACTTGGCCACTGCGAGACACTTCCAGATAAGACTTTTCACGACCATCGACAATTTTAAAATGATCGCCGGGAGACTCCGGAAAGCTCAACTCTGTATCTGCTGAAACCATACCGGCAAAATTAAACGTCATTTTCTCGCTGATACCGTAGCGATCTAACACCAATGAAAACAATAGATCACCTGGGACACAGAAACGCTTGCTGCCCGGATCATGAATCGGATTAAAATCATTGCTGATATCTTTGGCAAAACTACTACCCTGCTCGGCGCTGATTGATACGGTTTTATTGTTTGAACTATGAAACTGCTCGAGAAACATTTTTAGTCTGCTTATTGGGCTAAATTAGCCGCGCATACTAATGGGTTTTGTCACAAGGTCAAGGTGAGCACACTTAATGTAAGAAATAGTTTACATAGAGTAATATATTTCGTACATTACCTAATATAAAGTTTTTCTTAGCAATGGAGCCTGGACATGGACATCTCAATACGCGAAAAAAATATCTGGATTGAGTTCACAATCACCGCAGCGGTGTCACTTTACTATTTCTATAGCAGCTACAGGCTCTCTGGATGGACGCAGGTTACCAGCTACGAGATGGGCATACTGGTAAGGAATGTGATTATCCTTTCGGTAGTCGCGAGCATCATCCTCTACGCACTGTTTGCTCGTGAAACCCCCGAACAAAAAGATGAGCGAGACCTGGTGATTGAACTCAAGGGGAATGCCTTTGGTTATTATGCTCTAACAATACTCTGCAGCCTGTTGATTGGCGCAATTATGCTCAGCGAGGGAATTGTTTTACTGGGTAAAACCAGCCACATAAATGGCCCAGTAGCTATGCATCTTATATTGGTTGCACTGATGATTTCTGCGCTGCTAAAGCAGGCCACCCAGCTCTTCTACTATCGGAGAGGTTAGACCTGTGGCAAAAAACCAAATTGAGAATAAGATCCGCCAACTGCGTTTTGAGAATGGGCAGATGACACAATCAGAACTGGCTGGCAAAGCCGGAGTCACGAGGCAGACTATTCTTTCACTAGAAGCCTTTCGCTACTCACCCTCTCTGGTGCTTGCCTTTAAAATTGCACAGGTGTTTCAAGTGCCACTGGAGGAGGTATTTCAGTATTCGGAGAATTAATCTAATTCAGCTTCAAATTCTTCGAGTAGATCCAACGGCTCAAATTCCTGGCCTTCAAGATCCGCACTCCAGTTAACACCGACCATCAACACATCACTGTGCATACCTGGCAGCCAGTCATCGAGAAACTCTTCCATCTCTATGGCCACCGGCTTGTAGATATCCCAGTCACCATCGCACAGTGCCACGGCCAACTCGCGATCAGACCAGAAAGGGATCACATCGATAGATTCGTTGTCCGTGGATCCGACCAGCGCCCAGTTTTCATCAGCGTCCTGCAAACCCCAGACACAGCCATTTTCCAGGCATTCAACAATCATGCGGTCGAGGTTTTCCTGAAGATCATCAGAGAGTGGCTGCATAGAGTTCCCCATCGGTGTTTTAACATTGGTGTTTTAGGCGCACATAGTAACGTTTTTTAGGCGATTAACAACGCTGCGGGAATTTTATAAGTTATTTCTGATACCATTTGTGGATGACAAAAGACGCTTATCAGCAGACCAGTTCAGCGGCCAGGCAAAACCTTATTCGCCTCAGTTCAATTAGAGCTGTGGCTCTACTCGGGCAAATCGTGGCGCTAATCTATTTCACCCAGATCAGCCCAATCGGACTGCCGGCCACTGCCATTACCCTGATTTTGGCTGTCTACGCTTCGGTAACCGCTGCAACCTGGCAGCGCAGCCGTATGCAGGTGCCGATTACTGACAATGAATTTTTTGTCCATCTGCTGACCGATATACTGTTCTTTTCCCTGCTGCTCTATTTTAGCGGTGGTGCCTCAAACCCGTTTATCTCCTACTATCTTATTCCGATCAGTATTGCCGCGATAACCTTGTCGCGGCGCTACAGTATTTTTGTCGCGCTTGCCGCTATGGCCGCCTACAGCCTGCTGCTGAAATACTATATGCCAATCGCCGCTATTGCCCCCAGCCACCATCATGGCGGTGGCAATAATAGTCTGCATATACTGGGTATGTGGGCTAACTTCGCGATCAGCGCGGGGATTATTATCTACTTTATCAGCCGTATGGCCTCGGCCCTAAAAATACAGCAGCAGGAAATTGCCCTGCAGCGCGAAGCGCAACTGCGCGACGAGCAGTTACTTGCAGTAGGCACATTGGCCGCCGGTACAGCCCATGAACTGGGCACTCCGCTCAACACCATGAAGTTAATTGTCGATGAGATGATGGCCTGTGAGACAACCGACGGCAACCTCAATAACTCTGATCTCAGCCTGCTCAATCAGCAGATAGATCAATGTAAAACCACCTTAAAACAACTGCTGACCACCGCTGAAGAATCTCAAACCAGCCGACTTGAAGCTCAGTCAGTGGAGAACTATTTCAGTAGGGTTTTAGAGCGCTGGCAGTTGATGCGCCCTACCCTGAAAACCAATATTCGCTTCTCGGATAGGATTGATAGGGTCGCTGTATTTCATCCCACTATCGCTCAGTCGATTCTCAATCTGCTCAACAATGCTGCTGATGCCAGTACCACAGTTGATGTGGATATCAGCTGGAATAGCGATATGGCGACTGTTGATATTCGCGACTATGGCCCTGGATTCGACCCACAGATAATGGACAGCTTAGGAGAGGCCTTTGTCACCGATAAAGCCGATGGCCTGGGGCTTGGCCTGTTCTTATCTCAGGCAACACTAACACGATTTGGCGGTTCGGTAAGCCTTAAAAATGTCGCCGCCAGCGATAGTCAAGGCGGCACCTTGACACGTATTCTCTTACCTCTTGAGGCCAGTGCAGAATGAATTATTTACTGGTCGATGACGATGGAGTGTTTAGCTCGGTTTTAGCCAAAGTATTAGTTCGCCGCGGCAATCAGGCGGTCACTGCTATCAATGGTGTGCAGGCTTTAGCTCAGTGCTCTAATACGCCAGTTGATCGGGTGGTTCTGGATTTAAAACTTGAGCGCGAGTCAGGCCTATCTATCTTACAGCAATTGCGTGAGCTGCAGCCGGATCTTGAAGTGGTTATTCTTACTGGCTACTCGAGTATCTCAACTGCGGTAGAGGCGATAAAAATGGGGGCAACTAACTACCTCTGCAAGCCCGCTGGTGCCGATGAGATCATTGCTGCCTTTGAGGAGACCGAAGGCAGGATTGAGGTACAGGATTCACCACCGTCGGTGAATAGACTGGAATGGGAACATATTCAGCGCGTCCTAAACGAAAACGATGGCAATATTTCAGCCACCGCAAGAAGTTTAGGGATGCATCGACGGACGCTGCAGAGAAAGTTGCAAAAGCGACCGGTGAAAAGTTGACGGGTTGGAGCTAGCTCCACCCCGTCATTCTGGCGAAAGCCAGCATGACGTATTAATTGAGTACGTTGTAGCCACGCCCACTCAAACAGCGCCGAACAATACGCTCCTGCTCATAGCGAGCGCGCTTATTGCCTTTTACACCCCCGAGCACTGCACCAGCACCGGCACTTTTCTCAGCAGTTTTATGATTGCCTAAAACTGCACCTATAACACCGCCAACAACCGCACCCTCGACAACCCCTTCAGTGGTTTCAGCACCGACATCTATTTGTCGCGCATAGTTTTCACAGTCTGCCAGGTCCTGATAATAGGCATCCATATTGACACCCTGGGTATCGATAATGATTTGCTTTGGCGCACCGTAGCCACCATAACCATTGGCACAGCCACTGGAGAGTAGGATTATTGAGACAAGTATTGATAACGAAGAGAGGAGTTTAGACATGGGTGTTTTCCTTAACCAGTGAAGTTGCTATAAGCAAACGTCAACCGAGTCATTCGGTTGACGCCTTAGTTTGTTTACTAAGTTTTTACTCAGTATTGATCTATTTAGTGTTATTCATAATCCCACGTACCGCAGCAGGAATATCCGCAGGCAACACCACTAATTTGGCATTATCCGAATTACCCATTTCAGACAGCGCCTCGACATACTTTTCACCCAGCAGATACATCGCCGGCAGCTCTTTATCCTGAATCGCTTCATTGACCTTGGTCAGTGCGGCTTTGGTTGCTTCAGCCAGAACTACCTGAGCTTCAGCATCGCGACGCGAGGCTTCGAGACGGCCGTCTGCAGTAAGAATAGCGGCGGTCTTGTCACCATCTGCACGGGTTACCGTGGCGCGGCGCTGACGCTCTGCAGCGGCCTGCTCTTCCATCGCCTGCTGCATGGTACCAGAGGGGTTAATATCCTGAATTTCCACGGTCTTAAGGGTGATACCCCAGTCGGCAATATCATCGGAGATTGAGGCTTTCAGCTTGGCCTTGATCTGATCTCTGGAGGAAAGAGCATCATCCAGTTTCATCTCACCGACAATCGAACGCAGAGATGTCTGGACCAGGGTGCGGATTGCCAGCTCATAATCCTCGACGCCATAAACCGCTTTCTCTGGCGCAACAATATTAATATAGGCTACAGCATTCGCAACAATTACCACGTTATCCAGGGTGATCACTTCCTGGGAGGGGATATCCAAAACGATATCTTTGGTGGTGACCTTATAGGAGACACTATCGATATAGGGAACAATAATATTCAGTCCGGGCTTTAGGGATGAGTGGTACTTTCCCAGTCGCTGAACAACCCATTTGGAACCCTGTGGTACCAGTCTTATGCCCTTTAACAGGGTGATTAAAACCAGCAGCAAAAAAACAATTACTACAATAGAACCTTCCATTACCTTTTCTCCCTAACAGTATTATTTGTTACTGCTATTAAATAGCTAAATAGCCCTAGCTCAATTTAACAACAATTAATGTATTACCCGAAATTTCCTTAATATGCACACGATCGCCAAGGGCAACATCGCTGTCACAGATAAAATCCCATTCATCATCACCCAGCACTGGGGTGGTAAAACGCATCTGACCACGGCTGTGCTCGGTGGGTACTTTAATAACCTGCCCGGCTTCGCCAATCGCCGCATCGCGACTGATACCTGCGCTGGTTTTATCAATCATTTTCGGCTTAAAGTATTTAAACCATAAGACCGTGCAGACAACAGAGGAGACTGTCCAAACTAATATCTGCGCAGGGAAATTAAGCTCTAGCACCAGCATTAAAAGGCCGACAACCAATGCACCCAGGCCAAACCAGAGAATCGTAAAGCTGGGAATAAATATCTCCGCTGCCACCAATATCATTCCAAATACTAGCCAGTGCCAATACAACAATTCAAGATCCATCACCATCCCTCGTTTAATTTTTATTCACTAACAAATTAGAACACAATCCAAGCCAGTACATATAGGGTCAATACATAATAGCCTAGCAAATTCCCCGCAGCTGCGTGGAAAGCTTTTACCTGCAATCTATTCGCGGACTAAATTCATCAGAATAGCATCTTCGCGACCAAACTCTGTAGGGTAGTAATCGCGCCTCTGCCCAACCTCTACAAAGCCATGGTTTTGATACAGATGTATGGCACGGAAGTTAGACACTCGCACTTCCAAATAGACAACCTCTATGGCATCGGGCAGCTGTTTTAAAAGGTCAGTGAGCAACTGTGAGCCATATCCCCTACCCTGATAGTCCGAGTTAATACAGATATTCAGCACTTCAGCCTGATCCAGCAGGGCCGAGACGATGGCGTAGCCAAGAATTGATTCCGAGCTATTATCCGCAACCATCACCAGGCAGCGGTGCTGTTCCAGGCTCTGCTCAAATTGCACAGCTGACCAGGGGGATGGCGTCGCCTGTCGCTCAATAGCGACAATCGGCAGCAGATCCTCTGGAGACATCTTGCGAATAAAAGGTTTTTGATGTGATTCGGTCATAGCAGCACTACCAGGGGTGTTTGGTGAAGCTAGGAAGATAGGGGCAAAAAATACTGCAGGGTCTTCCAGGCAAGTGCTTTTTGCTGGGGATTTTCTATCATACCGCTCAGCGAGGGCAGCAGCAGCGCCGTGGTCTGCTCGGAGAGAACCACCAAACCAGATTCTTTTTGCTCGCCTGTATCAGAATTAAGCGAAGGGTTAAGCAGCCAGTTAGCCGCAGTCTCACCCAACAATATAATAGACTTCACCGGTTTACTGTCCAGTCGCGCATTTAGCAGGGTGGCGAGAAATTCTCGCACCTCGCTCTCATCGCCTGAGGCGTTGGGATAAGGTGGCCACTCAACCAGATCCATCTGCGGCAGTCGATTAATACCGCAGCCGATAGCGTTTACAATATTGGTCAGCAATTGCATCTCATCAGTATCGGCGAGTGCACCTTCAACAGCAGTGCAGACCAGCAGTTCTTCACTGACTTGCCAGAATGAGAAACTCACTGCTATAGCGACCGTCGGCTGGGTATCTTCAACCGCCGGAGTCGCTCTTAAAGTACCAACCACTTTGGCCTTGGCTGGGCTCGCCGAGCTTTTCTCATCCATACCGAGATTGATCAGAGCAGCCACATCTACAGGCTTTTTAGCGACTTTCGCGGCAACTTCAACTGGCGGCATTTGCCGGTCTATTTTTGCCACTGTATCCGACACTGATTCAGCTGCAACATCATCATAAACAGTATCTTTCGGCACATATTGAGAGATGCCGAGAGTCTGTAAATATTGATGCTGCAGCTGATTATCCATTAAACACCGCCCAACTGTGGGTGCAGGCGCCCGGGATTGCGCATCAATGTAAGGGCATTGAGGTAGGCCTTGGCACTGGCCACCAGAATATCTGTATCTGCGCCCTGACCGTTAATAATACGACTCTCTTTCTCGAGACGCACAGTCACACCACCCTGGGAGTCTGTTCCTTCGGTCACTGCATTCACCGAGTAGAGCTGCAAATTGGTACCACTGCTAATCAGGCTTTCAATGGCATTAAAAATTGCATCGACAGCACCGTCACCCGAGGCTTCAGCTCTATGCTCTTTACCCTGATAGGCGATAACAATCTTTGCCTGCGGCGTCTGTCCGGACTTGGACAGCACTTCGAGATCAACCAGAGTCAAAGCATCGGCTTCAGTGCCCATCTGCGCTTCAGAAACCAGCGCCTGCAAGTCTTCGTCAAAGATCTCACGCTTCTTATCTGCGAGCGCCTTAAAGCGTACAAACACATCATTAAACTCTTCTTTGCTGTCAAACTTGATACCCAACTCTTCAAGACGTGACGAGAGTGCCGCGCGACCGGATAACTTGCCCAGAGATAACTTGTTGGTCGTCCAGCCGACATCCTCGGCCTTCATAATTTCGTAGGTTTCACGAAATTTTAAAATACCATCCTGGTGAATACCTGACTCATGGGCAAAGGCATTGGCACCAACAATGGCTTTGTTGGGCTGCACTGGAAATCCGGTAATACCGGAAACCAGTCTTGAGGTCGGCACTATATGCTGGGTCTCAATACGGGTTTCAACCGGAAATACATCCTTGCGCGTGCGCACGGCCATAACCAGCTCTTCGAGGGAGGCGTTACCGGCACGCTCACCCAGACCATTAATCGTACATTCAACCTGTCGCGCACCGTTCTGCACCGCGGCCAAACTATTGGCGACTGCCAGACCCAAATCATTGTGGCAGTGCACCGAAAAAATTGCCTTGTCGGCATTTGGCACTGTATTTAACAGGCGCTTAATCATTGCGCCATATTCACCGGGGTCGGAATAGCCGACGGTATCCGGTAGATTGATCGTGCGTGCACCGGCATTGATCACCGCTTCGGTGATTCGGCACATAAAATCAAACTCGGTGCGGCTGGCGTCCTCCAGAGAGAACTCAACATCATCAATTAGGCTGCGGGCGATCTTGACCGCACCAACGGCCTGCTCGAGCACCTGATCCGGCTCCATCTGCAGCTTGTGCTTCATATGAATTGGCGATGTCGCAATAAAGGTGTGAATACGTCCGGCATTGGCGCCCTTGATAGCCTCTGCAGCGCGTTCAATATCACCTCTTACCGCTCGCGACAGGCTGCAGATACGACTGTCAGTCACTGTGTTGGCGATCGCCTGAATAGCTTCAAAATCACCCTGACTGGAGATCGCAAAGCCCGCTTCAATAACATCGACGCGCAATTTTTCCAGCGCTTTGGCGATACGCACTTTTTCATCTTTGGTCATCGATGCGCCGGGACTCTGCTCACCGTCACGCAAGGTAGTATCAAAAATAACTAACTTTTCTTTAGACTGGGTATTCATGGTCTCTTCTATTCCTTATTGGAGCCGAACCTATATTGAAGCGCTTAGATTAACAGCCACATTGTAAAACGGATTCACCCACGGTGGGGCTAGAATTTTATTGCCAGAGGCAATAAACGGAATTTTTATGAGGTATAACGATAGATGCCCCTCAGGGCAGGAGAAGAAGTAGTCCACGAGCGAAGACAGCGGTCTGATGACCGGCATTCGCAACAGCTTGATAGGTGGAATTATTCATAACTTGTATTCAAACAGTTTTTAACTGCTTTTCCAAGGACAAATTCAGCTGGCCTTTCCTGTCGCCAACCTTTTCCATGCCCAGATCAACGGCGCTGAGAAACTAAAGGTAACAGCCATGGCGAAAAGAATACGCGGTGGATCAATGGTGATCACCACAAAGCCCATTACTATCGACAGAATCACTATAAACGGGACTTTGCCACGCAGATCAACTTCCTTAAAGCTGGGATATTTAAAGTTGGACACCATCAATAGACCTGCAGCTGAGGTAAAGATTGCGCCAATGATCGACAATCCCAGGGATGGCTCAATATCGTAGGTAGACCAGATAAATCCGGCCACCAGAGCCGCCGCTACAGGACTGGGCAGACCGGTAAAGGTTTTCTTGTCGGCCAGCTCGGCCTGGACATTAAAGCGCGCCAGACGCAGCGCTGCACAGGATGCATAGACAAAGGCTGCGGCCAACCCCAGCTTGCCGAGATCGCTAACGCCCCAACCATAGGCAACTACCGCCGGCGCAACACCAAAGGAGACCATATCGGAGAGGCTGTCGTACTGCACACCAAAGTCACTCTGGGTATTGGTCATGCGGGCGACGCGGCCATCCAGCCCATCAAAAATCATCGCGGCAAAAATGGCCATGGCAGCAAATTCAAAATTGCCGGTAAAACCCGATAGCACAGCGTAAAAGCCACCGAACAGCGCGCCGGTAGTGAGTATATTCGGCAACAGATAGATCCCTTTGCGGCGAGTGGGCGCATCCTCTGCCGCTGCCGGCTTGAGGTCTACCACTTTGTCTGTCTGCTCTACCTTATCAATCATGTTCTACCTTTGTACTTAACTGGGTTATTTGGCTGCATTATAAGCCCTTAGCCCATAAAAAGCCCTTAGCCCATAAAAAGCCCTTAGCTCATAAAAAGCCCTTAGCCTATAAATAGCAGTTCAGCCTTCCAAATAGCAGTGGTGCATTTTATCCAGATCTGCCTGGGATAAACCCAGTGCCGATATCAGGTAATTTTTAACATCGCCATAATTCGCTTCAATAGCATCGAGAAAGGCAACTATATTGTCCTGATGAACAGAGCAGTAAGGCATTAACCAGTCGCGATCCCAACTTTCGACATTGGCTTTGCGCAGATGGCCTTCAACAATAGCAATCAACTTATCCGAATCGTAATGCTCAACGGTGAGCATATAGTCTTCAATAATAGTCTCGCGGGGCACATCCAGTGCCGAGAGAATTAATGCCGCCGCCATACCGGTGCGGTCTTTACCTGCAGAACAGTGGAACACCGAAGCGCTGTCAGCATTGTCGACAATATGGCGCATAAAACGACTGAAGGCGGGAATAACTGCTTCGATGCAGGAGCCGTAAGAATTGACCACCAGCTGATGAGAGGACTCTGCGGTCAGCTCACCCTCAAACAGAAACTCCCAGAAGCGCGAGATATCACCGATCAAAATTTGATAGTCATCGATAAACTCGGCGCGAACCGCAGAGCTCGGTGACTGCCGCTGCTCTTCACTGCGGCGAAAATCATGCACTCTGGTTATACCAATCTGCTCCAGAGTATCCAGATCGTTGTCACTGAGAGAGGCGAGATGCCCGCAGCGCATTATTTTGCGCCACTTAACCGTTCGGCCCTGGGCATTTCTGTAGCCACCCACATCGCGAAAGTTAATGCCGCCCTCTAGATCAATCACCCTGGTTGTGCTGTTTGCCATAATTATCTGCTGCTCGTTGCAATAGGTTTTCTGTTCAAATTTTTACGCGATCAATACTAAAACGGCTCACTAAAAAGTGAGCCGTTTTAGATGTAACCATCAATAATACAACTTAGTTTTTATCTTTATCAACCAGTGCATTCTTGGTAATCCAAGGCATCATGCCACGCAACTCGGCGCCCACTTTTTCAATTGGGTGTGCCGCGTTGTTGCGACGATATGCTGTCATTGAAGGATAGTTCATTGCACCTTCAGTGATAAACATCTTCGCGTACTCGCCGTCCTGAATGCGCTTAAGAGCGTTTTTCATGGCCAGACGCGACTCGTCGTTGATCACTTCAGGACCAGTCACATACTCACCGTACTCAGCATTGTTTGAGATCGAGTAGTTCATGTTGGCGATACCACCCTGATACATCAGGTCAACAATCAGCTTGAGTTCGTGCAGACATTCGAAGTAGGCCATTTCCGGCGCGTAACCCGCTTCGGTCAATGTTTCAAAACCGGCTTTAACCAGCTCAACTGCACCACCACAAAGAACTGCCTGCTCACCGAACAGATCGGTTTCAGTCTCGTCTTTAAACGTCGTTTCGATAATACCAGTACGACCGCCGCCAACACCTGAAGCGTAGGACATAGCCACTTTCTTGGCGTTGCCAGAAGCGTCTTGGTAGACAGCAACCAGATCGGGAATACCGCCGCCGTTTACAAATTCGTTGCGCACTGTGTGGCCAGGTGCTTTTGGCGCGATCATAATTACGTCGAGGTCAGCGCGTGGCACAACCTGGTTGTAGTGGATAGCAAAACCGTGGGCAAATGCCAGAGTAGCGCCCTGCTTGATATTCGGCTGAATTTCATCGCGGTAGAGCTGAGATTGAAACTCATCAGGGGTCAGAATCATAACCAGGTCAGCACCGGCAACAGCAGCTGGTACATTATCTACTTTAAGGCCAGCAGACTCAGCTTTGGCTGCAGAAGCAGATCCATCGCGCAGACCAACAGTAACGTCAACACCAGAATCTTTCAGGTTGTTGGCATGGGCGTGGCCCTGGGATCCATAACCAATAATGGCAACTTTCATGCCTTTGATGATGGAGAGATCACAATCTTTGTCGTAATAAACTTGCATTGAATTCACCTAATATTTAGTAGAGCTTGTAATTTAAGAGCTAGTAATTAAAAAAATTTAAACACGTAAAAATTTATCGCCGCGGGAGATGCCTGAAACACCGCTTCTCACCACTTCCATAATGCCCATATCCCGAACTGCCTCGATAAAGGCGTCCAGCTTCTCGCTGTCACCAGCAAGTTGCACGGTATAGGTCTGTGGAGTCACATCAACAATGTGCCCCCGAAAGATTTCCAC
>Ga0209196_1001051_pt1 | contig 20854 bp, 17 predicted proteins | sample COGITO_mtgs_1105_5_FD_184801 | JGI IMG/M metagenome (GOLD analysis project Ga0209196, IMG submission 184801) | Pelagic marine microbial communities from North Sea - COGITO_mtgs_110509 (SPAdes) (version 2) | ecosystem: Environmental > Aquatic > Marine > Epipelagic ... | reverse complement strand
GATCGCTTTGCGTACTTTAGAGATAACCAGGCCACAATGCTGGAAAAAATTGATACCTATGCGACTCAATTAAAATGGGCGCAGCAGGAGAACAATGATAAGTGGCAGACCATTGGTAGCTATGTATGGCCTAATCCGGTTGTTTACGATACCTATCAGGAAGAGGTTGATCATATGAAGGATTGGTATGTTCAGCGTATGAATTGGTTGGATGGGGCACTGGGTGATCTTTAGTGACAGGTAGCTTTAGCAAGCTGTAGCCCAATCAGATTTGTTAATATTCTCTCGAATAAATAAAAGCTGTCATCCTGAGCGAAATGGGTTTGGTTTTTCAGGTGATAAACTCATCGATGATGCAGTAGGAGAAGGGGCAACCAGAACCGGCTCACAGGAGATTGAGGCTTATCTGTAGTCGGTGATGCCGGCGCTTTAAAATCGGAATAGATGGCATTGGCAAAGGGGTGCAGAGATGCACCCCTTTTTTTGTGGAAATAGATATTGAATTTTTGCTAGCTTGATCCGAAATTTCAAAACTTTAAAAAATGAACGGTGTTAGTTTGGGGTGTTTTGGCTTTTTATTGATTGTTCGTGGTGTTGTGGAGAAGGCACAAACAACCCCTGCGGGGCAGCGTCACTAGTGTTCGCACCTCAGCCCATCGGACGATTTAAAAACACAATTCTGTCATCCTGAGCGAAGTCGAAGGATCTGATACTGCGTTGGCTCTATAAATTAAGCTAAAGAACAAAGCTCAAGCTGCTTATCAACAGGGTAATCTCCTTAGTAAACGGAGGGTCATGATGCAGCATTACAGTGATTATGCCTATGGACAGCCTGAGAAAGAGGTTGTACAGCTAAGAACCCACACCAGTAATTGAATGCGAAGGGCTTTGCTTGTCCAGCACCATTTATTGTCCATCATGATAATTTAGCTTAGAGAAACTAATGGAAACTCTTTACTCAGAGTCTAGCTGACGGAGGCTATAAGAGTAGCTTCGTTCTTTAAAGAAAGATATTATACACTTATAAATACTTTATTAGTAAGCCTCTATATATTTACCATATATACATGCTTGATAGAGCCTAGGGGATTAGTTTACATGGGTAGAGTTATCGAGGAGCATATCAGTATTTTTAAATCTGAAAGAGACGTACTTCCTAGTCATCTGCAAAAGGTTGTTTTGTTATTCAGTGTTTTGTTTCTTTTTATAAGCAGCATGGCATTGAGTGATGCTAATGGTTTTCTTTCAGATGATGAACAAGATCTACTGACGACGAATTATCAGGTATCAGTCGGGGGGGAGTTTTTTTCCTGCGCACTACATAATTCTGGGGTAGTTTGTTGGGGAGGTGGTAGTTGGACTGGTGTAAGCAACGTACCCATTTTAAGTAATCCTATTCAGCTGTCGGCAGGGGGGATACATGCCTGTGCATTGGATGATTCTGGAATAGTGTGCTGGGGTTACACCAATAAATCTAGAAGTCCGTCATATATTGAAGTTCCTAGTTTGAGCAATCCCACTAATGTGTCTGCAGGGGATTATCATACCTGCGCGTTGGATGATTCTGGCATAGTCTGTTGGGGTTGGAATGAATATGGTCAGACCACTGTGCCTAGCTTGAACAACCCTTTCCAGATATCAGCTGGTAACAATCATACCTGCGCGCTAGATGGCTCTGATGTAGTTTGTTGGGGCTTGAATGAGCATGGTCAGACCAGTGTGCCCAATTTAAATAATCCTACTCAGGTTGCGGCGGGTGGTTCTCATACCTGTGCATTAGAGAATTCTGGGGTTATTTGTTGGGGTTCCAATCTGAGTGGGCAGACCACTGTACCAACAATGAATAATCCTACTCAGGTATCTACAGGAGTAGAGCATTCCTGCGCATTGGATGACTCTGGGGTTGTTTGTTGGGGCTCCAATAGCAATGGTAAGTCCCTTGTACCTAGTTTGAACAATCCTACTCAGGTATCGGCGGGTTTTCATAATACCTGTGTTTTAGATGACTTTGGCGTAGTTTGCTGGGGTGCCAATGCAGGTAATCACAATAATATTCCTAATCTTATGATTGACCCAGATGGCGATGGTTTTTCTAGTCAAGGTGGTAACGATGTTTTCCCTTTTGATTCGAATGAGTGGTTAGATAGCGATGTGGATGGCATTGGTAATAATGCTGATACTGACGATGATAACGATGGCCTCTCAGACATAGCTGAAACTTCAATTGGAACAAACCCGCTATTAGTTGATACAGATGGCGATGGTTTTATTGACGGATCAGATCCCTTCCCGCTCGATTCGAGTGAGTGGTTAGACACAGATCTAGATGGGGTTGGTAATAAGACTGACACGGATGATGATAATGACGGTCTATCGGACACGGCAGAAATTACAATCGGAACAAATTCACTATTAGTTGATACAGATGGTGATGGTTTCATCGATGGTTCAGATCCTTTCCCTCTAGATATATCTGAATGGTTGGATACCGATAATGACGGTATAGGTGACAATACTGACACGGATGATGATAGTGATGGGATTGAGGATGCTTTAGATAGGTTTTCTTTAATACCATATGATCCTGCACAAAAATTACTTGATATAGATGGTAATGGGCGGGTGGGTGCATTGACAGACGCGCTCATTATTCTCCGCTATATGTTTGGCTTTAATGGTGATGCTCTCATTGATGGTGCCGTGGCTGAAGACGCGACAAGAAAAGGTTCAGAGGAGATTGAGGCCTATCTTGGTTCATTGATTCCAGAGTTTTAATGGGATAGATCATATTTTGAGGAAGCCCAAAAAGGGCTGCTTTTCATACGCTTAACAGAATCTATGGAAGTAGATATTGATGAATAAAATTAGAAAAAAATCGCTATATTTATCTGGTGTACTACTTTTAATTGCTGTATTGGCCATATCTTTTGATTTTCGCAATAAAAATCCAGAGCTTCTAAAAGAATCCGCTGAGAGCAAAAAAAGCTTAAGTGATCTAGTTTCTGGGGGTAAAAGTTATACGGGGCCGGGGAAAAATGGGCTTAGACCAGCTCCCAAAAACATGAAGAGCTTGAGTCGAGATGAAGCTTTAGAGGGAGTTAAAGCAACTTTTACTGAAATAAGTAAAAGTATAAATAAAAAAGAATCTAATTCTAATAAGTTGGTTCAGGCCAAGCTGACATCGACCAAGCTAGAAGATATCAAAAAGCTTAAAGAAAATTTTGTGATCTCAGAAAGTGAAGAATTAATTTTTGATCAAAGCGGAAGACTGAAATCTTTGGCCTTAACAATACCCTTAGGAGGTGTTTTTAAAGAAGATCCTAGAGGGCTTTCGAAATCAGTTGAGTTGGTATTCAATGATTACCCCAACCTTTTTGGGCTTGATGATTCCTCAGTTATTGCGGAAGTAAAAGCTGGCTGCTCAAAGTATATCTGCAGTGTCAAAGCCACAAAAAAGTTTGAAGGACTCCCCGCATGGGATCACGGCGTAATAGCTACAATCGGTAAGGAAGGCATTCTATCCGTAGTCGGTGAATTGGAGGCTCCTTCTCTCAGGCCATATGAAGGACAAATTTTAACCTCAAAGGAAATTAAAGCTAGCATTTCTAGTCACTTTGGCATGAGCGAGCAGGATTTAAGCGTCGAAAAAAACGCTGAGCTCGGTGTTGGCCGTGTCGGTGCTCATGATTTTTATGGCTATCGAGTTAAAGCGACCGTTTCGCCAACCGAAATTTATGAAGTTTCTATCGATATTGAAACAAAGCGAGTAGTTAGAGCATTACCTCTGGTCCACCACAGTTCGGTTGCCGCAAGCGGTCAGAATTTAAACGGCGAGATAGTAAGCTTTCAAGCTCAATATAACGGGTCCACTTATCAGTTAATTGATTCAACAGTTCCCCTGAATCGCAGTACAAGTATTTATACCAATCCAAATGGAACCATGGGTGCGCCATTTTTAGGGGAATCTTTGGTTACTTCATTTAATGCCATGTCCGGGTGGGATAGTTCTGCTGTAAGTGCCATCCAGAATTTTAAAATCGTTATTGATTATTTTCAGCGTCAGCATAACTCCAATCCCTTGGGTAAAAATATAGAAATCACCGTTAATGCGCCAGTTGATAATGCATTTGCATATGGTGATTCAATCTACTTCTTTGGCTCCGGTAATGGGGCATTGAATAATACGGCAGGCTCCCTCGATGTTATGGCTCATGAGATTACTCATGGAGTAATAGATGCTTTAGGTTCTCTAAATTACCAGAAGCAATCGGGTGCGCTGAATGAGTCATTTGCGGATTTTTTTGCTGCCATCATGGATGGCAATAACTGGGAAATTGGTGAAGACGTTACGATCAATACGCCGTCATTAAGGAGTATGTCAAACCCGGGTTCTAGGGGGGGTGGTTCTCTATGTGGCTTGTCATGGTCGGGTGATCCTGCTCATATGTCGGATTATGTCAGTCTGCCCAATAGTGATGACTGCGATCATGGTGGTGTTCATATTAATAGCGGTATTCCTAACCGCGCTCTATATCTTTTGGCTGAGGGTCTAAGTGCAGAGGTTTTAGGTCAAAGTGTTGGGCGTGAGAAAGCTGCAGAGATCGTTTTTGAAACACTCGGCAACCTATCTCCTGATGCAACTTTTGAATTGGCATCCTCGCAAATGCAGTTGGTTGCTGAGTCTATTTATGGGGATCAATCGGCAGAAGCCGTTGCTGTACAAAATGCTTGGCAAGCTGTTGGAATTCCGGATCAAGAGACATCTACAGCATCTATCGTATCAAACGGGGTAAGCCATTACGACGCAAATGTCGTGCTTTATTTAAAGCCATATTTCCCTGTTAGCTGGTTAGATATAGAGGACAATTGGTACCAAATTTATGGTCAAGTATACGAAGGTTCTAGTCGAACTTACGAGGCAGACTTGAATTTTGGCCCTTTAAGCAGTGGCGGTGTTTATTCCTCCAGTACCAGGCCAGTCGTCGTGGTGACAGAAGATGAACTTATCACAATCTACAAAGACATTGATGAAAACTTAAGGGTGATAGACTCTGATGGTGAAAGTATACTGCCAGGTTTGGGAATTACGGTTTTGCAGCTAACAGTTTCTTCTGACGAAAAGACTATGCTGATGACAATTGAAGAATCACCAGAAATATTTAAATTTGATATTGTTTCGGGCGAGATTACTTCTTTTCTGGTAAGGCTTCCCTCATATACAGAGGGTGTCGCTGGCATGCCTGTTGATTTGGTTGATTCGATTCGTTTTGATCCAACTGGAAGAAAAGTAGTTTTTGACTTTCTTACTTGTGACGTAGCGACTGATTCAGATTGCTCTTCTCCGGATGCTGTTACTTATTGGTCGATCGGTATATTAGATTTACAGAGCGGTAGCTTTACATTTCCGTTTCCCAATCAGCCCTCTGCAATAGATTTGGGATTCCCCAGTTTTAGTAATCTTTCTGAGGATTATATTGTCTTTGATTTGATCGATTATGACGCTGAGACTAACTCGGGCATTGAATCTATGATCTTTTCCTACAAAATAGGTGAAGGGGTTGACGGTTTTGAATTTATTGTGCGTTCGGATATCTCAGCAGACAAATTAGGCCATTATGGAATGCCTTCTTATTCAGCACATGACGCAAGTATAACTTTTAGCGCCTTGTTTGATGATAATGCGGCTTATTTATTTTCAGCTAAATTAGATAATTATTATCTATCGGATCTCGATACTTATTTAAGTTTAAATCCATTTTATGCATACAGTCCATACTCAATACCGTTCTTAAAGGTTGATAATAAACCCAATATAACGGTTAGTCAGCCGGAAATAAATTTGGGTGTTCTTGAATATGGTGAAGTGGGATCAGTAGATCTTTGCGTCGAAAATAGAGATGCTTTCCCGATATCTATGCAGCGATTGTCTACGAATTTACAGGGTATTTCATGGTCGGGCATAAGCTATAACCTTAGCCCTGAAACAGAAGTTTGTGGCGCGCTAAAGATCGATACTTCCCAGCTGCCTACAGGGAATATCTCAACGACAATCTCGATCATCCATGATGGGGGTAACAGCCCGAGTCCTATAACCATTCAGGCAATTGTTGATATTGATACTGATAATGACGGCGTTATTAATTCTATAGACAATGATGACGATAATGATGGCGTTGTTGATAGCTTGGATTCTTTTCCGCTAGATTCTTCTGAAAGTATTGATACCGATCTAGACGGTATAGGAAACAACCTTGATACCGACGACGACGGAGATGGTATTACTGATGATTCTGAAATTGCCAATGGTACAAATCCGCTCTCAACTGACTCTGATTCTGATGGTGTTAGTGATGACTTAGATACTTTTCCTCTGGATGCGACAGAGACAATAGACACAGATGGTGATGGTATTGGTGATAATGCTGATACAGATGCAAATGGTGATGGCATTCCTGATGACGATGTGGACGAAGATGGTTTCATTAACTCTGGTGATATATTTCCGAATGACCCAAATGAATGGTTTGACACTGATGCCGATGGTATAGGTGATAATTCAGACCAGGCATATAACCCGGCCAAACTTTACGATGGATACCTTATTAATCGAATGCATACCTGCAGTGCTGATACGGACGCAACAATTGCATTTGAGATCAACGGTCAGCGTTTAGACAGCTTATTATCTAAAGAGGTATTGAAAATTGCACTCCCAGTTGGTGAACACGTGATAACCATTTATAAGAATGGGATTTTTCGTTTAACTTTCATAAAGCAGGTTTTTGATCAAGTATTCTTTGATGGTTTGGGCTGTAATTGGGATGATTTCAGTATTGAGAATATTGCCATCGATTACACTATCAAGCTTGAAAATGATGAAGATGCTGATGGCATTTTCAGTTTCGTGGATGTTGATGACGATAATGATGGTGTCGCCGATATTGATGACGTATTTCCGAATGATGCAAGTGAATGGTATGACAGTGACGGCGATGGTGTAGGTGATAATGCCGATGCCTTGGATAATGACCCCACAGAAACGATCGATAGCGATGGGGATGGTGTGGGTAATAATACCGATAACGATGATGATGGAGATGGTGTTAATGATGGTTTAGATGTTTTTCCTCTTGATCCACTTGAGTCGCTGGATACTGATGGCGATGGTGTTGGTAATAACGCAGACAATGATGATGATAATGATGGCATTATCGATAGTTTAGATAGATTTTCATTAACGCCTTTTGATCAAACACAAAAGTTACTGGATGTCGACGATAATGGGCAGGTTGATGCCTTAACCGATGGCCTAATCATTCTTCGCTATGCGTTTGGTTTTACAGGCGATGACCTTATAGACGTTGCCATAGGGGAAGGTGCAAAAAGAACTACTTCAGCAGAGATTGAGGCTTATCTCGAGGCGCTTATTCCAGAGCTTTAAAATCACCATAGGTTTTATTGTAAAAATAAACTCATATTTAGGTTAGGGTGGAGGTGGAATGTCACTGTTCTTTAAGGATGAAATAACTCTTTCGTGGCAGTGATGCTGTGTTCCTCGTCCTTTCTTGGAGTGGGTCTTAAAACTACAAATCTGTCATCTGGAGCGAAGTGGAAGGATCTCGAAGTTGATTGTAGCTGGCGGGGCTTTTATGGGTGCTTTTGATGATTGTTGGTGGTGGCGTATAGATGGGATTGATGTTTATTAGCCTTAAGGCTAATAAACAGTCCTGCGGACCGCCTTTGGCGTCCAAAACACGATGTGTTTTGTCGAACCCGCTAGGGTTCTCACCCTATCTCACCGCGCACAAAAAAGGGGCTTTTATTGGTGCTTTTAATGATTGCCGGTGGAATCGTGTAGAAGGGATTGATGTTTATTAGCCTTAAGGATAATAAACAGTCCTGCGGGCCGCCTGTGGCGTCCAAAATGCGTTCGCATTTAGTGATTCTTAAGGCCCTAAGGGACTTAAGAACCCCTGCGGGGCAGCGTCGCTATGCTCCTCGTCCAAAATGCGTTCGCATTTAGTCGAACCCGGCTAGGGTTCTCACCCTATCACCGGATACAAAAAAGGCCCCTTAAAAAGGGGCCTTTCTTTGTATGGCGGTGGGATAGGGATTCGAACCCTAGATACGCTATTAACGTATGCCAGTTTTCAAGACTGGTGCATTCAACCGCTCTGCCATCCCACCGTTGAAGGCGCGATTATACAGCGCCTTATTGCTAGAACAAGTACCAATTACTCTTTGGACGTATTTTCGCTACTTTCTTTTGCCGATCCACTATCAACTGCTGGGCTGGCTTCAGATTTTTCTGCATTGCGCTTCTTTCTTGGATCATTTGATGCGCGGACAACCTTCGGCTTATCTGCAGCAACTGGGGCCGTTGCACTGGCTGCTGCTGGTTTGGGCTGTGCAGCTTCGCGACGCTCGGTGCTGACTTCAACTGCACTGACAGGCTTGGGCTTTTTACGTGGATCATTGCTCGCTCTTACCTCGCCTTCCTCTGAGGGCTTAGCGTCGGTTTTAACCGCCGCTGGCTTCTCTTTAGGGGCAGCTTTCTTTGGCGCTTTAGCTGTTTCTGTAGAAGCTTTTTCAGTGCTGCTGGATTCCGTAGCTGTTGCGTCTTCTGCTGGCTTGGCTGCAGGTTTTCTACGCGGGCGAGACTTGCGGGCAGGCTTATCTTCGCTTTTGGCTGTATCCGCTGTTTCGCTTTTTACTTCTGTAGCTGCAGTTTCATTTGCTGCTGTATCTGTTGCACTTTCAACGGCATCAACTTTTGGCTTCGGCTTGCGCGGTGCGCGCTTACGCTTTGGCTTTTCTACTGTTTTCTCTGCCGCAGTGTCAACGGCAGGGCTCACTACTGGTGCTGTGGTGGCTTCAGTTGTTGCCTCTGCTGTTACTGCAGTTTGATCCAATACTTCAGCTGGAACATCCTGGCGCTGACGACGACGGCGTGGTCCGCGACGTTTGTCATTGGGGCGTTTCTTTAACTGATTGCCATCTGCATCAGGGCGTTGAGTTGGCGCCTGGGTGGTTTCTTTCGCCTGGCTCGTGCTCTCGGCAGCTGCGGTTTTTTGCGGCTGTTCGTTGCGACCTTTATTGGAACGGTTGTCAGCGGGCTTGTTATTCTTCTGACGGTTATTGGTGCGTTCGCCATCGCGTTGGTTTTCGTTGCGGTTGCGATTGTTTGGGCGACGGTTGCCCTGGCGATTACGGTTGTCTTGACCACCGCGTCGGCGATTAGAGTTTCCTGAGCCTGTTCTTTTCTGTCCTTGGCGGCCAGTTTTTGTTTCAGTCTCTTTATCACCAAACAAGCTGTTCCATAGTCGCTTTAGAAGCCCTGGTTTTTTAGGGGTCTTGGCGGCAGGTGCAGCAGCTTTTGGCTCAACTTTCGGGGCCGGCGTATTGGGAACCAGAGTTTTTACCGCAGGCTGTGATATCGGCAGTGGGGTACTGGCGCTTTCAAGTTCCTGTTCTGGGTCGCTGTGGCTTAGATCGTGAGCTAACTTGTAGCTGAAATCTGTGCCTTCATCTTCGTCCTGAGTACGCAGTCTAACCACTTCAAAATGCGGGGTTTCCATCTGCGTATTGGGCAGAACCACAACATTGATCTTGTTGCGCCCTTCAATTTCGGAAATCTCCGAGCGCTTTTCATTGAGCAGGAAGGTTGCCACAGAGACTGGCACTATAGCGCGAATCTCTTTGCTGAACTCTTTCTGAGCCTCTTCTTCGATCAGGCGCAGGATTGACAGTGCCAGTGAGCGAGTACCACGAATAGTGCCCTGGCCTTTACAGCGTGGGCAGACTTTCGACATGGTTTCTTCGAGTGAGGGGCGCAGGCGCTGTCGAGACATCTCGAGCAGACCAAATCTTGAGATACGGCCAACCTGAACGCGGGCACGGTCAATTTTTAGTGCATCGCGGGTTTTGTTTTCAACTTCTTTCTGGTGGCGGCTGTTGAGCATATCGATAAAGTCGATAACGATCAGTCCGCCGACATCGCGAAGGCGCAGCTGGCGAGCAATCTCTTCAGCAGCTTCCTTGTTGGTGTTAAAGGCTGTCTCTTCAATATCGCCGCCCTTGGTTGCTCGGGCCGAGTTAATATCCACAGAGACCATGGCTTCTGTTACGTCGATAACAATCGAGCCGCCGGAGGGCAGGCTGACTTCACGACAGAATGCAGTCTCAATCTGGTTTTCAATCTGGTAGCGATTGAACAGCGGGATTTGATCTTTGTAGAGCTTTACCTTATTGCTAAAGTCGGGCATGACTGTGCCGATAAAGGCGGCTGCCAGATTAAAGGCATCTTCGCTGTCGACAATCACTTCACCGACATCCTGACGCAGGTAGTCGCGAATAGCTCTTACGATGACATTGCTTTCCTGGAACAGGAAGTGGGGTGCCTTGGCATCAACCGCTTCATCGTTAATGGTGTTCCAAAGCTGAAGCAGGTAGTCGAGATCCCATTGCAGCTCTTCGGTGGCTCGGCCAATACCGGCGGTGCGAACGATAGCGCCCATACCTTCGGGAATATCCAGTCCGCGCATAGCTTCGCGCAGCTCAGCGCGCTCATCACCTTCGATACGACGTGAGATACCGCCAGCGCGGGGGTTGTTAGGCATTAATACTAGGTAGCGACCAGCGAGGCTGATAAAGGTTGTCAGTGCAGCGCCTTTTGAGCCGCGCTCTTCTTTTTCTACCTGAACAAGAACTTCTTGACCCTCTTTGATTGCGTCCTGAATTCTAGCTCGGCCACCATCAGAGGATTTTTTCTTAAAGTACTCGCGGGAAATTTCTTTAAGGGGGAGGAAGCCGTGGCGGTCTGCGCCGTAGTCGACAAATGCCGCTTCTAAACTTGGCTCTACTCGGGTGATTTTGCCTTTGTATATATTGGCTTTCTTTTGTTCTCTTGTGCGGTTTTCAATATCCAGGTCATAGAGTTTTTGACCATCTACCATCGCTACGCGGACTTCTTCCGGGTGCGACGCATTTATTAACATACGTTTCATATTTCACCTTACTCATTGTGGAGAGGGAGCAATAGCGAAGAGAAGGGAAGGCAGGTGGGATAAACCAAGCAACCAGGTATAGCTGAAGTGTAAAATTAGACACAGCGCATGGAATGCGGCGTGCCAGATACTCCTTATTCCCGCAAATACTGGCATTAAGCGCAGTTGCTGGGGATTACTATCCTTAAATTGTGTCTTGTATTCAGTTAGTCGAGCGTACTTTTAAGATTGTTTCAGCCTGTATTTCTAGGCTTATTCTCTTGTTAAGCTCGTTTGTCTAAAAGAAAGATAGGCCTCGATGGGTACATCTTTCTCTGTTGCGACTAACTTTTGAAACCTGTTTTAACTTGTCTTTCTATGCAGCTCACTCGGCTGTCTTTGAGGTCGGCCCTTATTGGCCAGACTCTCCTGTATTCTTTTACCCGCTCGGCAATTGCCTTTTTAGCGGTCAGTTCAAACCTCTGGGCAGCCTCAATCTAGGCTGGGCAGCAGGGAACTTGGCGCGCAATATAGCAATATTTATCCACAGCTACAATCTATAGGGTTAATTTAAGTTGGGAAGATTGTTGCTGCCTAGGTACAATGCCGCCCGAAATCATCACATATAGCCTTATATTTTGAGCGAATCCCAGACCGAACCAAACTTTAATCAAGTCTCTTTTGTCGATATAGGTCCAGAACAAGCTGGCCAGCGACTCGATAACTTTCTTATTAAAACCCTTAAGGGCGTTCCCAAGTCGCGTATCTATCGATTACTGCGTAAAGGGGAGGTGCGGGTTAATAAAGGCCGTGTTAAGGCTGATAGTCGCTTAAAAGAAGGGGATATAGTTCGTCTGCCGCCGATTAGAGTGGCCGAGCGTGGTGCTGCGCCGGTTGTGGGTCGCCAGTTAAAGAAGTATATCGACAATAATATTCTATTTGAGGATGAGGGTCTGTTTATCCTCAATAAGCCCAGCGGCCTGGCAGTTCATGGTGGCAGCGGCTTATCTCTGGGCGTTATTGAGGCTCTGCGTGCGGAGTATCCCCAGTACAGATACCTGGAGCTGGTTCACCGCCTCGATCGCGATACCTCCGGCTGCCTAATTCTGGCGAAAAAGCGTGCGGTGTTGATTGAGTTACAGAATTCTCTGCGCTACAACAGAATCGACAAGCGCTATATTGCCCTTGCCAAGGGTCGCTGGCCGAAGGGCAAGAATACAATTAATGCGCCCCTATTAAAGAACACCGTGGAATCCGGCGAGAGAGTTGTGCGCGTTGATGCTGCGGGTAAGGCGTCGGTAACCCACTTTAAGATCAGGCAGCAATTCCCCAACGCCACCTTACTGGATATTAAGTTAGAGACTGGGCGCACCCACCAGATCAGGGTTCACTGCCAGTTTGCCGGTCAACCCTTGGCAGGTGATACTAAGTACGGTGATGAGCATTTTAATGAGAGCTTAAAAGAAGCCGGTTTAAAGCGCTTGTTCCTGCATGCCGCCAGTCTGCGCTTTAAGCATCCACTCTCCGGTGACTGGGTTGAGGTCGAGGCGCCACTGCCCGACGATTTAAATAAGGTGTTAAAAAAACTGTGAGCGAGACTCTAAACAAGAAAAGCCCGCCAACATTATTAATTTTTGATTGGGATGGCACGCTTTCCGATTCGGTGGCGCGTATTGCCAAATGTATGCAGATGGCGGCGCAGGAGTATTCCTTGGGGGTTCCTTCATACGCTGATGTTGCTGAAATTGTCGGTCTCGGTCTGCATGAAGCGACCATGCGTCTGTTTCCAAACGCTTCCCATTATGAATCCAGTCTTTTGCAGGCCAGTTACTCCAAACATTACCGCTCTGAAGATCACCAGCCCTGTGATTTTTTCCCCGGCGTTATTGAGACATTGCACGAGTTGCGCGCAGAGGGTTATCAGATGGCGGTAGCCACAGGAAAGAGCAGGGCGGGTCTGGATCGAGTTCTGGCTGCTCTGAATATGCAGGATTTCTTTCACAGTTCGCGCTGTGCTGATGAAACCCTCTCAAAACCCCATCCACTGATGCTAGAGGAACTGCTCTCTGAGTTTGGCCTTTCAGCCCATCAGGCGGTGATGGTCGGCGATACAGAGTTTGATATGCAGATGGCAGAGAATGCCGCGATGCCGAGAATTGCGGTGAGTTATGGCGCCCATCATATTGATCGACTGCGCGCTTTTAAGCCTTTGGCCTGTCTGGATCTGTTTGCGGATATTAAAGCTGCGCTTTAAATCTCAAGCGGTTAGCCCTCTAGATCTTTACACCAAACTCACGCAAGAGATTGCACAGCTCAATTAACGGCAGACCGATCAGGGATGTTGGATCATTGCTGTTAACCGCATGGAATAGACTGATCCCCAGTGATTCCGCTTTAAAACTCCCCGCGCAGTCATAGGGCTTTTCAATACGCAGGTAATCTTCAATCTGATCTGTGGTCAGCTCTCTAAAGTCCACCTCGGTGGTGTTGACCAGGGATTTCTCTACACCCTGATGTATAACGGCTAGCCCTGTATGAAAGAGCACTTTGTGCCCGGATTGAGCAGTTAGCTGCTCTAGCGCCTGTGCATGATTGCCGGGCTTACCGAGAATCCTGCTGTGCTGAGACCCCTCCGGTAACTCTTTACTGAGTTCTGCAACCTGATCAGAACCAATAATTATTGCGTCGGGGAATTTCGCCGCAACGGCGCGGGCCTTTTCCAGAGATAGACGCTGGGCCATCTGATAGCCGTTTTCACCTTCCAGCAGAGACTCATCGATATTTGGCGAGTAGTTTTCAAAGGGCAGTTGCAGGCGTTTGAGCAGAGCACTGCGGTAAGCTGATGAGGAGGCTAATAGCAGTTTGCTCATAAATAGTTTGCCGGTTAATAATTAATGGACGCTGAACAGGGAGTGATAGTCCCATAAAGCGGGCTATTTTGATCATTTTTCTTTGACAGATCAACGTCTTGACCCTATTATGCGCGCCTAACTGGGTACCACCTGTATTTATGGCACTGCCAACTCTAATTGATCCGCGCAAGCTTGCAAACCAGGGAATTGTCCTCGAAGGCCAATTTCATGATCAGCATTTGCCACGTTTAGCTGAAGCAGTCGCCAGCATAGAGACTCCTCTATCGGCTTTGGTAAAGTTTGAAATCGATGAGGCAAGGGCTAAGGTTGCAAGTGGAACATTGAATATTTCAGTGTCGGCAGTATGCCAGCGCTGTCTTGATCCGGTCACAGTTACTCTGAGTAGTGATTTTGCTGCCCAGGTAATCTGGTCCGAAGATCAATTGTGCAATGTACCCAGTGATCGAGAACCCTGGATTGTCGTCGATAAGATGGCCAGTCTCAATGAGTTACTCGAAGATGAGATTTTATTAGCTCTGCCTACGGTTAACTACCATGAAGATGGTCTGTGTACCGGAGACACCTTTCTTTCCGAGGACGAGCGCGGTAACAATGAGGAAGATGATCAGGTTGTCGCTGACAACCCTTTTAATATTTTACAGCAGTTGAAGAAATAACTTCGACTGCACAAGATTATTGCTCAGGAGTAATCTATGGCTGTTCAGAAAAGTCGCAAGACAAGATCCAAGCGCGGAATGCGTCGTTCACACGATGCGTTGACTGCACCAACTCTTTCTGTTGATTCAGTAAGCGGTGAAAAGCACCTGCGTCACAATGTTTCTGCGGACGGTTTCTACCGTGGTCGCAAAGTTGTCGAGCTCGACGCCGAATAACTGAAACAAACAGTCTTTGGCAAATTCACTCCGAATTGCCGTCGATGCTATGGGCGGGGACCAGGGTCCTCGCGTTACAGTATCTGCGCTGCTTGAATCTCTAAGTCACCACAGCAATGTTAACGCACTGCTGTTTGGCGACCGAGACGAGCTGGCGACCCAGTTAAAGAGCTGTCAGGATACGAGTATTCTCTCTCGTATCGAAGTGCGCCACAGCGACTGCAACGTTAGCGACACTGATAAACCCTCCGCCGTTATCCGCAACAAACGCGATTCCTCTATGGGACTGGCGCTACAGGCGTTGGCCAACAGCGAAGCCGATGCCTTTGTCAGTGCCGGTAATACTGGCGCGATAATGGCTCTGGGCCTCTACTACGTTAAATCACTGCCAGGTATTTCTCGCCCGGCAATTTGCACGGCAATTCCCACTACCACTGGTCGCAGCTATGTGCTCGATCTGGGGGCTAATCTCGACTGCTCCGCCGAACAGCTCTATCAGTTTGCACTGTTGGGCTCGATGATGGCCGCAGAGCTTGATGGCATCGACTCTCCGGTGGTGCGCCTGCTAAATGTTGGTGAAGAAGACAATAAAGGCCATGCCTATATTCAGGATGCCGCAGCGCTGCTGGAAGCTGAACCGTTGATTAATTACTGCGGCTATATCGAGGGCAATGGTATTTTTGCCGGTGGCACCGATGTGGTGGTCTGTGATGGCTTTACCGGCAATGTCACACTTAAAACCAGCGAGGGTCTGGTTGCCATGGTTATATCACTATCCCGAGCTGCGGCAGGCAATAGCTGGTTGGCTAAGTTGGCACTTTTATTATTGAGAAAACCATTACTAAAGCTCAAAGCTCAGCTTGATCCGGCTATTTACAATGGCGCTTTTTTTCTCGGGTTAAATGCTGTGGTGGTTAAAAGCCATGGCGCAGCCAGCGAGACTGGCTTTGTTCATGCACTGGATGTTGCTATAGATGCAGCTGAGCATAACTTGCCTGGGGTTTTGTCACCTATACTTAAGCAGAAAATGGATCGTCAGATAAATTCAGTGGGCTTTTAATAGCCGAAATTTTAATAGAGGAACTATGAACAGTAATTTAGCCTTTGTTTTCCCCGGTCAGGGGTCGCAAAAAATTGGTATGCTCGCAGAGCTTGCCGCCGCAAACCCCCTTGTCGAAGAGACCTTTAAAGAGGCCTCTGATGTGCTCGGCTACGATACCTGGAAACTTATTCAGGAAGGCGAGCAGGAAGATATTAACCTTACAGAGCGCACTCAGCCTCTGCTGCTGACCTCCAGTGTCGCTATCTGGCGCCTCTGGCAACAGCAGGGTGGTCCTCTGCCAGCGGCCATGGCAGGACACAGCCTCGGCGAGTGGTCGGCGCTGGTCTGTGCCGGTGTCGTCAAGTTTGCCGATGCAGTGGAAATTGTTCGTGCTCGCGGTGCCTTTATGCAGCAGGCGGTGCCTGTAGGTGTCGGCGCCATGGCGGCGATTATGGGTGTTGATGATCAACTTGTAATCGATGCCTGTGCCGAAGCTGCCGAGGATCAAATTGCTGCAGCGGTAAACTTTAATGCCCCTGGCCAGGTGGTTATTGCCGGTGATGCAGCCGCTGTTGCTCGCGCTGTTGATATCTGCAAAAAGGCCGGTGCCAAGCGCGCGGTTGAACTGCCAGTCAGTGCACCATTCCACACTTCACTGATGCGTCCAGCTGCAGATAATCTTGCCGAGCTTGTTGCTCAGAAAGAGTTCTCTGCACCGCAAATACCGGTGTTGCACAATGTTCACGCCCAGCCAGAAACTGATCCGGAAGCGATCAAGAAATTGATGCTCGAGCAGATCTACCAGCCGGTTCTATGGGTTGACTGTGTTAACGGTCTCTCCAGTCGCGGCGCGGAAATATTGATTGAATGTGGTCCTGGGCGAGTGCTTAACGGTCTCTCCAAGCGCATTGATCGCGGTTTGACTTCGCTGGCTACCGATGATGTTGCCAGCCTCGAAAATGCCCTGACATCAGTTTAATTTAGCTTTTTTTAATGAAGCCTTTATAACTTTAATAATTATAGGAATATCAAATGAGTCTCAATGAAAAAGTAGCCCTGGTTACCGGCGCAACTCGTGGTATTGGTGCGGCTATTGCCGCTGGCCTCGGGGAGGCCGGTGCCACTGTTATAGGAACTGCCACCAGTGAAGCTGGTGCGGCGAAGATTACTGAACGCTTTAAAGAAAACAATATCCCTGGTGTCGGCATGGTCCTCGATGTGACCAGTATTGATTCAGTGACTCAGGTTATCCAGGCGATCTCCGATCAGTTTGGTGCGCCGACTATTCTGGTCAACAATGCGGGTATTACCAAAGACAATATCCTCATGCGCATGAAGGATGAAGAGTGGATTGATGTGATGGAAACTAATCTGACCTCAGTATTCCGACTGGCTAAAGCCTGTGTGCGTCCAATGACCAAAGCGCGGTGGGGCAGAATTATCAATATTAGCTCTGTAGTTGGCGCTATGGGCAATGCCGGGCAGAGTAATTATTCGGCGTCTAAAGCCGGTGTCGGTGGTTTTGCTCGCGCTCTGGCCAAAGAACTGGGTTCAAGAAATATTACTGTGAATACAGTTGCCCCAGGTTTTATCAATACTGATATGACCAAAGATCTACCAGAGGCTAATAAAGAAGCTCTGCTAACACAGGTTCCGCTGGCCAGATTAGGCGCCCCTGAAGAGATCGCTTCAGTGGTTTGTTTCCTCGCAGGAGAGGGTGCAGCTTACATAACCGGTGAAACAATCCATGTAAATGGTGGTATGTACATGGCGTAAGTGTTTGATTTTAAAAAGGATTCATCCTTTCTTAAATTTGGGTTTAGTATTTTGTAAGTTCTAAGGTAGAATGCGCGCCCGTAAACACAGAATAACGCTGCTAGAGCAAATTTGTTCGGCGGCAAAACACTTTAAATATCCGTTAACAGGAGTAGATATACGATGAGTAATATCGAAGAGCGCGTCATCAAAATGGTTGCTGAGCAGCTGGGTGTAAAAGAAGAAGATGTTAAAACTACTTCCTCTTTTGTTGAAGATCTGGGTGCTGATTCACTCGACACAGTTGAGTTGATCATGGCTTTGGAAGAGGAATTTGATGCTGAAATTCCTGATGAAGAAGCAGAGAAAATTGCTACAGTACAAGACGCAATTACTTATATCACCGCTAACGGCTGATATTTATTGCATGCTTGTAAAAAAACCGCTCCACTGGAGCGGTTTTTTTATGGCTGGAATTTATGTTTAATAGACAACTGATTAATCACGAGCCTATCCATGAATAGCGTTGCAAACTGCCCGGAAGATACAGCGAATCTCCTGACCACCGTCAATGGTGTTGAGGCTGGCTTGTTGTCCCTTGCCGATCGCGGTTTAGCTTATGGGCATGGTTTATTTGAAACCATGTTGTTCAGCGTGGCTGTGGTTCCTCTGTGGCAGCGTCACAGCTCGCGATTAATTAATGATGCAGCGGTTCTTGGGCTGAATATTAGTCAAGCATCTCTCGACGATAATCTGCGCAAATTTATCGATCTGCTTAAACGGCAATCACAGAGCAGCGGCATTATTAAAATAATGGTCACTGCTGGAACTGGCGGGCGTGGTTACGCCTCACCGGCTAATATAGCACCGCAGATTATCTGCCAGTTCTCGCCACTGCCCACTAAGCTTGAGCAGCCACGACGGGATGGCGTGGCGCTAACCCAGTGTCAGTATTCTCTGCCTAGCAATCCTCTGCTCGCTGGAATCAAACACCTCAACCGTCTCGATCAGGTGTTAGCCAGGGCTGAGTGGGATAATGAATATGCCGATGGTCTTATGTATAGCCAAGAGGGCATGCTGGTCGAAACCACCTGCGCCAATATATTTGTCAAGACTGCCGACAGAGGTTGGATAACACCGAAACTTGATCGGGCCGGTGTTCGCGGCGTGATGCGCGGCCTTTTGCTTGAAGAGCTTTTTACCCGCACCGGTCTCACAGTCTCAGAGGGCGAAATTAGCCGCCAGCAACTCGCGGAAGCCACGGAGCTGTTTATCTGTAGTTCAATTCGTGGATTGCTACCAGTGACAGAGGTTAATGATCTGGGGCACTGGTTAATTGGTACTGATACAAAAATGCTTCAATCAGCGCTGTTTGATCTCTATGATTGCTACCCATGTTAAAACCTCTTTTGCGAGCCATTCTTCTTTTTACAGTTATCGCTGCTGTCTCTCTTGCTGTGTTTGTTGGAACCGCTAAGCGCTATCTCGATACACCAGTTCAACTGACTTCAGACACAGTGCAATGGAATATTGAAAAGGGCAGCAACCTCAATACGGTTAATCGACAGCTCTACGACAATAATATAGTCAGTCATCCACGGCTGATTAGCCTCTATGCTCGTCTGACAGGCCAGAGCGCTATTCAGGCAGGCCAGTATCAAATAAACCGCGGCGATAGCGCCACAAGCCTTTTGGATAGGTTTAATCAGGGTGCAGTTATTCGCTACCAGATTACCTTTCCCGAGGGATGGTCTTACAAACAGTGGTTACAGCATCTCGCAGCTATCGAACAGTTCGCCGATATTCGCCAACACAGCCAGACGCAGATATTGCGCGCTGCCAATATCGACAAACAGCATCCGGAAGGCTGGCTGTTTCCCGATACCTACAGTTATATCAGTACAGACAGCGGCACTGATATTCTCGCTCGCGCCCATAGCCGCATGGTTGAGGAATTAGAGCGGGCCTGGCAAAAGCGCTCTGCTGAGCTGCCCTATGATTCGGCGTATCAAGCACTGATTATGGCCTCGATTGTCGAGCGGGAGACCGGCCTTGCCGAAGAGCGCCCAGCTATTGCCGGTGTATTTGTTCGCCGCCTAAACAAAGGTATGCGCCTGCAGACAGATCCAACGGTTATCTATGGTCTTGGCGATAGCTACACGGGTAATCTCAGGCGTATACATTTAAAAACCCTCAGCCCTTACAATACCTATATGATTAAGGGGCTGCCGCCAACACCCATCGCCATGCCCAGTGCTGCAGCGATCGAAGCAGCACTTCATCCGGAAGATGGAACCAGCCTCTACTTTGTCGCCCGTGGCGACGGTGGGCACTATTTTTCGGACAGTCTCGAGCAGCATCAAAAGGCGGTGCGCAAATATCAAATTGACAGACGGGCTACTGATTACCAGTCAGCGCCAAGACTGAAAAGCCAAGTAGAAGCAGTTGATAAAATAAAACATAAAGAAGCCAGGTCGGGGAAATAGATGCGCGGAAAATTTATTACCATTGAAGGGACTGAAGGCGTGGGTAAAACCACCAATATTCAGTTTATCCAGTCGTGGATGGAAAGCAATAAACTGGCTTTTGCCACCACCCGCGAACCCGGTGGTACACCCCTGGCCGAGCAGATTCGTGAGCTGCTATTAGCGCCCCGGGAAGAGCAGGTCTGCAACACTGCAGAGTTGCTGCTGATGTTTGCTGCCCGAGCCCAGCATCTCAACCAGGTGATTGAGCCGATGCTCACTGAAGGTGCCTGGGTGCTCTGTGATCGCTTTACCGATGCCACCTATGCCTATCAGGGTGCTGGGCGCAATATGCGCGACGATCTTATCTCTGAACTCGAGCTGCTGGTACAGGGCAGTCTGTGCCCCGACCTTACATTGATTCTGGATATCCCTGTGGAAATTGGTCTGCAGCGGGCAGGGCAGCGCAGTACCCCGGATCGCTTTGAGCTGGAACGGGTTGAGTTCTTTGAGCGGGTGCGCAATCGTTATCTGCAGATTGCCGCGGATTCACCAGAGCGTTGCGTGATTATCGACGCCTCCCAGTCCATCGAAGGGGTGCAGGCGCAGATAGAGGCAGCCCTCAACAGTTTTTTGGAGAATAGCTAGTGCTTCCATTGCCCTGGCAGGAGACTCTCTGGGATAGCCTCAATAGCAGTATTGATAATGAGCGGCTTCCCCACGCTATCCTGATCTCTGGTCCCAGTGGTATTGGTAAGATGCGTCTGGCCAAAGCCCTGGCCCAGCACCTTCTCTGTCAGGCAGAGATGACCAAATATGCCTGCGGTTCCTGTAAGGGATGTCAATTACTCGCCGCCGGCAG
>Ga0209196_1001050_pt1 | contig 20861 bp, 18 predicted proteins | sample COGITO_mtgs_1105_5_FD_184801 | JGI IMG/M metagenome (GOLD analysis project Ga0209196, IMG submission 184801) | Pelagic marine microbial communities from North Sea - COGITO_mtgs_110509 (SPAdes) (version 2) | ecosystem: Environmental > Aquatic > Marine > Epipelagic ... | reverse complement strand
CTTGAGACCCAGACACCAGATCAGGATGTGGTTAACTGGGGGCCACCAGCCAAGGTTGCCTTTGATAGCGACGGCAATCCGACCAGGGCCGCAGAAGCCTTTGCGAAAAAGAATTCCGTAGAACTCAACGCACTGTCAGGCTTAGTCGAAAACGACGGCCAGCAGGATAAACTCTGTGTGCGTAAAACCGCTGTGGGCAGTCCAACAGAAACTCTGCTTGGCGATATTATTAATCAGTCCCTCGCAGCCCTGCCGATTCCCAAGCCAATGCGCTGGGGCAAGAGTCGTCAAGAATTTGTTCGTCCTGTGCAGTGGGCGGTTGTGCTATTTGATAGCAAGACCATCAACACCAATATACTCGGCATTGAAAGCAGTAACATTAGCCGCGGTCATCGCTTCCACAGTCAGGGCGATATCCTGGTTGAATCCCCTGCCAGCTATAAAGAGACTCTCTACAAAGCCTTTGTTATCGTCGATTTTGAAGAGCGCCGCGAACTGATTCGCAAGGGTGTTATTGCCGCCGCTGAAAGTGCTGATGGCACCGCAGTTATCGATGAAGATCTGCTCGATGAAGTGTCGGCTCTAAATGAGTGGCCCGTGCCGCTGATGGGTCGTTTCGAGGAACATTTCCTGGAAGTTCCCGCCGAAGCGCTGGTCTCTTCTATGGCGCAGCATCAAAAATATTTCCATGTTGTCGACAGCGATAACCAGCTTAAACCCCTGTTTATTACCGTGGCCAATATTGCCAGTCTGGATCCACAACAGGTTATCAGCGGCAACGAACGGGTTATTCGCCCGCGTCTGGCGGATGCAGCGTTCTTCTATAAGACTGACCTGAAATCCACACTGCAGACCCGTCGCGAAACTCTTAAATCAGTTGTCTTCCAGACCAAACTTGGCAGCATCTACGATAAAACCGTGCGGGTTAGCGGGCTGGCAAAAATACTCGCCGAATACACTGGTGCCACGCCAGAACATGCGGCTCGCGCTGGTGAGCTGTGCAAATCAGATTTAGTCAGTGAGATGGTCGGTGAGTTCGATGATCTCCAAGGTGTGATGGGACGCTACTACGCTCTCAACGACGGTGAGGATCCGGCTGTTGCAGATGCGCTGATGGAACAGTATCTGCCGCGCTTTGCCGGCGATGCAATTCCCGCCACTGAAACTGGTGCCGCACTGGCACTGGCAGATCGTCTGGACACATTGGTGGGTATCTTTAGTATTGGCCAGCAGCCCTCGGGTTCAAGAGATCCTTTTGCATTGCGACGGGCAAGCCTAGGTATTCTGCGGATTATTATTGAGCGCAATATAGATCTTGATCTCAAGCTGGCGATCAGTGCAGCGGCTCAGCAATTAAATATCACTGAAGATACTGACAAGCTATGTTTGCAAGTCCTTACTTACGCCTTGGATCGCTTTAAAGCTTGGTATAGAGATGAGGGTATTGACACGGAAGTGTTTGCCTCTGTCGCCGCCCTGGAGCTTAGCAATCCGCTGGATATCGATGCCAGAGTCAAGGCCGTAGACCAGTTCACGCGTCTGCCCGAAGCTGTTGCACTGGCTGCAGCCAATAAGCGTGTATTTAATATTCTCGCTAAGCAGGCGGCAGATACTGTTCCAGCAGCCATTGATAGCAGCCTGTTAGTCGATGCCGCTGAACAACAGTTAGCCGAGAGTATCTCTGCACTGAGTAGCACCATTGCTCCCCTATTGGAGCAACGCAACTATGCAGGTGTTCTGAAAGAGCTGGCTTCACTGCGAGGTCCGGTCGATCAGTTCTTTGATGATGTTATGGTGATGGTCGATGATCCCGCTATTCGTGACAATCGACTGGCGCTGCTGAACAGCTTGCGCAGCCTGTTTTTAAATGTTGCCGATATCTCGCAGCTTGTGGTCAGCAAATGAGAAAACTCTGGCAGGCCATAAGAGCAGTCTTCTTTTACACTGGCTTAGTTTTTCTAGTGCTGCTGATGAGCCTGTCTGTGTGCCTGGTTGGTTTTTTCCCGTTCCGCTATCGTCAGCTGTGCCTGACTTTTGGCAACAAACTGATAATGGGCTGGTTGCGCATCACCTGTGGCGTCAGAGTTAAGGTTGTGGGTCTGGAGAATATTCCGGATAGGGCCTGTGTGGTGCTGAGCAATCACCAGAGCACCTGGGAAACCTTCTTTCTACAACATCTGTTTGTGCCCGCCAGTGTTATTCTCAAGCGTGAACTGCTGTGGATTCCGTTTTTTGGCTGGGGCCTCTTCGCTATGCGCTCTATCGCCATTAAGCGCTCAAAGCCTGCTGGCGCTATTCGCCAGGTACTCAAGCAGGGCAAGCAGCGTCTCTCTAACGGAATAAAGGTGATTATCTTTCCGGAAGGGACGCGGATGCGCGGTTCAGAGGTTGGCACCTTTATGACCAGCGGCGCTGCCCTGGCCAAAGCCGCGGAAGTGCCTATTCTTCCAGTACGCCACAACGCAGGCCAGTGCTGGCCTGCGGGAAGCTGGCTGAAAAATCCCGGGACTATCAGCATTGTTATTGGCCCGACCATAGCAACCGACAGCCACAATCCTCGCGAATTGACTGAACTTGCCCAACAGTGGATTGCCCGCGCGCTCTGATCTGCTCTTTTTTAAGCGGTTATCTGTACTGCCTTCTAAAACCCAAGAATATCTAAACTATACTCAGAGAATAAAACGGAGTGTGGATTGGCTATGGATAAAAAGAAAAAAACCTCGAAAACCCCCGCAAATAAAGCCCCACTTAAAACAAGAGTAACCATGGATACCCGCAAGACTGTGCGCCGAAAGAGCGCTGATCGTCGCACCGAGGTTCGGTTTGAGCCAGATAAAGAAAACCGCCGGCAAAATAAAGGCCGGCGGTCTTCGGATGTGGATATCTGGGGTTCTGAATAGGTCAGATTAAACGTCTAGATTAACCACAGAAAGCGCATTGGTCTCAATAAAGTCTCTGCGCGGTTCTACCTGATCACCCATTAGAGTGGTAAACATCTGGTCTGCGGCAATCGCATCTTCAATGGTAACCTGCAACATACGTCGAGAATCCGGATCCATGGTGGTTTCCCAGAGCTGCTCGGGGTTCATCTCACCCAGCCCCTTATAGCGCTGGGTATTCAGGCCGCGACGCGACTCTGCCATCAACCAGTCCAGAGCCTGATGGAAACTTTCCACCGGCTGCTGACGCTCACCGCGCTGCACAAAGGCGCCCTCTTCGATCAAACCTTGAAGTGTTTCGCCAAGTCCGGCAATAGCGTTGTATTCATTGGAAGCAAAGAACTCACGACCCAACAGATGATAGTGAGGAATACCGTGGGCAGTAATCTCAACCTTAGGCAGGAAGATATGACGCTCTTTATCTTCATCCACATGCACCTCATAGCGGTGCGTGCCAACCATAACATTTTCCAGATTTCCCTGGAGTTCGCTACACCAGGACGCAAGATCGCTGCTTTTTTCAAGAAGTTTATCAGAGAAGCGCGGGCTGTAAATCAGTGCTTCAAGCACCTCTTTTGGATACACCAGGGACATACGCTCAATCAAGCCCATCACATGACGGAACTGATTAACCAGCGCTTCCAGAGCCGTGCCCTGAATACCGGGTGCCGTAGCATTAACATGCAGGCTGGCATTTTCGAGAGCCTTGGAGGTTAGATAAACCAGCAGTGCATCATCATCTTTTACATACTGCTCGCTCTTGCCGCGGCTAACCTTGTAGAGTGGCGGCTGAGCAATAAAGATATGCCCTGCCTCAACCAGTTCGCGCATCTGCCTAAAGAAAAACGTCAGTAACAACGTACGGATATGCGATCCATCAACGTCCGCATCGGTCATAATAACGATGGTGTGGTAACGCAGCTTCTCAGGATTAAACTCCTCGGTGCCAATACCACAGCCCAGTGCGGTAATCAGGGTTCCCACTTCAGCACTGGAAAGCATCTTGTCAAAACGCGCCTTCTCAACATTGAGGATTTTACCCTTAAGAGGCAGTATCGCCTGAGTTCGACGATCGCGACCCTGCTTGGCTGAACCGCCCGCAGAATCACCCTCCACCAGGTATAGTTCTGAAAGAGCCGGGTCTTTCTCCTGACAATCCGCCAGTTTGCCGGGCAGTCCAGCAATATCAAGGGCACCCTTACGTCTGGTCATTTCGCGAGCTTTACGGGCCGCTTCACGAGCACGGGCCGCATCAATCATTTTATTCACTACAGCTCTGGCATCCTGGGGGTATTCCAGCAGGAAGTCGCTGAATTTTTCGCCCATCTCCTGCTCAACCGCGGTTTTCACCTCGGAGCTAACTAACTTATCTTTAGTCTGCGAGGAAAACTTCGGGTCTGGGACCTTTACCGAAATAATCGCCGTTAAGCCCTCACGCGCATCATCGCCAGTGGTGCCTACCTTCGCTTTGCCATTAATACCCTCTTTCTCAATATAGGTATTTAGACCGCGGGTCAGCGCCGAGCGGAAGCCAGCTAAGTGCGTGCCGCCATCGCGCTGAGGAATATTGTTGGTATAACAGTGAATGCTTTCCTGGAAGCCATCATTCCACTGCAATGCCACCTCTACACTGGTGCCGTCTTCACGCATAGTGTTGAAATGCATAATCTTGTTAACAGTGGTTTTATTCTGGTTGAGATATTCAACAAAGGCGCTTAAACCACCCTCGTAGGCATAAACATCTTCTTTTCCGGTGCGCTCATCATGCAGGACAATGCGTACTCCTGAGTTCAGGAAGGACAGTTCACGGAGTCTTTTTGCCAAAACATCAAAATGGAACTGGATATTGGAAAAGGTATCGATTGAGGGAACAAAGTGAACCGCAGTCCCTGATTCTTCAGTATCTCCAACAACCTCAAGAGGCCCCTGGGGAACGCCATGGGAGTATTCCTGCTCGTGAACCTTGCCATCTCTGCGAATCGTTAAGCGCAGCTTGGCTGACAGGGCATTTACCACCGAAACGCCTACACCGTGCAGACCGCCAGACACCTTATAGGAATTATCATCAAACTTACCGCCGGCATGGAGTACGGTCATAATAACTTCAGCGGCAGAGACACCCTCTTCGTGCATCTCTGTAGGAATACCACGGCCATTATCCGAAACAGTGATAGATTCGTCAGGGTGAATAACGATCTTGATTTCAGAGCAATGTCCCGCCAGCGCCTCATCAATGGAATTATCCACTACCTCAAACACCATATGGTGCAGACCGGTGCCATCATCAGTATCACCAATGTACATACCAGGCCGCTTGCGAACTGCATCCAGGCCTTTTAGTACCTTAATACTCGAAGAATCATAATTCTGTTCGTCAGTCATAAACTTTCCATACCCTGTTATCTAATCAACTAAAGCAACGCCATGTTCCATGTGGAACATCTGGTGCGGGACTGTCTGCACCAAATCCTCAAAATCTTTTTTATCGACCCCGGTTATAAAGTACTGGCAACCAAGATCATTTAAATACGAAACCACCTGTCCGCGATGCTGGTAATCCAGTTCAGCGGGCAGATCATCCAAAAGGAAAAGACAAGATTCCCCTGTATGTTCTCGATAATGGGCGGCTTGCGCTAACTTAAGCGCGTAAACCAAGAGTTTTATCTGCCCTCTCGAGAGATGATCAGCAGCAGTCTGACCATCAACTTTAATTCTTATATCTGCTCGGTGCGCACCGTGACTCGTGGTCTTTGTGCCTATATCACGGCCATGATCAGCGACGTAAACATCGGCCAGAGAGCGCTCCTCATCCCAGCCGCAGTAGTATTCGAGGGAAACCTGCCCCAACCCCTCAAATGCACTTACCGCTTGATTTAACTGCCCGGAAAGCACTGAGAGGTACTCTCGCCTAAACCGGGTTATCTGCTCACAGAGGGGAATTAACTCCGCCGTCCAGGTGCGCAACAAATCTTCGTCTATTCTACCATGGCGAAGGAGTTGATTGCGCTGTTTTAGCGTTTTTTGAAAGCGTCGCCAAAGATTGGTGTAGTCATGTTCCACGTGGAACACGCCCCAGTCTAAAAACTGTCTGCGCTGAAGAGGCCCACCCTCCAAAAGCATAAAACTATGGGCATCGATTAACTGCAGGGGAAGCTCGGAAACCAGCTGTGCCGCCGTCTGCAGCGGCTTTCCATCTAAGCGAGCCTCAAAGAGACCCTTCGATGTACGCCTGATACCGAGCTGATGGGCAGTAGATGTCTGGTCACGCAATAGTCGCCCGGAGACAACCAGCTCATCAGAATCATTATTTACCACCACACGAAGGTCGCGATGACGAAAAGAGCGGCCGCGGCCAAGAAGATAGATAGACTCTAGAAAGCTTGTTTTCCCGCTGCCGTTGGCGCCGAAAATAATATTGGCCTGGGGATGACAGCTGGTGCGGATATTTTCCAGGTTGCGTACCTGAAAAATATCCAATTGAGATAAATGCATATGGGTATGATTAGCAGCAGAAGCAGCTAGTGAACGGCAGCAATGCCGTTAAAGCCGCATCGGCATAACAACATAGACCGCTGAGCCATCAGCTGCATCTTCTACCAGCGCGCTGCTACTAGAGTCAGAAAGGGTTAAACGAACGCCCTCTCCCTTGAGAACATTGAGGACATCCAGCAGATAGCTGACATTAAAGCCAATCTCCAGCTCATCGCCAGCGTAATCAACGCCCACAACCTCTTCAGCTTCTTCCTGCTCAGGGTTGTTGGCAACCATCTTAATCGCGCCATTGGAGAGCATAATGCGCACACCGCGATACTTTTCATTGGAGAGAATCGCTGTTCGTCCAAATGCCTGCTTGAGCTCGGCACGATCACCGATAACCTGCTTGTCACCGCCCTTGGGCAGAACACGGTCATAATCAGGGTAGGCTCCGTCGACCAACTTTGAAGTGAAGCAGTAATCCGCACCATTGACGCGAATATGGTTAGAACCCATAGCGACGCGCACTGCGCCCTCATCACTGACCAGTCGCGCCAGCTCCATAACACCTTTGCGTGGCAAAATAGCCTTGGTTAAATTGGCAACCTCTATCTCGCAAGCGGCATCACAGAGCGCCATTCTATGGCCATCTGTAGCCACTGCGCGGAGTTTATTGGCACTGACTTCCCACAGCATACCGTTGAGATAGTAACGAACATCCTGCTGCGCCATGGCAAAGGAGGTCGATTCAATCAGGTGCTTCAAGGTCTCGGTTTCAACATCAAATTCAATATTGTTCTCGCCGTTATCAACCGAGGGGAATTCGTTGGCCGGAAGGGTTGCCAGGGTAAAACGACTGCGACCACTCTTTACCTGGGCCTTGCCATCACTGCTGGAAAAATCCACCTTGGCGCCATCGGGCAGAGATCGACAGATATCAAGTAGCTTGCGCGCTGAAACCGTGACCTCACCAGCCTCTTCCGCAGCTGTTACTTCGGTATAGCCAATAATCTCAACTTCGAGATCGGTACCGGTAACCGAAAGGCGCGAGCCCTCTAGGCTAAGCAACACATTGGAGAGAATCGGCAATGTCTGGCGTCTTTCAACAACACCGACAACCAACTGTAAGGGCTTAAGCAATACTTCACGGGAAAGGCTAAATTTCATGATAAATTCGTATCTCCGACAGGGTTAATTACATCTTGTAAATAGTCTGTTTTATTATTGGTCTTCAAGCTAGCGCCAAGCGCGCCCTAGCTAGAAAGCGTCCTATTAGCTAGAAAGCGTCCTATTAGCTAGAAAGCGTCCTATTAGCTAGAAAGCGTCCTATTAGCTAGAAAGCGTCCTATTAGCTAGAAAGCGTCCTATTAGCTAGAAAGCGTCCTATTAGCTAGAAAGCGTCCTATTAGCTAGAAAGCGTCCTATAGAGGTGCTTTAAATCACGCTCTACTTCACGATCACTGCCCTCCAGCTCTTTAACCTTGCGGCAGGCATGCAACACCGTAGTGTGATCGCGACCACCGAAAGACTCACCGATCTCCGGAAGGCTGTAATTAGTCAGCTCTTTAGCCAGAGACATAGCAATCTGTCTGGGTCTGGCAACAGATCGACTGCGACGCTTGGAAAGCAGGTCTGACATTTTTAACTTGTAGTAGTCAGCTACCACTCTCTGAATATTGTCTATGGTAACCAGCTTGTCCTGCAGCGCCAACAAATCTTTCAATGATTCACGAATTAAATCGATATCGATCACCCGTCCGCTAAATTGCGCATGGGCCATGACTCTTTTCAACGCCCCTTCAAGTTCGCGAACATTCGAGCGGATACGCTGGGCAATAAAGAATGCAGCGTCTCGAGACAGCTCCATACCTACCTGCTCGGCCTTATTGATAAGGATGGCAACACGGGTCTCGAGCTCCGGCGGCTCAACAGCAACCGTTAAACCCCACCCAAAGCGAGACTTTAAACGCTCTTCAACCCCATCGATCTCCTTGGGATAGCGGTCAGAGGTCAGAATCATCTGCTGCCCACGCTCCAACAGCGCGTTATAGGTGTGGAAAAACTCTTCCTGACTGCGATCCTTACCAGAAAAGAATTGAATATCATCAATTAGCAGCGCATCTACCGAACGATAGAACTGCTTAAACTCGTCGATCGCCTTAAGCTGCAGCGCCTTGACCATATCGGCGACAAACCGCTCGGAGTGCAGATAGACAATTTTCGCATCGGGTTTGCGCTGGCGAAGGGCGTTGCCAACAGCATGCATTAAGTGGGTTTTACCCAGACCAACGCCGCCATATATAAATAGTGGGTTATAAGAACCGCCAGGATTTTCCGCAACCTGCTGTGCTGCAGCCAGGGCGAGCTGATTGGACTTACCCTCAACGAAGCTATCGAAAGTAAATGCACCATTGAGATTGCTTTTTAAACTGTGCTCTGCAGCCGAGGTAATAATTTGCGGGGCGGAAATACGTGAAACTGGTTGCACCTGCGGGGATGGCACTATCAATGCCGGCGCTTCAACCACTTCCAACTGCTGCTTGGGCGCAGACTGGATCTGTCTATTATTAGTAGCACTGATCGAGTCATTGGCAACAACAGAGCTGGGCTGGACTTTAAATGCCGGCGCCTTCTCAGATTCCGAAACAACCGCAACAGTGCACTGATCAGCACCAAACTGTGAAAACAGCGCCTCGATACGTTGCAAAAATTTATTCTGAACCCAATCTTCAATAAAGCGGTTGGGCGCAACCAGCTGCACGCGCTGACCCACTATTGAATCAGACGCAGAAGCAGAACCATCACCGAGAATTGAATCCCCGGCAAAAAACTGTATTTTTAAAGGTCTAATCCAGGTATTGAACTGCTGAGGGGGCAGCTCATCAGAGAGCTGCTTTGTACAATCTGTCCAGATTGTCTGGAGAGCATTAAAATCCATAAGTTCACTAACACCAACTGCACCCACAGAACCATGCTCAAAAGAGTTACTTAATTCCACCTATTTTTCTTCCCAACTCAAGATAACTGCAAAGGCAAAATCGCCCACCAAGCTATACTATTTCTTTTTAGTTTTTATTCGTTTTATTTTTTCGCAAAGACCATTATCCCTCTAAAAGAGAACAATATTTTTGCGTTTGGGTGATTCTATCCGCTTAAAATCCTTTTATCCACACCAACAAAAAGCCGATATTTTCACCCAAATTAATTATATTGTTTAATATCAACAGGTTATTGAATATCAATATTTTTTTTATTAACAGGTGTTGATTAAATTATTGGTTAATATTTAACCAACATCTGTGTATAACCTGTGCATATCCAGTTAAAAACCAGTGTTTAGCGGGCTCTAAATAGAGATTATGTGCCGCCGACAAAGACGCCACTAGTGGTTCGTGACTTGATAAATAAAATTAGTCACTTTCCAATACAGAACGATGAAAAGATATGCCCCAACAGGTCGTCAGAGGTGAACTGTCCGGTGATTTCAGAGAGGTGATTTTGCGCCTGCCTAAGGTCTTCAGCCAGTAATTCTCCAGCACCATTGGCACTTAGTTGCCGACGCCCGGTATCGATCAATTGCAGGGCTTTTTCAAGGGCGTCCAGGTGACGGCGACGGGCAGAGAAAAGCCCCTCTTCCTGCCCCTGAAATCCCATACTGGCCTGCAAGAATGCCACCAGGTCATCGAGTCCGGTTTTATGTTTGGCGGATATAGCAAAGGTATCTGGCTGACCCTCAACCGGACCGGCAATATGATCGGTCTGGTCAATTTTATTTAAAACCACAGTGATAGGCTGCCGAGCATCGGCATAGCGGGAAAAATACTCCGGCCAAATAGTCTTAAAATCCGGATGATCACTGTCACAGGCATCAACCAAAAACAGTACCTGATCGGCGCGCTCAATCTCTTGCCAGGCACGGCGAATACCCTCCAACTCAACCTCGTCATCACTGTCGCGCAGACCGGCGGTATCGACTATATGCAGGGGCATACCATCGAGATTAATTTTTTCCCGCAGCACATCTCGAGTGGTCCCGGCCACAGAGGTGACGATTGCCGCATCCCGCCCCGCCAGTGCGTTTAGCAGGCTGGATTTACCGGCATTGGGTTTACCCGCCAATACCACCGTCATACCCTCCCGCAACAAGGATCCCTGCTGAGCTTTACTAAGGGTATCGGTCAACTCAAAAGAGAGTCTCTCAAGATTGGCTGAAAGGCGTTCATCGGCAAGAAAATCAATCTCCTCTTCAGGAAAATCAATGGCCGCTTCAACATAGATGCGTATCTGTATTATCTGATCGACCAACACACTGATCAGTCGCGAAAAATCACCCTGCAGAGATCGCACCGCACAGCGGGCCGCCTGCGCTGATGAGGCATCAATTAAATCGGCAATCGCCTCGGCCTGAGTGAGATCCAGCTTATCATTGAGAAAAGCGCGTTCACTAAACTCGCCCGGCCGAGCCATTCGAGCACCCAGCTGCAGGCATCGCTGCACCAGACTATCAAGAATTACTGGGCCGCCGTGTCCCTGTAACTCAAGGACATGCTCACCGGTAAAGGATGCTGGCGCGGGGAAATAAATAGCCACACCCTCATCGAGCACCTGGTTTTCCACGCCTTTAAATTGACTGAAAACCGCCTCGCGAGGTGGTAGAGGCTTACCAATAATGTCGGTAATTATCTGCTCAATATTGTCGCCGGAAACACGCACAATACCAACACCGCCGCGACCGGGCGGAGTAGCAATAGCAACAATGGTATCTAGATCGTTTTGCACGCTATACCCCTAAACAAAAAAGGCCCTCTAAAGGGCCCTTTTTAATTACTTTTTAGTTTTTTCTAAGGCCTTTCCCGAAGACTTTCCAGAAGAGCTCTGGGACGCCGCTAACTGCCGGTTAACATACCATTGCTGAAGCATCGACAGCAGGTTGTTGACCGTCCAGTAAAGAACCAGGCCGGAAGGGAAAATCATAAAGAAGAAGGTAAACGCAATAGGCATAACCTTCATTACCATAGCCTGGGTTGGGTCGGTGGGCATCGGCTGCATTTTTTGCATCAACAGCATGCTGGCGCCCATAACAATCGGCAGGATAAAGTAGGGATCTTTAGCCGACAGATCAGCAATCCAAAAAATCCATGGCGAATGTCTGATCTCAACACTTTCCAGCAGCACCCAGTAGAGTGAGAGGAATACGGGCATCTGCAACAGCATCGGGAAACAACCGCCAGCAGGGTTAACCTTTTCCTTTTTATAGAGTCCCATCAACTCCTGAGACATTTTCTGGCGATCGTCGCCATAGGTCTCTTTTAAACGCTCCATCTTGGGCTGCAAGCTGCGCATTTTCGCCATAGAACGAAGACTCGCCGCAGACAGCGGGTAGAGCAGAATTTTAATACCGATGGTCAACAGGATAATAGCCCAACCCCAGTTGCCAACCAGCTCATAAATAAACTTCATAGCGGCAAAAATCGGTTTGGCGAGCATCCATAAGAAACCGTAATCAACGGTTAAGTCGAGATACTCAGCCAGGGACTCAAGTTTTTCTTGGTCCTTAGGGCCAACATAGAACTGTGCACTGTACTCTCCAGTGCTGCCCGCAGGGACAATAAGCTTTTCACCGGTAAAGCCAAACAGATAGATATCCTGGCCAGATAGCTTGCGCAGGCTAAAGCTGTTGCTGTCGTTTGTCGGTGGAATCCAGGCACTGATAAAGTAGTGCTGAACCATAGACACCCAACCACCTTTAATCTCAGCCTTCACTGACTCTTCACTGACATCGCTAAAGTCGTATTTGGAGAAATTCTTTTCTGGCTCTCTTAAGGCCGCACCCAAATAGGGTCTAACACCGCCGCTCGACTCGATCAGGGGCTCGTGAGAATCACGTTTAATTTGACCATAGAAGGTCGCCTCCCATGAATCATATCCGCCATTTTCAACCAAGTAATTAACACCGATAACATAGTCATTGGCGGTGAAATTAAAGCGTTTAATAATAGAGGCGCCATTTTGGTTGAGTTTTAAATCAACATTTAAGCTCTGCTCGCCGGGCTCAAGAGAAAATTCCGACCGGGACACAGAATAGACCGGCCGACCCTCTCTGGTATCAGTGCCGTTTTTGCCGATCAAGCCACTCTGGGCTATATATTCATTATTTTTCGATCTGGTCAGCAGGGTAAAAGGTTCGCCACCATCTGCTGCCATTTTAGTGAGATGCTTAAGCAGTTGAACCTGAACAATATCGCCACCAAGGGTATCTATGGTGACTTTAAAGGTATCGGTGGTAACGGTAACCAGACGCGTATCGACCGCCTGTTCGACAACGGCAACTGGGGTCTCGTCCAGAGACGGCAGCTCATCGCTATAATTCGACTGCTGCTGTGCTGTGGGGACTGTTGTCTCAGGGATAAGGATTTCAGCGACAGGGACGGCATTTTCAGCAGCGCGAAGGTCGCTGTAGTTATTCCACTCAACAACGAGCAACCATGCAACCAGAGCAATGGCGCTAATATTTAATGTTTTCTTCCAATCCATTCTATTTATGACTCTATTTAATGTTTGTTAGAGGTTTCAGCCTCATCCGATTTACCAGAATGTTCAACCGGCAACACCGGATCGTAACCCCCTGAATGGAAAGGTTGGCATTTTACAACCCTACGCAACGTAAGATAACCCCCTTTGAAAATTCCGTAACGCCTAAAAGCCTCTTCGGCATAGTTTGAACAGCTGGGATAAAACCGGCAGTTCTTTCCCAGTAGAGGGCTGATTGCATATTGGTAGCCGCGAATAAGCGCTATCACTAGCCTACGCATTGTCTTTAGAGGCCTTATTTTTACAAGCTTTCTCATTAAAGTGTTTTTCAACACGAGCAGACAGTCTAGCCCATGATTGTTGCAATAGGGCTGTCATTTCAGCAGAAGAGAGTTTATCTGCGTCTTTGCGGGCTAAAAAGATAATATCTAGGGATAGAGGAAGCGGTGTTGTGCGAAATATTTCCCGAACAGCGCGTTTAACGCGATTGCGGCCAACAGCCGTGGGGACATTTTTCTTACCCACAACCAAACCCAATCGGGACACCTCGGTGCCATTGGGTTTAACCAGGAGTAGATGTTTGGGATGAGCAACCCGAAACGCATTGTTGTCAAAAACCTCTTTAAATTCAGAGGCTTTAAGTAAGCGCCGGTCTTTACCGAAGGTTGCTCTGGGCATTGGAAGCCCCTAATGTTTTAGGCAGCTAAACGCTTACGGCCTTTGGCTCGACGACGGTTTATAACAGCACGACCATTTTTAGTAGCCATACGAGATCTAAAACCATGAGTGCGCTTGCGCTTTAATACGCTGGGTTGAAATGTTCTTTTCATAACGTCAATTCCGAATAATATTTACTGTACTCAACCTGGCGTGAGGCTTTCAGCCCACTTTAAAACACTCTATAGCGCTTAATAACAAGGAGTACCGTTCTAGGGCGCGGGAGTTTAATGAAAATCCCCTCCCAGTTCAACGCTTTATTTAAAATCTTTATGTAAAATCTCTGTAAAAGAGGCCGCTTAATTAAGGTTATTTTTTAAATACAGCTTTGCAACAATCAATTCACAGGTTATCCAAGCTATTAAACACCGAAACAGGCCTGCAGAGCTTATTCTGTGGGAAACCTCTGTATAAGCTAAATATTTATCCCCAGAAAAACCCCAAAAACGGCAATACTCTAAAATCAGCAAAATTCTGTACAGTTTCAAACAGAGTTGATACCAGCCTTCTGAATAATTAAGCACTGATTTATACAGCCTGAAAAGTCGAATAACTGTTTGATTATAATAGGTTTTTATCTTTTATCCCCATTAATAGGCCGCCCTAATAACAATAACAATAATCTATCTATACTATATATAAGTATATTTAGTTAATAAGTTAATACTTAAAAGCATTAATAAAATAACATCCTCTTTAAACTAAATTCTAAAATAATGTGGTTAAACTTTAATCAACCGCACGTATAATGGCGACCCTTAAATTTTAATGCGCTAGCAGCTGAAACCTTATGCTCTATTCAGAATCCTTTGATGTCATTGTTGTTGGCGGTGGCCATGCCGGTACCGAAGCCTGTCTGGCGGCCGCGCGGATGGGTAGCAAAACATTACTTCTGACTCACAATATTGAGACTTTAGGGCAGATGTCCTGCAATCCCGCGATCGGCGGTATTGGAAAAAGCCATCTGGTCAAAGAGATTGATGCATTGGGCGGCGCTATGGCTCAGGCGACTGATTTCGGTGGTATTCAATTTAGAGTGCTCAACTCGCGCAAAGGCCCGGCGGTTAGAGCTACTCGCGCTCAGGCTGATCGTATTCGCTACAAAGCAGCGATTCTATCTATTTTGCAAAACCAGAAAAATTTAACAATTTTTCAGCAATCGGTTGATGACTTAGTGATAGAGGGTGATCGGGTGACTGGTGTAGTTACTCAGATGGGCCTTATCTTTTCAGCCAAGACGGTTGTGGTCACCGCTGGAACCTTTCTCGCCGGTAAGATCCATATTGGTATGCAGAATTACTCAGCAGGTCGCGCGGGAGATCCGCCATCGATCAACCTCTCTGAGCGACTGAGGTCATTACCATTCAGGGTTGAGCGATTAAAAACCGGAACACCGCCACGCATCGATGCCCGTTCAGTGGATTTCACTCATTTGCAAGAACAGTGGGGTGATAAGCCTGAGCCGGTAATGTCTTATTTGGGATCTGTTGAGCAACATCCTCAGCAGACCTGTTGCTGGATAACCTATACCAATAAAACCACCCATGAAATTATTCATAAGGGGCTCGACCGTTCACCCCTCTACACTGGGGTTATCGATGGTGTGGGTCCGAGATACTGCCCATCTATTGAAGATAAGATTGTGCGCTTTGCCGACAAGGAGCAGCATCAGGTATTTATTGAACCTGAGGGTCTGGATACCTATGAGCTCTATCCCAACGGGATCTCCACCAGTCTGCCCTTTGATGTGCAGCTTGAATTGGTGCGCTCAATTCAGGGTTTTGAAAATGCCCATATAACCCGTCCAGGTTATGCCATTGAATATGATTATTTTAATCCCCAGGATTTAAAATACTCCCTCGAGACCAAAGCCATTAATGGTCTGTTTTTTGCCGGCCAGATTAATGGCACTACTGGTTATGAAGAGGCTGCGGCCCAGGGATTATTAGCGGGCACCAATGCTGCCCTACAGGTTCAGGATAAAGATAGCTGGTGTCCTGGCCGCGATAAAGCCTATGCTGGTGTGCTGGTCGATGATCTTATCAGTATGGGAACTCAGGAACCCTACCGAATGTTTACCAGTCGCGCGGAATACAGATTATTACTTCGTGAGGATAATGCTGATTTACGTCTGACCGAAAAAGGCCGAGAACTGGGTTTGGTTGATGAGGATCGCTGGCGCCAGTTTAGTGAAAAGCGTGAGGCGATTGAGATTGAGCAGCAGCGTCTAAAAGATACCTGGGTTCAGCCTGGCAGTGCTGTTGCGGAAAAGCTGTCTGCGCATATTGAGAAAACTCTCTCTCGAGAGTATTCATTGTATGACCTGCTAAAGCGCCCAGAGCTGGATTATAAAATTATCGGTGGCCTCTATCCCGAGATTAAGGTTGATCAGAAGATTGCCGAGCAGGTAGAGATTGATGTTAAGTATTCCGGCTATATCAATCGTCAACAGGATGAGGTTGACCGGCTTCAGCGCCACGAAAAAACTCGCATTCCGGAGGGCTTTGATTACCAGTCAATCAGTGGCCTATCCAACGAGATTAAGCAGAAGCTCAGTGAGGCAACGCCTGAGACCCTGGCGCGTGCCAGTAGGATTCCTGGTGTCACGCCTGCAGCTATCTCATTGCTAATTGTGCAGTTGAAAAAACATGCCGCGTAAGTTGCAATCTGAAGCGGCACTGCGAACGCAGCTGGAGACTGGTATTGATAAGCTGGGTATTGAGTGTAGTCCTCAGCAGGTAGAGCAGCTGCTCGATTATGTCAGCCTGCTGATTACCTGGAACAGCGCCTATAACCTGACAGCCATTCGCGATCCTGAGCAGATGATCGCGCTGCATATTCTCGATAGTCTGGCTATCCTGCCTTTTGTCACTGGCGAGAATTTAATTGATGTTGGCACTGGCCCCGGCCTGCCAGGTATACCGCTGGCGATTATGTGCCCGGAAAAAACCTTTAAGCTGCTCGACAGCAACGGCAAGAAAACCCGCTTTCTGTTCCATGCTCGCTGTCAGTTAAAACTGCAAAACCTGACTGAGATACAATCCAGAGTCGAGAAATTTATCCCTGAGCAAACCTACGATACGGTGTTGAGCAGAGCCTTTACCTCGGCGGCTGAGATGGTCGATAAGTGCAGGCACCTACTCAGTCCCGATGGACGCTTTTTAGCCATGAAGGGAAAATTTCCACAATCGGAGTTGAGCCTGTTGGCGAAAGACTATAAGGTCGATGTTTCGCATCGCTTAACGGTGCCTGGTGTCGAAGGTGAAAGGCACCTGATTGAAATCAGTAAACTCCAGCTAGCGCAGAAATAAAAAGGTCAGAGCATTGTCGCGAATCATCTCAATAGCCAATCAGAAAGGTGGCGTAGGTAAGACTACCACCAGTGTAAATTTGGCCGCTTCACTGGCAGCGTACAAGCAGCGAGTGCTGTTGATTGATCTAGATCCCCAGGGCAATGCCACCATGGGTGCTGGCATTGATAAGCACCAGTGTAAAACCTCGGTTTACGATGTATTAACAGAAAAAGAAAATATTAAAGAGGTAATTGTTAGCTGTGATAAAGCTAAGATTGATCTCTTGCCAGCCAACGGTGATCTGGTGGCTGCCGAAGTGGAGTTAATGCAGGAAATTGGTCGCGAGACCCGCCTGCGTCACGCACTGGATCTGGTTGGTGGTGATTACGACTACGTGATTATTGACTGCCCTCCCTCGCTGAATATGCTCACGGTTAATGCGCTGGTCGCCAGCGACAGTGTGATTATTCCTATGCAGTGTGAATACTATGCACTGGAAGGGCTTTCCGCGTTAAATAATACAATCAAACAGATCGCCAAACTGATTAACCCCAAGTTAAAGATCGAAGGTATCCTTCGCACTATGTACGATCCGCGCAGCAGCCTGACCAATGCGGTATCAGCGCAGTTGCGTAAATATTTTGGTAGCCGTGTCTACCGCGTCAGCATTCCGCGCAATGTCAGGCTTGCGGAAGCTCCCAGTCATGGGTTGCCGGCGCTGATGTACGATAGAAACTCAAAAGGTTCCGTCGCCTATTTGGCACTGGCTGGGGAGATTCTCCGTCAGTCCAAAGAGAAGCGTGACGAGCCAAAACAAGCAGATGCAGGACAGTAAACCATGAACGCAAAACGACAGAGCCTTGGCAAAGGATTGGATGCATTACTGGGAGTGGAGTCAGAAGCTGATCTCGAAACCCTGGAATCTTCTGATGTTCAGTCAAATGAAGGTCAGTTGCGCGAGCTTGCTGTTGAGTTTTTACAGCGTGGTAAATATCAGCCGCGCCGCGATATCAATGCTGAAGCACTGGAAGAGTTAGCCAGCTCAATTCGTACCCAGGGTGTAATGCAGCCGTTGGTGGTCAGGCAGGTTGATGCCGAAAAGTATGAAATTATTGCCGGTGAACGCCGCTGGCGAGCCGCGCAGCAAGCGGGTCTGGATGCTGTTCCGGTTATTGTCCGTGAGGTTTCCGATGAAGCGGCTATTGCCATGGCGCTTATCGAAAATATCCAGCGCGAAGATTTAAATGCTATGGAAGAGAGTTTGGCGCTATTGCGTCTCCAGGATGAGTTCCAGCTAACCCAGCAGCAGGTCGCTGATGCCGTGGGCAAGTCGCGCTCTGCGGTGACCAACCTGATGAGGCTTGCCAGTCTCGAGCCAGAAGTTCAGCAGCTGTTGGAGCGTGGTGATCTTGAGCTAGGCCATGCAAAATGTCTTTTGGCGCTTGAAGGCGCGAAGCAAATTAACGCCGCCAGAACCGTAGCTGGCGTCAATATGACCGTGCGCCAAACTGAGGCGCTGGTTAAAAAACTGCAATCTGGCGACAAAGCTAAACCTGTCGCTGATCAGTCCAACGGTCCGGACATCAAGCATTTGGAAGACCAAATATCGGAAAAAATTGGCGCGCCAGTGCAAATTCAGCACAGCGCCAAAGGCGCTGGCAAGCTGATATTTAAATATAATAGCGTCGATGAACTGGACGGTATTCTCGCCCACCTAAAATAACTGCCAAGTCACTATTTTTAAAGCGAATTTTGCGGCGAAAAAATTTCCTCGATATAGGTTGTTTAGCGTGTTGAATATCAACAGTACTATCCCTATAATGCGCACCCGCCGGACACAGGTCCAAAATTTGTCTGGCAGGGCCGGAGAAAAGGTGTCGACCACGCATGACGACCATTTCATTACCACCAGTTAAAAGAGTTGCGCTCTACCAGCTAGCCTTTCTGCTACCTGTCTGCGGCGTTCTTTTGGTCTGGAGTTCCGTGTTAGCTTATTCTGTTTTGATTGGCGGATTGATCCAAATTTGCCCGCAGGCCTGGTTTACACGACAAGCGTTTAGATACGCCGGCGCGAGAAAAGTACAGTCCATTGTGCGAGCAATGCACTGGGGAGAGACGGGAAAGATTGTTTTAACCACCGTGTTATTTACAGTCAGCTTTGTAATGGTAAAGCCACTTTATGCAGGCGCCCTGTTCGCTTCCTTTGTAGTAATGATTTTGGTGCAGTATTTCGCAGTAATCATATTACTGAAACACTGACACCGTATAAGTTAACGACCTAACTAGTTGAGAGTGACAGATGGCAGGTGGAAACCCCGCAAGCACTACTGAGTATATCCAACACCATTTAACCAACCTGGTTTATGGAAAGTTGCCGGCCGGATACGAGCGCCACACCGAACAGGGTGTTGAAGTTCTTCAGGCTGACACCTGGACTATGGCTCATGGTGGTCAAGAAGCGACAGATATGGGCTTCTGGGCTATTCACGTAGATTCAATGATCTGGTCGATTGGTCTCGGTTCGCTGTTTTGCTGGATGTTCCTGCGCGCAGCTAAAAAGGCTCATACTGGTGTACCCGCTGGCTGGTTAAACTTTGTTGAGATGATCGTTGATTTTATCGACGGTGCAGTCAAAGACAGCTTCCATGGCCGCAACAAAATGGTCGCCCCACTGGCGCTAACTATTTTTGTTTGGGTATTCCTGATGAACCTGATGGATTTACTTCCGGTTGATCTAATTCCCACGTTGCTGATGATGGCTGGCGTTGAATATCAGAAAATTGTCCCCTCAACCGATCCAAACATCACTCTGGGTATGGCGCTGGGCGTATTTGTTCTGATGCTCTACTACTCCTTCAAGATTAAAGGTACCGGCTTTATTAAAGAGCTGACCATGCACCCGTTTAATCACTGGGGCTTTATTCCAGTAAACCTGTTTATGGAAACTGTTGGCCTGCTGGCCAAGCCGTTTTCACTGGGTTTGCGACTGTTCGGCAATATGTATGCCGGCGAAATGATTTTTATCCTGATTGCAACAATGTTTGCAGCGGGCGCAGGAGCCGGCTTTGTGTCTGGCGGTCTGCATGCAGAACTCTTTGGCGAAAACACCAGCGGTTACTTCTGGCTAGTGATCTTTTTACTGGTCACCGGTGTATGTTGGTTGAATCTCAAAGGGAAGGTATCTACGGGTAAAACAGTCCTGTTATGTATGGCCTTTATGGCGATAGGTGGTGGTCTGTTTGCTCTGGGTGGAGGGTTAATGCAATGGGGCTGGGCGGTATTCCATATTCTGGTCATTACCCTGCAAGCATTTATTTTCATGGTTCTCACGGTCGTCTATCTCAGTATGGCGCACGAAGACCACTAAATTTTTTATTAATTTTTTAAATGACTGAAGTCAGGAGTCTACGATGGAACTAGTAATTATTGCTGCGGCAATTATGCTCGGATTGGGCGCGTTGGGAGCAGCAGTTGGCATGGGCCTGCTGGGCGGTAAGTTGATCGAAGCTACAGCTCGTCAGCCAGAACTTGGACCTATGCTTCAGGGCAAGATGTTCCTGCTCGCTGGTCTGATTGATGCTGTGCCTATTATTGGTGTTGGTATCGCGATGTACTTGATCTTTGTTGTTGCACCAGGTGTTGCGTAACAATTGAGTAGAAGAGTTCTAGCAAATTTTTTGCTGGAAATTTTTTAATCCACTCCTTAATGAGGTGATGGCGTGAATATTAATCTAACGCTTTTTGGTCAGATGGTAACCTTTGCATTCTTTGTGTGGTTTTGCATGAAGTTTGTTTGGCCAGTCATTATTGACTCAATGGAAGAGCGACAGAAGAAAATCGCCGATGGTCTTGATGCGGCTGATCGCGCACTGCGGGATCTTGAGCTGGCTCAGAGCAAAGCGACTGA
>Ga0209196_1000997_pt1 | contig 21426 bp, 14 predicted proteins | sample COGITO_mtgs_1105_5_FD_184801 | JGI IMG/M metagenome (GOLD analysis project Ga0209196, IMG submission 184801) | Pelagic marine microbial communities from North Sea - COGITO_mtgs_110509 (SPAdes) (version 2) | ecosystem: Environmental > Aquatic > Marine > Epipelagic ... | reverse complement strand
AATTGAAAAACACAAATAGAAAAGTACAAATCAATTTAAATATGTCCATGAACATCTCTAGTTTTATCGTAAAAGCTAGTAGTGAATGAAGTGTCAAAAGTCTAGGCTGTTTGATCCCGATAATAATCGGGAGAGTTCCTAGACTTTCACGAAGGAACAAAATAGCTTAAGATAAAAGTAGGAAGTTCTAGACTTTTTGATACTTTTTTGGCAATGAAAAAAGTATGGAACTATAAAATACGTTTTTCTTTTTTCATTTTGCCTTGATGCAAAACGAAACAAAAAATCTAGACTTATTTTATTTTGCTTAAATTCTACAAGACACTAAACTGTCGCATCTAGACCGTTGCACTCTTTGGACGCTTAGCCGTTTCATATCTTTTGAATTTCTACGAAAAATAAAAGTATGTCGGTTTTAGACGCTGATAGTAGTACTATTTCTTTTTTCTTTTAAAAAAACATTTTAATTGAAAAACACAATATATAAACATCACTTTAGTGTTCGTATTCATTAAAAAGAATAACTATTAGTGAATACAATCTAAAATAGTATATTTGTAAAAAAAGAAAATGTACAAACGAGTCCTAAAAGAAACCATTGAGAGTAAAATAAACAAAGGGAAAGCTATTATATTAATTGGTCCTAGGCAAGTAGGAAAAACAACACTACTTAAAACGATAATAGATCCCAAAGAACATCTATTTTTAGATGGAGATGATGCTACCATAAGAAGTCTATTAAACAATCCTAATACAGCACAAATCAGAAGTATTATAGGGTCTAATAAAATCATCTTTATTGATGAAGCTCAAAGAATAGAGGGTATTGGGTTAACATTAAAAATAATTATAGATCAATTTAAAGAAGTACAATTATTTGTAAGTGGCTCCTCATCTTTTGATTTATCAAATGCACTTAATGAACCGCTAACAGGAAGGAAATGGGAGTATGAATTGTATCCAATAAGTTGGGAAGAGTTGGAAAATACAGAGGGTTATGTGGCAGCAGAACAACAATTAGAAAACAGGATGTTATACGGTTTCTATCCAGATATATTAAACAATCCTGGAGAAGAAAAAGAACTATTAAAACAATTGGTAAATAGTTATCTATATAGAGATATTTTAGCCTTTGCAAATATTAGAAAACCAGAAGTATTAGAAAAGTTGGTACAAGCTTTAGCGCTTCAAATCGGAAGTGAAGTAAACTATAATGAATTAGCTCAAATAGTTGGTGTAGATAAAAATACAGTTGCCAACTATATAGATATTTTAGAAAAAGGATATGTAATATTTAAGTTACCTAGTTTTAGTAGAAACTTACGTAATGAAATTAAAAAAAATAAAAAAATATATTTCTATGATAACGGAGTTAGGAATATAATTATTGGAAATTTTAATCCTTTAGAATTAAGACAAGATACAGGTGCTTTATGGGAAAACTTTTTAATTTCAGAAAGACTTAAACAAAATAAGTATAAGAGTACAAATGCTAAAATGTATTTTTGGAGAACCAAACAACAGCAAGAGGTAGATTTAGTAGAAGAACATAATGGTATTATCTCTGGTTTTGAGTTTAAATGGAATAACAAGAAAAAAGTGAGATTACCAAAAACTTTTGTAAATGAATACAACGCCAAGGAAATTGTAATTGATAAAAATAATTTTAGAGAATTTATTAAAATATAGTTTATAAAATAGTTTAGCCTCGAATAAGTTTGGAGTGTTCTTTTAAATTTCAAACGAATACATTTGAGATATGAAATACAAGAAATGGAGTTTAGAAGAAAAGCTAGAGATTCTAACCGTTTCATAGAAATTGAATTTTAATGAAAAATAAAATAGGTCGGTTTTAAGTTCTGATAGCAGTACTAATTCTTTTTAGGAGTTCGTCTTTGAATGCTTTGAGCTTACTTTTTATAATTTCAGGGGTATTTAAAAAAAATCATGTAAAAGAATTTCTTTTTTCTTATAAAAAATATTTTAATTGAAAAATACAAATAGAAAAGTACAAATCAATTTAAATATGTCCATGAACATCTCTAGTTTTATCGTAAAAGCTAGTAGTGAATGGAGTGTCAAAAGTCTAGGCTGTTTGATCCCGATAATAATCGGGAGAGTTCCTAGACTTTCACGAAGGAACAAATAGCTTCAGATAAAAGTAGGAAGTTCTAGACTTTTTGATACTTTTTTGGCAATGAAAAAAGTATGGAATTATAAAATATGTTTTTCTATTTCATTAATGATTACGGAATCAAGACAAAAGGGAAAGAATTATTTTTTTATCTATTTTTCTTTTCCCATTGATGAAAAGAACCAAAAATCTAGACTTATTTTATTTTGCTTAAATGCTACAAGACACTAAACTGTCGCATCCAGACCGTTGCACTCTTTGTATGCTTAGCCGTTTCATATCTTTTGAATTTCTACGAAAAATAAAAGTATGTCGGTTTTAGACGCTGATAGTAGTACTATTTCTTTTTTCTTTTAAAAAAACATTTTAATTGAAAAACACAAATAGAAAAGTACAAATCAATTTAAATATGTCCATGAACATCTCTAGTTTTATCGTAAAAGCTAGTAGTGAATGAAGTGTCAAAAGTCTAGGCTGTTTGATCCCGATAATAATCAGGAGAGTTCCTAGACTTTCACGAAGGAACAAAATAGCTTAAGATAAAAGTAGGAAGTTCTAGACTTTTTGATACTTTTTTGGCAATGAAAAAAGTATGGAACTATAAAATACGTTTTTCTATCTCATTGATGAAAATAAATCGACTTTAGGATATTCACGACCCCCTGGATATAAACATGTACGCTAAACAAAAACTGAGACTTATTTTATTTTGCTTAAATTCTAAACGACACTTCACTGTCGCATCCAGACCGTTGCACTCTTTGGACGCTTAGCCGTTTCATATCTTTTGAATTTCTACGAAAAATAAAAGTATGTCGGTTTTAGACGCTGATAGTAGTACTATTTCTTTTTTCTTTTAAAAAAACATTTTAATTGAAAAACACAAATAGAAAAGTACAAATCAATTTAAATATGGTCATGAACATCTCTAGTTTTATCGTAAAAGCTAGTAGTGAATGAAGTGTCAAAAGTCTAGGCTGTTTGATCCTGATAATAATCGGGAGAGTTCCTAGACTTTCACGAAGGAACAAATAGCTTCAGATAAAAGTAGGAAGTTCTAGACTTTTTGATACTTTTTTGGCAATGAAAAAAGTATGGCATTATAAAATACGTTTTTCTATCTCATTAATGAATAAAAATCGACTTAAGGAGATTACCGAACTCCAATACATAGCAGCGCGTGCGCTAAATAAAAACCGAGACTTATTTTATTTTACTTAAATGCTACAAGACACTACACTGCCGCATCCAGACCGCAAGCTATTTGGATTCTTAACATTTCATAGAAATTTATTGTGTTATTTTTCTTAGCGTTGAACTATTTAATAGCACTTAATTATTTCTGTTCTTTTTAAATTAGAACATGAGTTTTTCTTTTTAGAACATCTAAAAATGGAGTTCCCTATGAATTCGGTGCATTGTGTTTGTTTTTTGTTTTCAGTTAGTTTACATTTGATGGAACTAGATAAAGTCTTTTTTCTAGGAAGGAATACCTTAATACTATCGTAATGAAAGGAATAATTTTAGCAGGTGGCAGTGGAACGCGATTATATCCTTTAACCAAAGGGGTGTCAAAGCAACTATTACCAGTATATGACAAACCCATGATTTATTATCCATTGTCAGTACTAATGTTGGCGGGTATTAAAGAAATTTTAATTATTTCTACACCAGAAGATTTGCCAAACTTCAAAAAACTATTAGGAGATGGAGAAGATTTAGGAATACAGTTAACATATAAAGAACAAGCAAGGCCCGAGGGCGTGGCGCAGGCTTTTATTATAGGAGCCGATTTTATTGGCAATGCTGCTGTTTGTTTAATTTTAGGAGATAATATATTTTACGGCCAAGGTTTTTCTGAAACCTTGCAAAATGCAAAAGAAAATATTAAAAAAGGAAAGTCTACTGTGTTTGGGTATTATGTAAATGATCCAGAAAGATATGGTGTCGCCGAGTTCGATAGTAATGGCATAGCGGTCTCTATACAAGAAAAACCTACAAGACCAAAATCTAACTATGCAATAGTAGGTTTGTATTTTTACACGAATGAAGTGGTGCAAATAGCAAAAAATATTACACCTTCTCAAAGAGGAGAGTTAGAAATAACAGACGTAAATGAAGCTTATTTAAAAAGTAATAATTTAAGAGTGCAACTCTTAGGTAGAGGTTTTACTTGGTTAGATACAGGTACACACGCCTCTTTAATGGAAGCCGGTCAGTTTATAGAAACCATAGAAAAAAGGCAAGGATTGAAGGTAGCTTGTTTAGAGGAAATTGCGTACAACATGAAGTATATAAACAAAGAACAATTAAAAAAACTATCAGCGCCTTTAAAGAAAAATGAATATGGCCAGTATTTATTAAAACTAACGAAATAGATACAATGAAATGTCTAAAAACAGAAATACAGGACCTGTATGTGATAGAACCTTCCGTTTTTGAGGATGAAAGAGGTTATTTTTTAGAGTCCTTTAATCTAGCGTGTTTTCAAGAAAATATAGGGTTTGTGGAATTTGTTCAGGACAATGAATCCAAGTCTTCTAAAGGAGTTTTAAGAGGATTGCATTATCAGAAACCTCCATTTAATCAAGCCAAGTTGGTGCGCTGTATAGAGGGACGAGTGTTAGATGTTGCTGTAGACATTAGAAAGGGTTCCCCTACGTATGGAAAGCACGTAGCTATCGAATTATCTGGCGAAAATAAAAAACAAGTATTTGTTCCTAAAGGTTTTGCACACGGATTTTCTGTGTTAAGTGAATCTGCTGTGATTACCTATAAAGTAGACAATAGGTATGCACCTAAATATGATGCCGGAATTCGTTTTGATGATGAAGCCTTGCAAATTGATTGGGGTTTACCTCAAGAGGAAGTTCAATTATCAGAAAAAGACAAAAATTTACCGTCTTTTAAAGATTTAGACTCCCCTTTTAATTTTTAAAAACATGAACATACTAGTTACAGGATCTAATGGCCAATTGGGCTCAGAAATAAAAGACGTTGCGGCAAGCTATAAAAGCTTTCGTTTCTTTTTTGTGGATTTGCCGGCATTGGATATTTGTAACCGCAGTGAATTAGATGTTTTTATTGCAAAAAATAAAATAGATACCGTTATTAATTGCGCTGCCTATACGGCGGTAGACGCAGCAGAAGAAAATGCAGTAATTGCCGAACAAGTAAATGGCGCAGGTGTTTTGAATTTAGTACATGCATTAGCAAAAGTAAAGGGGAAACTAATTCATATTTCTACGGATTATGTTTTTAATGGGAATGGTTTTTTACCCTACCAAGAGTCAGATAAGACAAACCCGATAGGCGTCTACGGTAAAACAAAAAGAAATGGAGAACTGGCAGTAATTAACGGAGACATTGATGGGATTGTGATTAGAACTTCTTGGTTGTACTCAGCCTACGGTACTAATTTTGTAAAAACAATGCGAAGACTCGGTAAGGAAAGAAATAAATTAGGGGTTATTTATGACCAATTAGGTACACCAACGAATGCATCTGATTTGGCAAAAACCTGTCTAGATATTCTTGCTTACAATAAAGAAACGAATATAAATGCAAAAGGAAATGTCTATCATTATTCGAATGAAGGTGTTGCCTCTTGGTATGATTTTGCAAAGGCTATTATGGAATTAGGTGAAATAGACTGCGAAGTAAGGCCTATTGAAACCAAAGACTATCCTACCGCCGCAAAGAGGCCTCATTTTTCAGTATTGAATAAGGCTAAAATTAAAAACGATTTTGAAATTGAAATTCCATATTGGAGAGATTCTTTAGCACAGTGTATTTCAAAACTGAACCAGGAATAAAATGACATTGAAAAAAAATATTTTAATTACCGGAGGTGCTGGTTTTATTGGCTCGCATTTAGTGCGCTTGTTTGTGAATAAATATCCAAAGTATCAAATTATTAATATGGATAAGTTAACGTATGCAGGGAATCTTGCAAACTTAAAAGACATTCAAGAGAACCCTAATTACACCTTTGTTAAATGTGATATTTGTGATATTGAAAAGGTGAAAAAGGTTTTTGTAGATTATAAAATTGATTCGGTTATTCACTTAGCGGCAGAATCGCATGTAGATCGTTCTATTGAAGATCCGTTTTCTTTTGCCAAGACCAATGTAATGGGAACACTTAGTTTATTGCAAGCAGCTAAAGAATATTGGGGTACTGCCTTTACAAATAAGTTATTTTATCATGTTTCAACAGACGAAGTATATGGTTCATTGGGTAAAGAGGGCTTTTTTACAGAAGAAACAGCCTATGATCCGCATTCTCCATATGCTGCTTCCAAAGCTGCTTCAGATCATTTTGTAAGCGCTTTTGCAGATACTTATAGAATGCCTATAGTAATATCTAATTGTTCAAATAATTATGGTGCGTATCAGTTTCCAGAGAAATTAATTCCCTTATTCATTAACAACATTATAAATAACAAGCCACTTCCTGTTTATGGAGAAGGAGAAAATGTGAGAGATTGGTTGTTTGTAGATGACCATGTAAAAGCTATTGATGTTATTTTTCATGATGGAAAATTAGGGGAAACCTATAATATTGGCGGATTTAATGAATGGAAAAACATCGATTTAATTAAACTACTAATAAGTACGGTAGATAAACATTTAGCTAGAGTAGCAGGTACCTCAGAAAAACTAATAACCTTTGTAGCAGATAGGGCGGGACATGATGCACGATATGCAATAGATGCTACAAAATTAAAAGAAGAACTGGGTTGGGAGCCATCCTTGCAATTTGAAGAAGGAATTAATACAACGGTAAAATGGTATCTAGACCATGCAGATTGGTTACAAAATATAACTTCGGGTGCCTATGCAAAGTATTATGAAGACATGTATACGCTGTAAAACGGTCTTTGTGCATTATAATTCAATTTTTCGTACGAAAAAAAACCATTATAACGAGCGAATAAATTTATTATACTATTTTTGTAAACAAAAAGAAAATTTAAAATGAAATTACACTCTCTTAAAATACAACCAAGTTATATCTTACTGCTCTTGATGATTGGTTTATCTTCCTGCGTATCTAATAAAAAAATCGCTTATTTTCAGTTTGATAAAATAGACCAAGAAAATGTAAGCAATGTGTATAAAACAGTTTTTAAGGCCGACGATTTATTGCAAATAACAGTCTCTTCAGATGATTTAGAGGCTGTAAAACCTTTTAACTTGCCCGCAGTTGCTTTTTCTGCTGCAACCAATTCTGTTGCGGGACAGGCACAACAGTTGAGTTATTTAATTGATAGCAATGGGGAAATAGATTTTCCTGTTTTTGGAAAATTAAAAATAGGAGGTTTAACCCGAGAAGAGACCATTGCACTAATTATTGGAAAAATAGCACCAGACTACGTAAAAAATCCTACCATAAATATTAGAATTTCTAACTTTAAAATTACAGTACAAGGAGATGTACGTTCACCAGGAACTTTTAACATTCCTAATGAAAGAGTTACTATTTTAGACGCTATTGGTTTGGCAGGAGATTTAAATATTTCAGGGAGAAGAGACAACGTACTAGTCATTAGAGAAGAGGGCAACTTTAAAAAGGAGTACCGTGTAAATTTATTGTCAAAGAAAACCTACACATCTCCCGTATTTTATTTGCAACAGAATGACATTGTTTATATAGAGCATAATTATGCTAAAATACAGTCTGCATCTTCGAACACAAATACAGGGTTATTTATTTCGATTACAGGTACACTAATCGCAATTGTAACACTTTTAATAAGAATATAAATGCAAAATACAAACGATACTTCGGGTTTTAATGGAGAAGAAGCTGCAGATACTATAAATATTAGACTAGAATTAGAAAAATACCTTTTTCATTGGAAATGGTTTTTTCTATGTATTCTAATTTCATTAGCGGGTGCATACATTTATTTAAGATATGCCACACCGTTATACAGCGCCACGACTACCATTATGATTAAAGACAATCAGAAATCTGGTATTTCAAAAGAATTGGCGGCCTTTGAAGATTTAGGAATTGTTGGTGGGTCTGCAAATAATACAGACAATGAAATAGAAATTTTAAAATCGAGAAAAATTATTGGAGCGGTTGTAGATGCATTGCAATTAAATACCGTTTATTATTCCGAAGGAAGAATAAAGGCGTCAGAAGTGTATGGGAATAAACCAATACATGTTGTTTGGGGTGCCTCGTTGGAAGGTGAAACAGCTCAAATAAAGAGGACATCCTTAGTGCTTAATATTGTGTCTGCTGACGTATTTGAGTTAAAGTCTGCAGAAGGAAATACGATAGGGAGTTATAGTTTTGATGAGGAAGTAACAGTAGATGGTCTTCGGTTTAAAGTTCAGAAAACTATTGATTTTAAGGGGCCAGAAATAATTATTATTTCTTTGTTAGAAAGAGATAAGGTAATTAGTGGTTATGTGGGCGGAGTAACGGTTAGTGCGGTAGATAAACAATCGAGTGTACTAAAATTAGCCTTTACACACCCTGTAAAACAGAAAGCTGAAGATTTTTTAAATGAGCTAGTAAAGCAATACAACATCGATGCTATTAAAGATAAAAATGAGGTTTCTCAAAAAACAAAAATATTTATTGATGAGCGTTTAAGTTCTATTGGGAACGATTTAAATACCATACAAGACCGAGTTAAGAAATTTAAAATAGACAATGAAATTACAGGGCTTTCAACGGAAGGTGAATTAGCCTTGCAAGCTGCTTCAGTTAATAATGAAAAATTAATTCAGATTAAAACACAATTGAATATTGCCGAAGCCGTTTTAAAAAACATTGACCAGCAAGAAAATAAAGATGAAACGCTGCCTCAAAATTTAGGGTTTTCTGAGGTTTCAATTATTACTTCTATTAGGGCATACAATGAGTTGGTGGTGTATAAAAATCGTTTAAGCACAACTGCGGGTGCTAAAAACCCTCAAATTGTGCAATATCAAATAGAAATAAATGCCCTAAAGTTAAATTTAAAAAATAGCATTTCAAATTTAATAGCAACGTTAAAACAGCAGTATGCTCAAATTAACAAAGAAGCAGACAGGGTAAATTCTAAAATTTCTGCAATTCCTTTTTTAGAGCGTGGCTTTATAGACATTGCAAGGCAACAAGAAATTATTGCTGGTTTGTATTCTTATTTGTTAAAAAAGAAGGAAGAAACAGCTATTTCTTTAGCAGTAGCAGTAGCAAATGCAAAAATTATTGATGTTGCTTATGGTTCAGATACTGCCATTTCTCCAAAGAAAAAAATAATATATTTAGGGGCATTAGTATTAGGGCTGCTCTTTCCTTTTATGGTAATTTATCTGAAAGCTTTGTTAGACACGAAAGTACATTCTAGAAAAGACATTGAAGATTTAACATCAATTCCGTTTTTGGGAGACATTCCACATTCTGAATCTGGTGATAAAATTGCCATAACTTCTGGATCAAGAACAAGTACTGCAGAGTCTTTTAGGTTAATACGTACCAATTTAGAATTTATGTTACCAGGTTCTGGAGATAACGGAGAAGGAAAATCTATTTTTATAACTTCTACCACCAGTGGTGAGGGAAAATCTTTTGTATCTATAAATCTTGCTGCGGCTTTAGCGTTGTCTGGTAAAAAGGTGTTATTAATGGGGCTAGATTTAAGGGCGCCTAAAGTAACAGAGTATTTAGGTTTGCCAGATAGAACAGGTATTACCAATTATATTATGGACGATGCACTAACTGTAGACGATTTGAAATTTTCTATACCAGCAATTAAAGGATTGGATATTATTACCTCTGGAGTAATACCTCCAAACCCTTCAGAATTATTACTAAATAAGAAGGTTACAGAGTTATTTAAAATCGTTAAAAAAGAGTACGATTATATAATTATAGATACTGCGCCCGTTAATATGGTTACCGATACCTTATTAATAGCTAAATATGCAGATATGTTTGTATATGTAACCAGAGCAAATTATTTAGACAAGAGGATGTTAAATGTAGCACAAACCTTGTACAGAGAAAAGAATTTACCCAATATGGCAATGGTACTGAATGATACAGACATGTCTAGAGGCTACGGCTACGGCTACGGCTACGGCTACGGCTACGGCTACGGAAATGGCTATATAGATGAGGTGAAGAAACCTTGGTATAAAAGATTTTTAAGTTAAATTAAAAAAGCATCCAATAGGATGCTTTTTTTTATGATAATAATTTTTTATTATTATTTAAGAGATGCTTAATTTTTTCTAAGGTTTTTTTAGTTCCAATTTTAGGAAGCAATTCTAAGTGGTTTTGGTGGTGGGTGTCTGTGCCAACAAAATCATACAAGTTTTCTTTTAATAATTTTTCAGATGTTTTTTGCACACCTTTACCATATTGATCTGTTAAGGATAATAAGTTGAGCTGAAACAAACAGCCAGCTTGTTTTAGTTTGTAGTAATTCTTGAAATCTGTGTGGTAAAAGTTATAGCGTTCTGGGTGTGCTAAAATGGGTTTATAGCCCTTTAGCTGTATTTTAAAAATAAGTTCATATAAGTTTATAGGGGCGCTGAAATAAGACATCTCCACAAGAATATAGTTATCTTTTAATACCAGGATATCTTTTTGATCTAGTAGGGCAGAAAATTCTCCATCTAACATATACTCTGCTGCAGCCTGAATAGAAATGCCTTTTATTTCCCTTTTTTCTAATTCTTTTTTTACCGCTGCTAGCTTCTGTTTAATAACTTCGCTAGAATTAGGGTATACACTGCCTAAAACATGTGGGGTGGTTATGAAATTTTTAATACCATAGGAAGCCATTTTTAAGAGGAGTGCTATGGAAGTATCCATGTCTTTTGCACCATCATCGATACCGGGAAGCAAATGGGAATGAATGTCCACAAAACCATCTGTAAAGAAGTCTGTTAATGGTATTTTCTTTTTAAAAAACAACATAGCGATTAATTTGTCGTAAAAATACTACTTTTAAAAGAACTTTTATGAACGAAAACGATTGAAGTTCGGTAGTTTATTGTCCATTATCGTAAGTTGTTATATCTTCGAAAAAAAATTAATAAAAATATGATTTTAATTGCTGACGGAGGTTCTACAAAGGCAGACTGGATTGCTATTAACAGTGAGAAAGAAGAAGTGTTTAGAGTTCGAACTTTAGGTTTAAATCCTGCAGTGGTTGTAGAAGAGGAACTGCACAATAGGATTATTAATATGTTTCAGTTAATGAACATTAAAGATGAGGTAACTGAAATTCATTTTTATGGCGCTGGTTGCGGAACACCAGGACCTGTAGCAATTTTAAAAGAGATTTTAGAAACAATCTTTATAAACGCTGTAATTTATCTTGCAGAAGATATGTTGGCAGCGGTATATGCCGCTACTGGAAAAGAACCTGCGATGGTTTGTATTTTAGGAACGGGATCTAATAGTTGTTATTTTGATGGAGAAAATATAGAAATGTTGGCGCCTTCTTTAGGATATATTCTAATGGATGAGGCCAGTGGTAATTATTTTGGAAAAAAATTAATTGTAGATTATTTTTATAAAAAAATGCCAAAAAATATCTGTTTAGAGTTTGAAAAGGAATTTAACTTAGATGCAGATCACATTAAAAAGAATATTTACAAAGAAGTAAATCCGAATATGTATTTGGCGTCATTTGCGAAATTTATGTTTGAATTTAAAGATGAAAAGTATATTAAAAGGTTAATTAAGAAAGGTTTTCAAGAGTTCTTTAAATGTCGCGTTTTACCATATAACTTAGATAGCAATTCAAAAATCTATTTTATTGGCTCAATAGCACACTATTTTAAAGATGTTTTAGAAAAAGTAGCAGCTAAAAATAAATTAACAATTACAGGCGTTATTCAAAGACCCATTGATAATTTGTTGGCATATCATAAGGAAAATATTGTTTAAATAGTAGTTATACAGAAAAGGAATATCAACTACTACTTTTAAGGAGGGCTCATTATAAAATCCAAACGACCTACTTTTAATTTTCGTGGAAATTCAAAAGGTATGCAACGGCAAGCATCCAAAGAGGATAGAGCGTTCAATAAATGTCCAGTGGACATTTATAGCGAATGGGCCAGCATGCTCCCGGTGTCTGGATGCGATAGTGAAATACAATTTAGAATTTAAGAAAATTAAAATCAGTCTAGATTTTTGTTTATTTTCATCGATGGAAAAGAAAGAAGAGAGAGTAAGAAAAGGGAGATAGGGAAAAGAGTCAGGAAGCAAGAAACAAGAAGTTCGTTAAAAAACATAATAATATTTAATTTATAAATTCAAGTAACCTCTCTAATTGCATACCTCTAGAACCTTTAATTAAAACCGATTTATTTTCTAAAGGATTAGCGGTAATGTATGCTTTTAAGGCTTCGAAATTTCTAAATTGTTTGTTTTGTGTACTCGCTTTATAGAAGTGTTCGCCAACGTAAAGTGTTTGAGAAAAAGGCATAGCATCTGCTAAGTTTACAATTGCTTGGTGTTCTATAGCACTTTGCTTTCCTAACTCAAACATATCTCCTAAAATAACCACTTTTGAAGCTTTTTTAAGCTTCGAGAAGTTCTCTAAAGCAACTTCCATGCTCGAGGGATTTGCATTGTAAGCATCTAAAATAATATGATTGCTTTCTTTTTCAATGATTTGCGAGCGGTTATTTGTTGGGATATAATTTTCAATAGCCTTCTTAATCTCCTTGTGTTTTAGTTTAAAATGAATACCAATAGTTATGGCTGCCAAAATATTTGTGTAATTATAAGCTCCTATTAGATTGCTTTCAATTTTACCATCTTCAGATGCTATTTTTACAAATGGATCTGCTCCTAGAAACTTAAGGTGCTCAGGAAAACAAATTGTTTTAAGCTCTCGTGTTTTTTCAATTTGAATAGGATCTTTAGGATTTATAAAGGCAACTTTATGATGTTCCTGTAAAAAGGCATACAATTCACTCTTTCCTTTAACTACGCCTTCAATTCCTCCAAAACCTTCTAAGTGTGCTTTTCCGAAATTTGTAATATAACCAAAATCGGGTGCAGCAATACCGCATAAAAATTCAATTTCTTTTTGATGATTAGCACCCATTTCTACAATACCAATTTCAGTATTTGGCGTCATAGATAGCAAGGTTAAAGGCACACCAATATGATTGTTTAGATTTCCTAAAGTAGCGGTAGTAGTATATTTTTCCGAAAGTACAGTGTTTATTAATTCTTTGGAAGTTGTTTTACCATTACTACCGGTTAGTGCAATAATAGGTATTCTTAATTGTAATCGATGATAATTGGCTAGTTGTTGCAAGGTCTCTAAAACATTATCTACTACAATAGTTTTGTCATTTATTTTAAATTCAATTTCATCAATAATTGCAAATGCTGCGCCTTGCCCTAGAGCGGTATGGGCAAATTTATTTCCGTTAAATTTTTCGCCTTTTAAAGCGAAAAAAAGCGCATGTTCTCTAATATTCCTAGTATCGGTGTCTACTAGATAGTATTTTGAGTATAGCGTATAAATTTCTTTTATTCCCATTGTTTAAAGATAAAAAAAATCCTCATTGTTCAGTAACAATGAGGATTAAATATTTTTTAAAATATAAATTATCTGCTACGAACAGCATTTGTCTTTTTTCTGTATTCCATAGGGCCTAACTTGTCTGTAACACATCTAAAACCAATGAAATTAGTTGCCATATATTCTGGTAAATACCTTCTTTGTGCAGGATCTAACCAATACTCTCTATCCACCCAAGATCCACCTTTGTAAACTCTCGTTTGATCACTAATTAAAGTACTACGCTTTTTAGCATCAATTGTAATTACTTCAGCACCAGAATTAGCATCTGTAACTCTCGTTGGATTTTTTGGTGAATTATACATGCTAGGTTTAGACGCAAAGCTTTCTTGGTCAAGGTCATAATATCTTGATGAATTTAAATCTCCATCAGAAATATTTAAATTATCAGATTTAGAAAAATTTGTTCTAAAAGTAGCGTCATTTTTTGTGATTGGTATGTATTTAATTGCACCAGGAAGTTGTTTTGGTCTAATACTCCCGTTTGGTAATGTATCATATTCTACAGCTACCTCGTCACCTACTATAACAACTTTACCTTCTTTATTAATTGATTTTTTCGTAAAAATATTTCCTCTGAAATAATTAAAGTCATTCGCTTCATTGTCAATAATAGGTCTGTAAATATCTGCTACCCATTCCGCAACATTTCCAGACATATCATACAAGCCAAAAGCATTTGGTGGATACGATTTTATTTCAATAGGGATGTCAGAACCATCAGAAGTCCAGCCTGGTAAACCACTATATGCACCTTTCCCTTGTTTGAAGTTTGCTAACTGATCTCCTCGGTATCTTTTGTCTTTAGATCTCGTGAATTTTCCATTCCAAGCATATTTTTTTCTACCTCTAATATTGTTGTACTCTCTGTTTTCCGAAACTGCTTTTGCTGCAAATTCCCATTCAGCTTCTGTAGGAAGTCTGTATTTTTGTTGCAAAATACCATCTGCTTGTGTTATTTTTCTTCCTTGAAAAGCATCTTTTCCTGGCTTTGCTTGCCCTTTTCCTCTTCTTGTTCTTACACCTCTTTTGTAAATAGTTGTATCGCGCTCTTTGCCATCTATTTTTGTGAACAGGTTGTCTGAATCACTTAAAAACCGATCTGTATCAAAAAAGTTCCTTGTAGAATCTAATTCAAAAATATTTTTAATAAAACCTTTGTCTATTAATTTTTTTAGGTTCACTACGTTTGTTCTCCATTTACAGTACTCATTTGCCTGCAACCAAGTAACACCAACTACAGGGTATTCTGCATAAGCTGGGTGGCGAAAATAATTTTGTGTTAAAATATCTGTATTTCCTAAGCTTTTTCTCCAAACTAAAGTGTCTGGTAAAACAGAGTTGTAAATATGTTTGTATTTTTCCTCGGAAGGAGAAAATACATCTTTCGTATATTGCACATACAAAGAATATTCAGAATTAGTAACTTCTGTTTCATCCATAAAAAATGGACGCACATGCATTTTATTAGGTGTGGTATTCCAATCGAACATTACATCATCTTGTACCTGCCCCATTGTAAAAGATCCACCTTCAACAAGCACCATTCCTAAAGGAGTTTGACTTTCAAAAGAGCCATTTTTTATGTAGTTTCCATTTTTCGGATCGTTAAATGACAAACCTGTTAATCGAGAGGTGTTACTTGACTTATTGCTGCTACAACTCGTAAAAAGAATTGTAGTTACTATAACGATAGAAATATTTAATATTTTTTTCATTTCCGTAGAGAAATTTTAAACTTTAGTTTATTCGAGATGCAATTTACAATAATTATAATCTATTACAAGAAAAATGTATATTTTAATACCTCCTTTTTGCAATCTCTTTTATTAAACGTTTGCTTTTTAAATTTAGTATAACTTATCTTTGTAGCAGATTAAAATATCTGCTACAAATTTGCGTTATTTGAATACGATTTATGAAAAGATATTTTTTACTTATTTTAATACTACTCTTAGCTCAACATACAACTTCACAGGTAAATAATTCTGTATTAGCTGTAGGAGATTGGTATAAGTTTTCTGTGGATACGACAGGTGTTTTTAAAATTGACAAGAATCTATTGCAAAAAATAGGGGTTTCTACAAACGGATTAAATCCCAAGAATATTCAAATTTTCGGGAATGGTGGTCATTTATTACCTGTTTTAAATAGCGATTTTAGAAACCAAGATTTAAAAGAAAATGCTATTTTTATAGAGGGTGAGGCCGATGGAAGTTTTGATGCAAATGATTTTATTTTGTTTTATGCCAAAGGACCACACGACTGGGTGATAAATACTACTACGAAAACAGCAAATCATCGGCAAAATATATATTCGGACAAAGCCTACTACTTTATCACCGTTGGCAGTAGTAACGGGAAAAGAATTGCTAATAAGGCAACGAATACAATTCCAGCAAGTAGTGTAATTACTTCTTTTGACGATTTCATATTTTATGAAAAGGATGAAATAAATTTAATAGCTGCAGGAACACAATGGTTTTTTTATGATGATTTTAATATAGAGAATACCCAAACATTTACAATACCCTTTTCAAATGCTATAGAAAATACTTCTCTATCTGTTAAGGTTAGAGCTGCAAGTACCTCTGTAAGCTCCTCATCAATGGAAGTAAAGGTAAATGGTTTGGGGTATCCAACACTCAATTTCTCGCCGATAAACTCTAGTGATAAAGCCAGAGCTTCTGAAAAAACTAGTCTTTTAGAGAATTCTTCAGATTTTATAAAAATTGAAATTAATTATAATAATAACGGAAATCCTGCGGCAAACGCCTATTTAGATTATATAGAGGTTGTTGGTAAAAAGGAATTAAGGGCAGATGCTACCCAGTTTTCTTTTAGAAGTTTCGAACAATCTGATGCAATTGGTGTGGTAGAGTATCAAATTAAAAATGCAACTAACATTTTTCAAGTTTGGGATGTTTCAAACTTCTTATTACCTAGCGCTATTTCCAATGAAGCAACGGATTCTAGCTTTATATTTAGAGATAATGGTTCGCTTTTAAAGGAGTATGTGGTTTTAAATGAATCCGATTTTTACATTCCAGAAACCATAGAAAACGCAAAAGTTGTAAATCAAAATTTGCATGCATTAAGGGATCTTAATTATATTATAATTACAAGTAGTGAGTTGGCTTCTGAAGCGAAGAGGTTAGCCGAGTATCATGAGGTAAATTCTGGTTTAATAACAAAAGTGGTGCTTCTAGATGAAATTTATAATGAGTTTTCCTCAGGTTCTAAAGATATAACGGGTATCAGAGATTTTATTAAACACATATACGATACAAATTCTTCTGAAGATAAGAAGCTAAAATACGTTTGCTTCTTCGGTGATGCATCTTATGACTATAAAGACAGGCTTTCAGGCAATAACAATATTGTGCCTGTAAAATTATCAGAAGAAAGTTTCAACTTAGCAAACTCTTGGGTTACAGATGACTTTTTTGTCATGTTAGGTGAAAATGATGGTAACATGAATGGTGCAGATACAATAGAGGTTGTTTCTAGCAGAATACCGGTTACTGGAGAAGCACAGGCAAGAACAGTGGTAGATAAAATTTTAAGTTATTACAGTAAGAGTGCTATTGGAGATTGGCGAAATACAATCACTTTATTGGCAGATGATATAGATGATGATTCTGATATACCCATTCAAAAAGGAGTAGAGGTTATTGCAGATGATATTAAAAATAATAAACCGGTTTTTAATGTCAATAAAATTTATGTAGACTCGTATGTACAACAAAATGCTTCTGGCGGCGAGCGTTACCCAGAAGTAAATGACGCAATTACCAATGCCATTGAAAAAGGAACGTTGGTTTTAGATTATTTTGGTCACGGAGGGGAAGATGGCTTTGCTTCAGAGAAAATTTTAGAAAAACCACAAATTCAGGGGTTTTACAACCCCAATACATTGCCTCTATTAATAACAGTTACTTGTGATTTTTCGAGATTCGATAATCCCAGTAGGATCACTGCAGGTGAGTTAACATTCTGGAACAAGAATGGTGGTGCGGCAAGTATGATTACAACTACGAGAGAGGTTTATATTAGTGTAGGGAAGCGTTTTAATGAAGCTCTAATTAAAGTATTATTAGAATTTAATAATGAGGATGTAACAATTTCTGAAGCTTTAATGAATACTAAAAATAGTTTTTCAGGTACACAAAAGTTTTTTATCTATTCTTTTGGTGATCCCGCAATGAAATTGGCAGTACCAGAGCCAAATATTCAAATCACAAAAATGAACGGTAAAGATATAACCCAACCACTAGATACTTTAAAAGCGCTTTCTAAAGTTAGTTTTGAAGGCGTTGTTTTAGATAATATTGGCAATCGTTTATCTGATTTTAATGGGACACTTTCTACGACTGTTTTTGATAAATCTTTAGATAGAAAAACTCTAGGAAATAATAGTTTTGGTGAAATAATGGATTTTGATACGCAAGACAGTAAAATATTTAAAGGCAAATCTAGCGTGATAAATGGTAGTTTTAGCTTTGATTTTATTGTACCTAAAGATATTAAAATTGCTTTTGGAGAAGAAATAGATATAAACGGAAATACTATTTTTAAAAAAGGAAAAATAAGTTTATACGCAAATGATACACTCACATATAAAGAAAAGGCTGGGTATAATATAGATATTACGGTTGGTGGAATAGATGAAAATGCTCCAGAAGACACTACGGGACCCGAGTTGAAGTTATTTATGAATGATGAATCTTTTATAGATGGTGGTAATACAAATGCTTCTCCTAATTTAATTGCAGTGCTTTCAGATATTAGTGGAATTAATACTTCTATTACGGCAATAGATCACGATATTATTGGGGTTTTAGATGGAGATGCCCTAAACCCTTTGGTTTTAAATGATTTCTATGAGACGGAGTTAGATGATTTTACAAAAGGGAAAGTTACATATAGACTAAGAGATTTGGAGGTAGGGCCGCATACTCTAAAAATAAAAGCATGGGATACTTATAATAATTCATCTGAAACAACGTTAAATTTTGTGGTGATTAGCGATGCAATATTAAATTTAGAAAATGTGTTAAATTATCCAAATCCTTTTGTAAATTACACAGAATTTTGGTTCAATCACAACAAGCCAAATGAAGTATTAGAGGTGCAAGTTCAAATATTTACAATTTCTGGTAAACTCATAAAAACGATCAATCAAAACATACAAACAACAGGTAGTTTGTCTAGAGATATTACTTGGAATGGTTTAGATGATTTTGGTAATAAAATAGGAAAAGGAGTCTATGTTTATAGGTTAAGGGTAAAGGCAACGGAAACTAATTTAGTTTCTGAAAAGTATGAAAAGTTAGTAATACTTCAATAAAATTATATATTTGTAACAAGAATAATAGGTAATAGCGATGAAAGAAGTCAAGAAAATAGTTTTATGTGTAGTATTAAGTGTTTTTGCAATTGTTAAAATTTCATCTCAAACAGGTGGTATTACAACAGCAACACCATTTTTATTAATTGTGCCAGATGCAAGAGCTGGTGGTATGGGAGACATGGGAGTAGCTACAAGTGCAGATGGTTTTTCATTATTTCATAACCCCGCAAAAATAGCATTTAGTAACAGGCAAATTTTAACAGGAATTACATATTCACCTTGGTTAAGAAACTTAACAGATGATATTTTTATAGGAAGTGGTTCTTATATTAATAGATTTAGTGAAAATGCAGCTTGGGGTGCAGATTTTAAATATTTTTCTTTAGGTCAAATCGATTTAACAAATGAGAGAGGAGAATCAAATGGCTCTATAAATCCGAATGAATTAGTTGCAACTGGTACTTATTCTTTTAAGTTAAGTGAAACTTTTGCAATGGGAGTTTCTTTTAAATATATTCGTTCGAATCTTGCTTTTAATGGAACTCCAGGGAATTCTCTGCAACCAATAAATTCTTTTGCAGTAGATGTTTCTGGGTATTACCAATCTTTAGAAGAAAATTATGGCAATTTTAATGGGCGTTATAGATTAGGTTTTAATTTTGCTAATATTGGGCCAAAAGTTTCTTACACGCCAGGTGATGAGGACTTTATACCTACTAATTTAAAATTAGGTGGTGGTTTTGATTTTATAATGGATGATTACAATACCATTTCTACAACCATAGAATTTACAAAGCTATTAGTGCCAACACCACAATTAGATGGTTCTGACCAAGATAAAGGTTTTGTAGAGGGAATTTTCTCTTCATTTGGAGATGCTCCAGGAGGTTTTAGTGAAGAATTAAAGGAGTTTACATATGCTTTAGGTGCAGAATACTTATACAACAATGCATTTGCATTAAGAACTGGTTACTTTCATGAAAGTGAAGATAAGGGAAATAGACAATATTTCACACTAGGTGGAGGTTTTAAAACCAATGCATTAAACATCGATTTATCGTATTTAATAAATGCCTCAGATGTTAATAATCCGTTAGAAAATTCGCTGCGTTTCTCTGTGTCTTTTGATTTAGGTGAAATTTACGAAGACTATTAAAAATCAAATTTTTTTTAGTAGTTTTAGCATATTAAAAAAAGCAGTCTATTTGGGCTGCTTTTTTTGACCGCTTTAATCGGGGAAACAGATTGCTAAAATTCATCACATCTAAATAAAAGATGCAAAGAGAAAAGTAGTTGCTTTTTAAAATTGAATTAAAAATACATACATGAAACAAATAAAGATAACTAGTTCTGCAAATGTTTACAGCAATCTAGGTGAGCTTTCTACAGAAGATCAAATGCTAATGAATAAGGCTATTGAAGCTCGTAGAAACGCCTATGCGCCGTATTCTAAATTTCACGTTGGTGCAGCTTTGTTGTTAGATAATAGAGAAATTGTTTTAGGGAATAATCAAGAAAATGCGGCATATCCATCAGGTATGTGTGCAGAAAGGGTTGCTATCTGGCAAGCAGGTTCTTTATTTCCCGGAGTAAAAATAAAAAAACTAGCAATTTCAGCAAGCTCTACAATTACAGAAGTAGACAAGCCAATCGGCCCTTGTGGTGCTTGCAGACAAACATTGTCAGAGTATGAAATTAATCAGAAGGAACCTTTTCCTGTTATTTTTATGGGAGAAGTTGGTGAGATTGTAAAAACACCCTCTTTACTTTCACTACTGCCTTTTTCTTTTGATAGTTCATATTTATAAATAAGATCTCTTTGCTAAACTTCAAGAGGGTATGTTTTCTCAATTTGGACATCGTATTATTTATAATTACTAAAAATAGTATAATCCCTTTGGTAACAGCAATACAACTTTACCAATTGTGTTCTTCGGCGGCGTTTGTTTTAATATTTCAGAAATAAAGTACTTTTGAATATCATTATTTTAGGATGATAAATATTTAATTGAAAAAGAAAATTTATAACTTACAAATAATTAAGTAATTTCTAAAGTATTATTAATTATGATTTCATCTAAAATAACAGGAACAGGAAGTTTTATTCCGTCTATAAAGAAAGAAAATAATGATTTTTTAGATACTCATTTTTTAAACGAAGATGGTAGTGATTTTTCTTTAGAGAATGATGTCATTATAGAAAAATTTAAGAATATTACAGGAATTGCAGAAAGGCGTTATGCCAAATCTGAATATAAAACTTCTGATATTGCCTTTTTTGCTGCAGAAAAAGCAATTAAAGATGCAGCTATAAATGCAGAAGAATTAGATTATATTATTCTAGCACATAATTTTGGAGATGTAAAACAGGG
>Ga0209196_1000988_pt1 | contig 21525 bp, 15 predicted proteins | sample COGITO_mtgs_1105_5_FD_184801 | JGI IMG/M metagenome (GOLD analysis project Ga0209196, IMG submission 184801) | Pelagic marine microbial communities from North Sea - COGITO_mtgs_110509 (SPAdes) (version 2) | ecosystem: Environmental > Aquatic > Marine > Epipelagic ... | reverse complement strand
AAGGGGTCTTTGGCTTTGCCGGCCACAGTGCCGCTCGTGAGGTATTGGCCAATCCCAAAGTGGATTTGGTGATTGCTATTGGAGCCCGGTTTGGCGAATTTTCTAGCAATGCCTGGGATACCAAAAGCCTGCTCAACGGCAAGCTGGTACATGTTGAATCCACCGAAGCCAATTTGACCAGAACACCCATGGCAAAATTACATGTTAGAGGTTGCCTTGAAACCATCTTTGATCGAATCGCCAGCCGCTTTGGGATAGATACAAAAAGATATATGAGACTGGTTAAATCGAGCAGTGCAAAGTCTGAAGCAACCATGACCAGACATTTTGAATTTGATGATGAGCAGGGCTATTGCTCGGATGCATCGCCAATTAAACCCCAGCGGCTGATGCGCGATCTTCCAAGACTATTTCCACCTCACAGCCGTTATCTGGTTGATACCGGAAACAGCCTGGCATGGGGGACTCACTATCTACATCCTTTTGATCGACGATTTTCCGGCAAGCGCGAAGAGCGCGGTGGGCTGTTTAGCGCCTCGGTCGATTTTGCCTCCATGGGCTGGGCCATCGGCAATGCGGTAGGAACCAGTTTAGCGGTTTCCAATACACCGGTTGTCTGTATTACTGGCGATGGTAGCTGGTTGATGAGCGGTCAGGAGATCACCGTTGCTATCGAAGAAAAATTAACCATTATTTTTGTCATCCTCAATGACAGTGCCTACGGCATGGTGCGTCACGGCCAGACACTTACCGGAGCAGAGCCTACCGCCAATGTACTGGCCAATGTGGACTTCGCGGCAATGGCTATGTCGATGGGAGCTCCGGGGCATATTATTCACTCCCCAGATGATCTCAAACGTCTGGATATAAAGGCTATTTGCGCGCGCAAGTGCCCCACAGTTTTGGACGTTAGAATTGATCAAAATGAGGCGCCACCCATAGGGTTACGAACCAATGTGTTGCAAAGCGGATGACAGATAAACCAACCGAAACCATCACCACTAAAATTTGGCGCGAGACCCCGGAAGCAGATAACCCCTTTGCGGCAGCGGACTGTTTTTGCGCTGGATACAATGTCTATGGCGACCTGTTAAAAAACGCCAGCTTTATCGACTACCTGTTTTTACTGTTTAAATTGCAGCCTCCCGATCCTCAGCAGTCTGCACTGCTGGAGGGATTGGCAATTGCACTAGCCAATCCCGGCCCAAGGGATCATAGCGTTAGAGCGGCGATGAGCGCAGGTGTCGGTGGTTCCACCCACCCCTCAGCATTAATTGCGGCACTCTCGGTGGGCGCAGGGAATCTCGGTGGTGCCCGCGAGGTTTTCCATACCGTTGAATACTGGCAGCGCTGTAATACCAGCTTAAAAGAGTGGCAGCAGTTAATTAAAAATCCACCCGAGGAAGAGCGCGCAGATGTCTGGTTACCAATGGAGCATCCTCCAGGATTTGATCCCAATGGTGTCAGCTGCCCGACCCCGGTAAAACAGACTCTGGCTTATCTTGCTGATATAGGCGAAACAGTGCATCTAAATTGGTTGCAAGATAATCGTCAGCAGCTGGAGGAGTACGCTGATTGTCCCCTGGCATTTTCCGGTGTTGCTGCGGCGGCACTTTTTGATCTGGGATTTTCCCCTGAGCAGGCAGAGATGCTCTATCTACTACTGCGTCTGCCCGGTGCCGCGGTTCACGCTCTGGAACAGGAAAAGCTCGGCTGGCGCAAATACCCCTTTTTTGCCAATGGCTTCAAATTAAATTCGTAAATACAACTAAACTTTTGGGAAAACTGTATGCCTGTTCACAGTAAGTTAGAGAAGTTTGAGGATAATTGGCGAACCTCAATTGGCGGTTGGTCTCTTGAGGGGAAAGTTGTTTTGCGCGGTAAAGATGTTTTTACTGAGCTGAATGAAAAGCCATGGATGGAATATCTGTTATATGCGGCAACTGGCAAAGAATCGCCAAAGCTAGGCCGCTTAATAGAAGCTATTTGGGTGATCTGTACCAGCTTTCCCGACCCGCGAATTTGGAATAATCGGATCTCCGCACTGGCAGGAACCGCTCGATCAACTGGAGTTCTGGCGGCAGCCGGGTCGTTGGCAGTAACAGAGGCGACGGTATACGGGTTAAAGCCAATTAAAGGCGCTTCAGATTTTCTAATTCGTGCAGATCAGCGACTTAAAGAAGGTGAAAGTTTAGAGCAGATAGTAAAGACAGAGTTAAAACAATTCCGCAGTGTTTACGGTTATGGAAGGCCAATTGCAGATGCGGATGAACGAGTAAAGCCAATGATGGAATTTGCTCGTTCAATTGGTTGTGGTAATGGCAAGTACGTCAAGCTGGCTTTTGACGTTGATGAGTATTTAAGCAATACCAGACTTAAGTATAAGATCAATATCGCGGCAGTTTGTGCGGCATTGTTGGCTGACGAAGGTATAGATCCAGCTGAATTGTACAACTTGGCTACCTTGTCTTTTACGGCTGGCGCTATGCCCTGTTTTATCGATGCAAGTAATCAGCAGGAGGGAGGATTTTTTCCCTTGCGAACCTCTCGACTCAGTTTTACAGGCGTCGAGGAGATCAGACACTGGGAGGTGTAGAGCATGAGTAAATTATATGGAGTATTTTTGGTCGCAGGGCTAATTTCAATCAATAGCTTGGGTCAGGATAGTTTAAATTCGGATGTTGATTTTGCCGGATTCTATGGTGATGAAGATTTTGTCTCTATTGCTACAGGTAGTGTTCAGCCAATTGCCAAGGCCCCGGCAGTCGCCTCGGTAATTACGGCCCAGCAGATTCAAGCTATGGGTGCCAGAGATATTGATCAGGTGCTTGAGACCGTTCCTGGTCTCCATATTACTCGCAGTCCTCTTTATAACTCTATGTACATCTTTCGAGGCGTTAATGCTGATTTTAACCCGCAGGTACTAATGCTTATCAATGGTATTCCGCTGACTAATCTTTTTCAGGGAGATCGAAATTTAATCTGGACCGGCATGCCAGTTGAGGCAATCGCAAGGATAGAGGTGATTCGTGGTCCAGGTTCCGCACTCTATGGTGCCGATGCTTTTGCTGGTGTTATCAATATAGTGACCAAGGGGCCGGAAGAGATAGAGAAAAACTCTGCCGGTGCAGTTATAGGTGACTTTGGTACTCGAGAAATCTGGTTGGCCGCAGAGGGAGAAACTGGCGAGATGGCCTATTCAGCGGTTATTGAATTGGGCGAAACCGATGGCACGGATGAGCAGATTGAGAGCGATGCCCAGAGCCTGCTAGATTTTCTCTCGGGAACCTCGGTATCAAATGCGCCCGGATCAGTTAATCGTTCCCAGCAAAATATTGATATTAGACTCGAAGCCCTATATAAAAAAATGCGCTTTAGGCTTGGCAGTCAAATTCGTAAAGATATTGGCGATGGTGCCGGTGTAGCTGAAACACTCAACAGAAAAAATAAATTCGCCAGCCAGCGATTTAATGCTGATTTTACTTATACAGAAGATGAACTTTCGAAAAACACCTCATTGGAATTTCAGGCCAGTTACCTAGATACCTCCCAGGAAGTTGAAGGCAACTTTATTCTCTATCCCCCTGGCTCCAGAGGTCCGTTTTTCAATCCATTTGGCGCACCGATATTTCCGCCTTTCCCTAACGGGGTAATAGGCAATCCGGAAATTTTTGAAAATCATTTTCGCGCTAGCTTGCGTCTCAACTACAAAGGTATAGAGCACCATAATCTGAGTATGGGCAGCGGCTATTACCATGGCCAGATCGACAAGGTTACCGAAGAGAAAAACTTTGGTATCAACCCAGACACATTGTTGCCGATTTTACCTGGCGATCCGCTGGTAGATGTCTCTGATACGCCGCTGGTATTTTTGACCGAAGACGAGCGTGAAAATCACTATCTGTATTTTCAGGATGTCTGGTTGATTGACAATGACTGGGAGCTAACTGCAGGTCTTCGCTACGATAATTATTCCGATTTTGGTTCCACCACCAATCCGCGTATCGCACTGGTCTGGTCGACCAGCTATAAGTTAACCACCAAGTTCCTTTACGGCGAGGCGTTTCGTGCGCCATCCTTTGCCCAGACTCGGGCGATTAACAACCCATTGATTCTGGGTAATATCGATCTTAAGCCGGAAGAAATTGAGAGCTATGAGGTTGCTTTTGATTACCGTCCGAACTATCAATTAACCTTAAATACCAATTTTTTCTATTATGACTGGACGGATATTATTCAGTTTATACCGGATTTGAATGGCAGCACCCGCACTGCGCAAAATGCCGGTGAGCAGACCGGTTACGGTATGGAGTTTGAGGTCAATTGGTCGGCGACGGATAATTTAGCCATCATCAGTAACTTTTCCATGCAGAAATCGACTGATGAAACCAAGGATGTGGCAGCTTCGAAATCGCCGGAAAAACAGTTTTATCTGCGCGGCGACTGGACATTGCCCAGTGATTGGCGAGTGAATATGCAGGCTAACTGGGTGATGGACCGAAATCGTATGTTTGGCGATGCGCGCCCAGAGATTGATGACTATATTGTTGTCGACATATCAGTTCGTAAGGTTTTAACAAAGTCGTTTGAGGTCGGGTTAACGATTAATAATGCTTTTGATGAGGACGCTCGAGAGCCGAGTCCCAACTCAGCCCCAATGCCTTTTATACCCAATGATCTGCCCCTTTCAGGGCGAACCATTTTGGGTGAAATTCGCTACAGTTTTTGAACGCAGGTTAGACTGAGGGTGAAAGTGAGGGGCTCAATGTCAGCTTTGGTCTATATGACCGGCTGACTTTATTTTTACGGCAGTACAGGGAGTGGTGCTATAAAAATCAAACAGATGGTATCTGTCTTTTGGCTGACGATAGTCGGTCTGACCGCCATGGGATTTCTGTGCCAGGCTGGAGCTTCTGCTGCTGCCAAGAGCGCCGTCGATCTAGTGATTATTTACCCAGAGGTGCGCGAACCCTTTGCCAGAGTTTTTGAAGAGGTTGTTCGAGGGGCAGAGGAGGGCTATCAGCAGGAAGTCAGGCGCGTTTCTATGGCTGATAATCAATCCCCCGTCGACTTTGTACATGTGTTGGACCAGAGCTCTCCGGTGCTGGTTCTCGGCAACCGGCTGGCGCGACAGGTCACCGAGCACAATGCCGGGCGACGTTTAATTGTTGGTGCGGTAAGCAGTGAATACAGCGATGTATTTGGTATTACGCTTATTCCCGATGCCTCGGTTATCGCTAAAAAACTGCCGATTCTGGTGCCCGCAATAAAGACTGTCCATATAGTGACCGATGCTGAAAACAGTCAGCTTGATTTTGATCGAACCGCAGAGACGCTCTCTCAGCAAGGTATTCAGCTATCAATTCATCAGGCTGATGATATCAGGGTTGCCGCCGGGGTCTATCGGGATCTTATGCAGACACTGGATAGTGATGATGCGGTGTGGATCCTGCCGAAAGGCTCCTTTATGAACAATGCCATGTTGTCGATTCTACTTCATGAGTCATGGGAAAAGCACTTTGTAGTTTTCTCTTCAAATCCCATCCATGTAAAACGCGGTGCGCTTTTCTCAATCTATCCAAACAATTACAAAATGGGTTTAAGTCTTGGCCGTCTGGCGCAGGATATAGCTCAGGGTAATTCTCCCCAGCGTCAGATGCAGGCTCTGGAAGATATATTCGTGACATTTAATGAGCGCACAAGTAATCATCTGGGAATTAACCTCACCGATGATATGCGCACTCATATTGATTTGATTCTTCCGGCTCGCTAACCATGAAAAGACGTCATCAAAAAGGCTGGTTCGATAAACAGAGATTTAAAACTCAGCTAACCCTGGTTTTTGTTGTTGGAATACTGTTGCTGGCCTCTGTTACATCGGTGGTCGTGAGTAAAATATCCAGTGGCATTATTGAGGATCATCAGGTTCTTCAGGGGATGCAGGTAACCGAATCCCTGGCCCGTCAAAGTGAAGTTGCACTGCTCTACCAGAGTGCTGAAAGTGCCGAGGATATAGGTAAAAACGCAATTAATTTTCCCGGGGTAAAGGGCATTATTATTGAGACGGAAAAATCAGACCTGCTGTTTAATATAGGTGTGACCGCTCTTGATGTCGCAAACACAGATATGCCGCGAGCGACCCTCGAGCGGTCTGGCGAGCTTAGCCTAGTTGAAGAGAGTGAAAATCTTTGGAAATTTAGCTCGCCGGTATTTTTTAGCAATGATGCCGTCGGTCTGGATGCCCAGGGCGCAGTGCAAGAAGAAATTTTACTTGGCTATATTACCGTTTTTGTCGGCAAAGATACCCTGCGGCTAATGCAACAGAGCACCCTGAGAATTAACCTGCTGGTCTCCTTTGTGGGGGCGATGATTTTACTGTCGGTTCTGCTGTATTTTTCCCGCCGCCTGACCAGGCCGATTGAGCGTTTATCGGCGGTGATGAAGAGAGCACGTGACGGAAAAAAGAAAACCATCAGAGCGCGGGTAAATGGTCCGGAGGATATCACCGAGATCCAGGATTCTTTTAATAGCATGATGCAGGTGCTCGAAGACCGTCAGGGTGATTTAGAGCGGGCGATGAATTCAGCGTTGGAATCCGCGCGGGTAAAGGGTGAATTTGCCGCCAATGTCACCCATGAATTGCGCACACCAATGAACGCTGTTCTGGGAATGCTCGACCTGCTGTTGACCATGGGGCTGAGTTACAAGCAAAAAGAGTATGTAGAGACCGCCAAGACATCTGGCGAGAGTTTACTCAACCTTATCGACGAGATATTGGATTTCACTGAGGGGGATGCGGGAAAGATCAATATCAATAATCACGACTACCTGCTCAATGAGAGTCTCGATGATATTGTCGGTTTACTGTCCAGCACAGCACTGAAAAAGCATCTCGATATTGGCTATATAGTGGATGAAGATGTGCCTCAGGCGCTGCATTCGGACAGCGTAAGAATCCGTCAGCTGCTGATTAACCTGGCAGGCAATGGCGTCAAATTTACCGAGACTGGAGAGGTCTCTATTCATGTCAGCGTCGATCGCGATATTGCCGGTGCACAGGAAGTCGAGGGCCTTACCCAGCTTAAATTTGTGGTTAAAGATACCGGTATCGGTGTCTCTCTGGAAGATCAGTCGCGAGTCTTTGAAGCCTTTACCCAGGTTGATTCCTCGACCACCAAAGAGTATCAGGGCACCGGCTTGGGCCTAGCGATAAGCACCCAGATTATTGAGTTGATGGGCGGCGATATCTTTGTCTCCAGCGAGGTGGGTGTCGGCAGTGAGTTTGGTTTTACCCTGCCGATACAAACCTGCCAGCAGCCGGAACAGCCGCCATTGCATGAGGAGCTGGATGGTATCAATGCGCTGTTTGTCAGTGACAGTGAAATACTCAATGCAGTTGCCAGTCAAAAACTCCGCGCTCTGGGTGTCAACGTTATGTTTGCCAGCTGCGGTTCTGAGGCGCTGAAACTTATTCGCGAGAACGGCGCTGCAGAGCGTTTCGATATTTTGTTTGTCGATCAGGATATCCGTGATATTAAGATCAATGATTTTATTGGCTTTGTTAAACAGGAAGAGAATTTCGGCAAGCGCCTGGCAGTGATGTTAAGCAACCCCTGGGCGGTTGATCCCCAGGTTCGCGACCTCTCGCTGCCGCGCCTCAATAAACCGTTGCGCTCCAACTCCTTTGCCGATCTGCTGATTAAATATTTTGTTACCGAGCATATCAGCGAATCCGAGGAATACCAGATCGTAGAAGAGCCCCAGAGCACGGGCTGCAGGGTGTTGATTGTCGATGATAATCGCGCCAACCAGCAGGTCGCTACGGCCATGTTGGAAAAGCTTAACTGCCAGGCCAGTGTTGCGGAAAATGGTCAAAAGGCCCTGGAGCGAGTGAGTCGCGAGCACTATGACCTGGTGCTGATGGACTGCAATATGCCGGTGATGAACGGCTATGATGCGACGGGAAAAATACGCGACCTCGAGGGCGATAGAGCCGGCACCCTGCCAATTATTGCCATGACCGCCAATAACAGCGAAGCTGAAGAGGAGCACTGTAAGGATGTGGGTATGAATGACTTCTTACCCAAGCCCTTAAGTCTGAGTGGCTTGAGCGACAAGCTTGAGCGGTGGGTAGGCAGTCAATTTAAACAGGCGCAGCGGATCAATCCTGAACAGCAGGCCACAGGTTCAGATAAGGTGAAGCAGCCCGACACGGGCTACAGAACTCTTAGTTATGAGGTCAAAGTAATAGAAGCTCTGCGTGAGGCGGTGGGTGAGGTTGTATCCTCGATGATCTCAGCCTTTATCGAAGATACCCCGGTCTACCTTGAGAAGTTAAGAGCTGCCGCCATAGAAGGCAATGCCCGCCATGTTCGGGAAATGGCCCATACCATCAAGGGCAGTGCAGCTAATTTTGGTGCCCATAAACTGGTGAGACTGAGCAAGGTTCTCGAAGATCGCGCCGCCGAGGATGATCTCGGTGCTGTGATGGATTATGTGGGTAAAATTTCTGACGCTTTTGATATTTTAAAAGATGATCTAAAACAGGAGATATCACCGGTCAGTCAGGCCGCCAAAGTTCCCTTTACCAATGAACGCCACAGCCGAATTCTGGTGGTCGATGACGATCGCACCATGCGTATGGCCCTGGTCGATGCATTCCTGAAAGAGAACTATGAAGTGGAAGAGGCGAGCAATGGCATGCACGCGCTCAATATCTGCAAGCGGCGGATGCCGGATTTAGTCTTGATGGATGCAGTGATGCCCGAGCTGGATGGTTTTGATGCCTGTCAGATGATTCGCGATACAGCCCAGGGCGCGGATATACCCGTGTTGATGGTAACTGCCCTTGAAGATGAAGACTCCATTGTCAGGGCATTCTCCAGTGGTGCCACAGACTATATTGCCAAACCGATTAACTTCTCGGTAATGAAGCAGCGAGTGGCGCGCCTGATCAAGGCCAACAAGGCAGAGAAAGATGTTAAGAAACTCGCCTACCACGATCCCCTGACCGGCCTGCCCAACCGTGCCCAGTTAAAGCAGCAGATACGTATTATTGTTAACCGTGCAGCCATAGAAAAGCAGCGCTTTGCGATTCTGTTTCTCGATCTGGATCGCTTTAAAATGATCAATGACACCATGGGGCACGATGCCGGTGATCTTTTGCTCAAGGCGGTTGCCGATCGAATCCGCCACTGTGTCCGTGAGAGTGACTTTATTGCCCGTCTTGGTGGTGATGAATTTACCATTGTCTTGGAAAATATAGAGAGCCCCGAAGGCGCCGCCAATGTTGCCGAAAAGATCTGCCGGTCGGTGGGCCAACCCTTTGTGTTTATGCAGCAGAAGATGTTTGTTACCACCAGTATTGGTATATCGATTTTCCCCGACGACGGAGAAGATGTCAGCGCACTGATCAAGCACGCGGATTCAGCGATGTTCCGCGCCAAAGAGAAGCGCAATAATTTCTGTTTCTACGAGCAGGGCATGGAAGCAGAGATTGCCAAGCGCTTAAAGCTGGAGCAGGAATTGCGCAAAGCCATAGATGAAGATGAGTTGGTTTTACACTACCAGCCGCAGGTTAACTTAAAGACCGGCGAGCTGATTGGTGCCGAGGCGCTGGTCCGCTGGCAGCACCCGGCGAAAGGCCTGGTATCGCCAGATGTATTTATTCCCCTTGCCGAAGAGAGCGGTTTGATAAACCAGCTCAGCGACTGGGTGCTGGAAAATGCCGCCGTGCAGTTAAAGTCTTGGATTCATATGGGCCATCAACTTACCCTTGCCGTCAATCTGTCGGTCAAGGATCTGATGGCCGAAGAACTGCACACCAAATTACATGATCTGATGCAGCGCAACAGCTTGCCGAAAAATGTTCTTGAGTTGGAAATTACCGAGGGAACATTGATGGATCATCCAGAGTTAATGATCACCGAAATTAACAAGATCAAGCGTATGGGTATCACCATTGCCGTCGATGATTTTGGCAGTGGTTATTCATCCCTTAACTATCTCAAGCGCCTGCCGGTGGATGTGTTAAAAATAGATCGCTCATTTATTGCTGATATTGAATCAGACCCCAGTGACAGCGCCATCGTCGCAGGTATTATCGGTCTCGCCAGAAGCCTTAAGATGAAGACCGTTGCCGAAGGTGTTGAAACCGAACAGCAGCGCCAGATACTCCAAGAGTTAGGCTGTGATAGTTACCAGGGCTACCTGTTCAGCAAGCCCTTGACCGCCAAGTTATTTGCCAAGAAGTTTTTATCCATAGAAAAAGCCATCTAAATCAACTTATCAGTATTGCTGTATGGGATAATGGCGGCCAAAATAACCCTATATTAAGACTGTCATACAAGCTTATCTTTGGAGAGCCCGTCCTTGAGCGAATATTTTTCAATCCACCCAGAAAACCCTCAGCAGCGCCTGATCGCCAAAGCAGCCGAAATTGTTCGCAAAGGGGGTGTTATTGTCTACCCCACAGATTCGGTGTACGCCATCGGCTGTCATATAGGTGACAAGCAGGCCCTCGACCGTATTCGTGCGATTCGCCATATCGACAAAAATCATAACTTTACATTGATGTGTCGAGACCTCTCTGAACTGGCTAGCTATGCCAAGGTTGATAACAGCGCCTTTCGCAGCCTTAAAGCCAGCACCCCGGGCCCCTTTACCTTTATCCTGCCAGCCACCTCTGAAGTGCCGCGGCGACTGATGCACCCCAAACGCAAAACCATCGGCCTGCGAGTTCCCGACAGCCCGATTGCCCAGGCATTGCTCGAAGAGCTGGCCGAGCCGATGATGAGCGTCACTCTGATACTGCCCGGCGATGACTACCCGCTGTCAGATCCCTACGATATTCGCGCCGCCATGGAAGCCCATGTCGATGTGATTATCGATGGCGGTTACTGCGGACTGGAGCCGACCACCGTGGTTGATATGACCGATGCACTGCCACAGATTACCCGTCAGGGAATGGGCGATTTTTCTGCAAATTAATAATCATGGTGGTTAACATGATGGTTAAGTTGTGCATTGCGGTTATAATTGCGCCCATCCAATAAATTGAGTCGACCGTGACTACCCAAGCCACTCCTCTGGAAGAAAATAATACGCTCGAACAAGCCGGCGAAATCGTCAGTGGCACACCGCGTCCTGAGCAAGAGGAAATGCCCTTTGCCATGGTGCAGGGCAAAGAGCTCACCGTTGTACCCAAAGATCTGTATATCCCGCCAGACGCGCTTGAGGTTTTTCTCGAAGCCTTTGAGGGACCGCTGGATCTGCTGCTGTACTTAATTCGCCGTCAAAACCTCGATATTCTCGAGATCAATGTTGCCGAAATTACCAGCCAATATATGGGCTATATCGGCCTGATGGAATCCATACAGCTCGAGCTGGCCTCAGAGTACCTGGTGATGGCGGCAATGTTAGCCGAGATTAAATCGCGCATGCTGTTACCCCGCCAGGTTACCGAAGACGACGATGAAGAAGATCCGCGGGCAGAGTTGATCCGTCGCCTGCAAGAGTATGAGCGCTTCAAGAAAGCCGCCGATGATATTGATGAGATGCCGCGCCTCGGTCGCGATATCCACCAGGCATCAGCCCATGCGCCAGAGCGCAATCAGGAAGTTCAGCACCCGACGGTTGATATGCGTGAGGTATTGGCTGCTCTGTCTGATGTGCTGCAGCGCGCGGAAATGTTTGAAAGCCACCAGGTGGAAATGGAAAAACTCTCCACCCGAGAGCGTATGACCAGAGTGCTGGATACCCTTCAGGGTGAACAATTTGTGCCTTTTGTAAGCTTGTTTAAGCTCTCCGAGGGCAAACTTGGCGTAGTGGTAACCTTTTTGGCCATTATGGAACTGATTAAAGAGTCACTGGTAGAGATCGTGCAGAGCGAATCCTTTGGCCCAATACATGTAAAAGCTAGAACATCATGAATGCAGAATTAATAAAAAGAATTATCGAAGGCGCTCTTTTAGCTGCCGGCAAGCCAATGGATATTGCGAAGATTGAAACCCTCTTTGAAGAGGATCAATGTCCACCCCGCGACCAGATTCGAGCTGCACTGGAAGAGGTTGAAGAAGACTGTCGGGGGCGTGGTTTTGAGCTTGCACAGACCGCCAGCGGTTACCGTTTCCAGGTTCGCCAGGATCTCGCCGAATGGGTCAATCGACTCTGGACCGAGAAGCCCAAGCGCTACTCCCGCGCCATGCTCGAGACACTGGCATTGATCGCCTACCGTCAACCGCTGACACGCGGTGATATTGAGCAGGTACGTGGTGTTGCCGTGAGTTCAGATATTATCCGAACCCTGCAAGAGCGTGACTGGGTGCGTGTGGTCGGCTACCGCGATGTACCGGGCAAGCCAGCGCTCTATGCAACCACCAAGAATTTCCTCGATTACTTTAATCTTAAAAATCTTGAACAGCTGCCGGCCCTCAGTGAAATTAAAGATTTCGCTGAACTCGACCCAGAGCTTGAGCTGGCTCTTTCAGGAAAACCTGAAGACAGTTCAGCCCCAGTCGCGGCCAATGATGAAGTGCCCGACACTAGTCTCGAAGATTTCGATCTGCAGCAACAGGAAGACGGCGTTGTGATTGAGACTGAGCTTGAGGATGATATTGACACCGAGCTTGATGATAAGCCAGACACAGAATTTAACACAGATGACCTAAGAAGCGGCTCCAACCATGAGTGAAAAATTGCAAAAAATGCTGGCAACTGCTGGACTGGGTTCGCGCCGTGAACTTGAAAAGTGGATCTCTGCCGGACGAGTTTCAGTAAACGGCTCTGTGGCTAAATTGGGCGATCGCGCCGAGAGCGATGACCGAATTTTAGTTGATGGTCGCCCGATTAAAATTGTTACCGACGACAGCCCGCGAGTACTGATGTACAGCAAGCCGGAAGGGGAGGTATCCACCACCTCAGATCCGGATGGCCGACCCACCGTATTCGATCGCCTGCCGCGTCTAAGTCGCGGTCGCTGGATTGCCATTGGCCGTCTCGATATCAACACCAGTGGACTGCTGCTGTTTACCAACCACGGTGAACTGGCCAACCGTCTGATGCATCCTTCCTACGAAGTGAAGCGCGAGTATATGGTGCGTATCCATGGCGATGTAGACGAAGCCATGATCAAGCGCCTCACCGATGGTGTTGTGCTCGAAGATGGTATTGCCAGCTTCCAGACAGTCAAAGCTCAGCATGCCCGCGGCTCCAATGATGAAGGCGGACGCAACCGCTGGTTTAGAGTGATTCTCGCCGAGGGACGTACCCGCGAAGTTAGACGACTGTGGGAATCTCAGGATGTCGAAGTGAATCGTCTCAAGCGTATCAGCTACGGCCCAATCGACCTGCCGTCAATTGTGCGCAGCTCAGACTTTATCGAATTGGATCCCAAGCAGGTAGTGTCACTGTTTAATGCGGTTAGCTTAAGACCACCGAGATTTTCCGAGAAGAATGTACTGCGCGATATGCGCGAGCGCAAAGAGAAGAAACTCCGCGCCCGAGGTAATCCCTATAAGTAATAGCTCTTAATTACGAGCTTTAGCGTTGCGGTTGAGCGTCGATAGACTGACCATTGACCGCCTTGCTATCCGACCCCAGCAAGTAAAGATAAGCTGGCATAATCTCTGCCGCTGACTTTAGGCTGCCCGGGTTTTCCGCCGGAAACGCCTGAGCGCGCATACCTGTAGCGGTGGCGCCGGGGTTGATTGCATTAACTCGCACCGAACCCAGCCCCTCAAGCTCTGAAGCCCAGACCTGAACCATCCCTTCCACTGCAAATTTCGATACAGCATAAGCCCCCCAGAAAGAGCGTCCAACACGACCCACACCAGAGGAGGTAAAGATCACCGAAGCATCCGCAGACTTTTCCAGAACCGGCATCAACGCCTGAGTCATTTGGAACTGAGCCGTAACATTAACCTGCATAACCTTATCCCAAACATCCTGACGATAATTGCTCAATGGTGTGCGCTGACCAAGAATCCCGGCATTGTGTAACAGTCCATCGAGATGACCAAACTGCTCATCAATATGACCGCAGAGCTCATCGTAATTCTCGCTGGTCGCGCCCTCGAGATCGATAGGGTAGATAATTGGCTCGGGGTTTCCGTTCTCGATAATCTGGTCGTAGACCTGTTCAAGTTTGGCGACTGTTCTGCCGGCGAGAATCACTGTTGCGCCATGGGCGGCACAGGTTATAGCTGCCGCCTTGCCAATGCCATCACCGGCACCAGTAATAAGAATAATCTGTTCTGCCAACAGGTCAGCTGGTGGCTGGTACTCGGCAATTTTTGTTGCTGATAGCATAGCTTGTGCTCTTATTAATTTTTAAACAGAAAGGAGTGGAGATGCTGAGATTCTTCGACAACCCAATCAGCCCGCCAGTCGGCAATATCCACACCCTGCTCGATATAACCCCAGGCTGCAGCAATATTCCTCGTCCCCGCGGCACGCCCAGCCTCAATATCGCGCACATGGTCACCCACATACAAGCAGTCGCTGGGCGCCATAGCAATCTCCGAACAGGCCAATAAAATCGATTCTGGGTGAGGCTTGGTCTGCTGTACATGATCCGGGCAGATCACCGTTGCTGCATTCTCCATAAGCCCCAGTTGAACCATTGCCGACTCGGTATATCGCCAGGGTTTATTAGTTACCACACCCCAGGGAATAGCCCTGTATCGACATTCATCTAAAACCTCTTGAAGACCCTCGAAAAGTGCTGTTTTATCCGCCAGGTTGGCAAAGTAGAGTTCCAAAAACTCCTTGCGCAGAGCTTCAAAATCTTCATGGCTAGGATCAATTTTAAAGCCACTCTGAATTAATCCCACCGAGCCATTGGTGACACTGGTACGGATAGCATTGTCCGGCAGCGGCTCACGGCCATGTAGGTTTAACTGCTTGTTTAACGCAGTGATAAAGTCCGGTGCTGTATCCAGAAGTGTTCCATCCAGATCGAACAGCAATCCCTTAAAGTCGAGCATATTCTAAGTCCGTAAAAAAAATCCGTTAGGCGGGTTTGCGCGCGCAAATCATATAGTTCACGCTGACATCGGAATCATTTAGGCGATAGGTTTTGGTCAGCGGGTTATAGGTCAGGCCGGTCATCTCATCGATCTCCAGTCCCGCCTCCCTAATCCACTGGCCGAGTTCCGCCGGGCGAATAAACTTGCCGTATTCATGGGTGCCTTTGGGCAGCATACGCAGGACATATTCAACGCCAATTACCGCAAACAGGTAAGACTTGGGGTTGCGGTTAATCGTCGAGAAAAACAGCGTGCCACCGGGTTTGGTCAGGGCCGCACAGGCGGCGACAACCGAGCCGGGGTCGGGAACATGCTCAAGCATTTCCAGGCAGGTCACCGTATCAAAAGTCTCGCCGTGCTTCTGGGCAAAATCTTCCGCGGTAGATTTTTGGTAATCCACCTCAATACCAGATTCCAGCTTATGAAGATTGCCCACCGCCAGCGGTGCTTCGCCCATATCAATGCCGGTAACCACTGCGCCGCGCTGAGCCAGCGCCTCACAGAGAATCCCGCCACCACAGCCAACATCCAGCACTGTCTGCTCGGCAACCGGTGCCAGTTTATCTATCCAATTGGCGCGCAGGGGATTGATATCGTGCAGCGGTTTGAATTCGCTGTTGCGATCCCACCAGCGGCTCGCCAGTTTTTCAAACTTGGCAACTTCGTCGGGATCGACATTTAAATTCCCATTGTTTTCGCTGTTAGACATAAGCAGTAAGTACCAATAATTTTTTGTGTTAGTCAGGTTTAATCTGGGTACGCCATTGATCGGCGGACTGGATCAGCTCGGCCTCGTTCAGGGTCAGCAATGTGCGCTCTTTCATCAGAGCCTTGCCAGCCACCCAGCTGTGGGTCACCTGGCTGCCAGCATTGGTGTAGACCAATTGAGAAGCCGGATTATACAGCGGTTTCTGGCTGAGTGAGTTGATTTCAACGGCAATTATATCGGCGCTCTTACCCGCTTCCAGACTGCCGATCTGATCCTGCCAGCCCAGTGCTCGGGCACCATTGATCGTCGCCATACGCAGTGCGGCATGGGCATCCAGCGCCGAGGCATCACCAGAGACACCCTTGGCCAGTAGTGCGGCGGTTTTGAGTTCACCAAACAGATCCAAATCATTGTTGCTCGCTGCACCATCGGTGCCCAGTGCAATATTGATACCCGCATCCATCAACTCAGCGACCGGACAGAAGCCGCTGGCCAGTTTTAGATTGGACTCTGGGCAGTGCACCACATGGCAGTTATTGTCCTTGATTAAGCGAATATCATCCTTATCGACCTGGGTCATATGCACCAGCTGGGTCTGTGGCAGCAGAATACCCAGATCATCGAGTCGCTGCATTGGGCGGCAGCTGTAGAGGTGCAGTGAATCGCTAATTTCTTTGGCTGTTTCATGACAGTGAATATGCACCGCCATATCCAGCTCATTGGCATAGGTGGCGATTCGACGCAGGGTCTCATCGCCAACCGTATAGGGCGCATGGGGCGCGCAGGCGATCTTAATTAAATCATTGTCTTTATAGGTGTCGCGAAGTTGCAGACCCTGATGAATATAGTCATCGGGATCCTTACCGCCAGCCGTCGGAAAATCAAATACCGTAAAGCCAATCTGTGAGCGCATACCGCAGGCACGAACCTGCTCGGCGGCGCTATCGGCAAAGAAGTACATATCGGCAAAACAGGTAGTGCCGGTTTTAATCATCTCGGCCATCGCCAATTTGGTGCCATCGGCTACAAATTGTTCACCCAGAAAACGATTTTCAACGGGCCAGATATGTTCCTCCAACCAGGGCTCTAAAGCTTGGTCGTCCGCATAACCACGCAGCAGGCTCATCGCCGCATGACCGTGAGCATTAACCAGGCCCGGCATCAGAATATGGTCACCTAGATCGACCACCGATTGCGCCTCAAATTTGCTTGCAGCCTCGGTTTGCGGATAGATGCCGATGATCTTCTGTCCATCGATTGCCAGCGAGCAATCTTCAAAAACACTGTTCTCTGGAACGATCGGAATAATCCATCGGCTATTTATAAGTAAATCGATTTTTGTTGGCTGCATGTGGGCTCCTGAGCAAGTGCTGGGAGTATACCGGCTTTTTAATTGGGTTTAAGCTCTGTAGTGAGTTTCAGGGCAATAAAAGCGACCCATAGGGGGATATATGTGGTAATATTTCGGGCTTTGAAATGGCAGGTTTTAGCACCCACGGGTTCAGTGCAAAACACCGCCAAATTAGAGTCAGATGCGCAAGCAAAATAATAGCAATAAAAAACTAGGACGCGACGGAATCTTATGGGTGAAATAGCAAAAGAAATTGTTCCAGTAAACATCGAAGACGAGCTCAAACAGTCTTACCTAGCCTACGCGATGAGCGTAATTGTCGGCCGGGCGCTGCCAGATGTTAGAGACGGCCTCAAGCCGGTTCACCGTCGCGCACTGTTCGCTATGCATGAGCTGGGCAACGACTGGAACAAAGCCTACAAAAAGTCAGCACGTGTTGTTGGTGATGTAATTGGTAAGTATCACCCACACGGTGACTCGGCCGTTTACGAGACTATTGTTCGCATGGCTCAGCCGTTCTCACTGCGTTATATGTTGGTCGATGGTCAGGGTAACTTTGGTTCTGTTGACGGCGACTCCGCTGCGGCAATGCGATACACCGAAATCCGTATGACCAAAATCGCCCATGCGCTGATTGAGGATCTGGAAAAAGATACTGTCGACTTCGTCCCCAACTATGATGAAACCGAACAGATTCCAGTGGTTATGCCAACCCGTATCCCCAACCTGTTGGTTAACGGCTCGTCTGGTATTGCCGTAGGTATGGCGACCAATATTCCGCCCCACAACCTGACTGAAGTAGTCAAAGGTTGTCTGGCGATGATTGAAAACCCAGAGATTACCGTCGACGAACTGATGGAGCATATCCCCGGCCCAGATTTCCCTACCGGCGCTATTATCAATGGCCGAGCAGGCATTATTGAAGCCTACCGCACCGGTCGTGGCCGTATCCGTATTCGCGCCAAAGCGGATATTGAAGTCAATGAAAAGACCAAGCGCGAAACCATTATTATCACCGAGATTCCCTACCAGCTAAACAAGGCGCGTCTGATCGAGCGTATTGCCGAACTGGTTAAAGAGAAGAAACTTGAAGGTATCTCCGAGCTGCGCGATGAGTCTGATAAAGACGGTATGCGCATTGTTATTGAAATTAAGCGTGCCGATGTTGGCGAAGTGGTTCTCAATAACCTGTTCGCACAGACTCAATTGCAGAGTGTATTCGGTATCAATGTGGTGGCACTGGTCGATGGCCAGCCGAAGATTCTCAATCTTCAGCAGCTAATTCAGGCCTTCCTGCGTCACCGTCGTGAAGTGGTCACGCGCAGAACTATCTATCTGCTGCGCAAGGCTCGTGAACGCGCCCATACCCTTGAGGGCTTTGCTGTTGCACTGTCCAATATCGATGAAATTATCAAACTGATCAAACAGTCTCCGAATGCGGCTGATGCCCGTGAAGCACTGGTTGCGTGCGGTTGGAGCCCAGGTTCAGTGACCGGCATGCTCGAGCGCGCCGGTCCTGAGGCTACTCGCCCCGATTGGCTCGAAGAGCAGTACGGACTGCGTGATGGTAAATACTACCTGTCGCCAGAGCAGGCTAAAGATATACTCGAACTGCGTCTGCACCGCCTTACCGGTATGGAGCAGGACAAGATTCTTGCCGAATTTGGCGTCAAGCTTGAAGAGATTGCCGAGTATCAGGAAATTCTTGGTGACCTGACTCGTCTGATGACGGTTATCCGCGAAGAACTGGAAGCGGTTGTTGAAGAGTTTGGCGATGAGCGTCGCACCGAAATTATTGAATCACTGCACGACCTCACTGTAGAAGATCTGATCACCGAAGAAGATCGAGTGGTAACCATCTCCAACGGTGGCTATGCCAAGACTCAGCCCCTGAGTGATTACCAGGCGCAGCGCCGCGGTGGTATGGGCAAGTCGGCAACTGCCGTTAAAGACGAAGATTTTGTTGAACACCTGTTAGTGGCCAGCACTCATGCAACGATTCTCTGCTTTACCAACCTCGGCAAGGTTTACTGGCTCAAGGTTTATCAGATTCCGGTGGCAGGTCGCAATTCCCGCGGCCGTCCAGTGGTTAATCTGCTGCCCCTCGACGAAGGCGAGCGCATTAGCTCAATTCTGCCCGTAGAAGAGTACAGCGCCGACAAATTTGTCATTATGGCAACCGCCAATGGCACCGTGAAGAAGACCTCACTGGAGCAGTACTCGCGACCACGAAGTGTGGGTCTGCGTGCAGTCGATCTGGTGGAAGGCGATCATCTGGTCGGCACCGCTATTATTGATGACGACAGCGATATTATGCTGTTGAGTTCGGAAGGTAAGGCCGTGCGCTTTGCCAGCACCGACGCCCGCGCCATGGGTCGTGTCTCTAAAGGTGTGCGCGGTATGCGTCTGCCGGAAGAGCATAAGGTTATCTCGATGGTTGTTCCTGAAGAAGACGGCTTCCTGTTAACCGTTTGTCAAAACGGTTATGGCAAGCGCACCAAAGTCACCGAGTTCCCCACTAAGGGTCGCGGTGGTAAGGGTATGATTGCAATTCAGGCCAGTGAGCGAAATGGTCCATTGGTTGGTTCGACCCAGCTGTTTGCCGGTGATGAGATTATGTTGATCTCCGATCAGGGCACCATGGTGAGAACTCGCGGTGATGAAGTTTCTGTGGTCGGTCGTAACACTCAGGGCGTGAGAATTATTCGTCTGAAGGATACTGAGAATCTGGTTCGGTTGGCACGTATTGCCGAGCCTGAGGAAGAGGATGTTTTTGATGAAGATGGAGAGGTTGTTGAATCTAGCACCGAAGTTGCTGCTTCTGATGAAACATCTACCGATGACACTTCATCCGCTGAGGGCTCTTCATCCGCTGAGGGCTCTTCATCCGCTGAGGGCTCTTCATCCGCTGAGGGCTCTTCATCCGCTGAGGGCTCTGAAGGTTAAAAACAATGGCTGAAAAGAATCCACTTCTCGATCTGAGAAACGAAATTGATGCCCTTGATCAGCAGATCATGGAAAACATTAGTGCCCGTGCGCGCTGTGCACAGACTGTCGCAGAGATAAAAGAAAAGCTCGGTGACACTGCATACTACAAGCCTGAGCGCGAAGCTCAGGTGCTGCGTTCAGTGATGGAAAAAAACACCGGGCCGCTCGGCAACGAAGATATGGCGCGTCTGTTTCGACAGATCATGTCCGCTTGTTTAGCCCTTGAACAGCAAATTAAAGTTGCCTTTCTCGGCCCCGAGGGAACCTTTACTCAGGAAGCCGCGCTCAAGCACTTTGGCGACGCTGCAGAGACTGTCCCCAAAGCGGCAATCGACGAAGTATTTCGCGATGTTCTCGCCGGTTCTTGCAACTACGGTGTAGTCCCAGTTGAAAACTCAACTGAGGGTGTGGTCAGCCATACCCTGGACAGCTTTATGGATTCATCAGTCAAGATCTGTGGTGAAGTTGAATTGCGTATTCATCAGCACTTTATGATCGGGCCCAACACCAATAAAGATAATATAACCCGCGTCTACTCCCACGCTCAGTCTCTGGCGCAATGTCGCAAGTGGCTGGATTCCAACTACCCCAATATTGAGCGAGTGGCGGTTAGCAGCAATGCCGAAGCCGCACGACGGGTAAAAGGCGAGTGGAACTCCGCGGCAATTGCCGGCGATATGTCCTGCGATCTCTACGAACTGGATAAGCTCTGGGAAAATATTGAAGACCGTCCGGACAACTCTACACGCTTCCTGATTATTGGTCGTGAAGCGGTAGGTCCCAGCGGCAACGACAAAACCTCCATCGTGGTCTCGGTTAACAATAAACCCGGTGCGCTGCACGATCTGATTGAGCCATTCCGCAAACACGATTTGGATATGACCCGACTCGAGTCGCGACCCTCGCGCAGCAGCAAATGGTCCTATGTCTTCTTTATCGATTTTGCTGGCCATCAGGACGATCCGGTTGCCGCCAAGGTACTCAAAGAACTCACTGAAGATGTCGCCGAACTCAAGATTCTCGGCTCCTATCCTCAGGCGGTGCTGTAACTACTTTCTGCTTTACTCAAAGTGATGGTTTAATGGATAAAAATTCACACACAGCTGACAACTCGATCAATCGACTAGTTGTTATCGGACTGGGCCTAATTGGCTCAAGCCTTGCTGTAGCTACTCGAAATGCCGGATTGGTATCAGAAGTAGTGGGGATTTCCCGACGTACATCAACCCTGGACCTAGCGCTGGAAATGGGCGTAATTGATCGCGCCGAACAGAGTCTTGAAGCCATTGCCCCACAGCTTGGTGCTGGCGATGTCGTGGTAATCGGCGTACCAACCCTTACCGTGCCATCCATTCTAAAAGACTGCCACAGACTGCTCTCACCTGAAGTAACGATCACTGATGTGGCTAGCGTAAAGGGCAGTGTGGTCGATGCGGCCCAGACTATTTATG
>Ga0209196_1000987_pt1 | contig 21537 bp, 20 predicted proteins | sample COGITO_mtgs_1105_5_FD_184801 | JGI IMG/M metagenome (GOLD analysis project Ga0209196, IMG submission 184801) | Pelagic marine microbial communities from North Sea - COGITO_mtgs_110509 (SPAdes) (version 2) | ecosystem: Environmental > Aquatic > Marine > Epipelagic ... | reverse complement strand
TGATATGTGAATAAGAGGTATATTCAGCATTGCGCAGGCTTGAGCCATAGCAGATGGAGCCACACTGTTGATGGTCAATGCTAACTCCTCTTGCTCCTCACACAGGTCGACAGCAGTAAATGCAGCTGCATTGATTACTGCACGGGGACGATGAGCATAGATAGCAGCAACACATGATTCAGGATATGACAAATCAGCTATATCTCGACACAATGCTTGAACTTGGGCTAAGTGTTGTATCTCCATTGCAACCTGCCCCGTGCGACCAAAAACAAGGATTTGATTATTTTTGGAGAACATTTAGCTTTTTACTTTACCCAATATTTTCCAGCATAATGCAGGCTTTTCTACTATGTGCCATGAAAAGGTAGCGAAGACTAATGCTACAGGCAAAAAAACATAAAGACAAATTGTTCCAATTGGTACACCAAATGAATTAGAAATCAAATCGCCTGCGCCTCTTCCAAGGGTAAGTGGGAATGAATGCGAAATGAGTACACCAATAGCAGCTAGCATTCGAATTAAGTTAAAATTATTAACACGGCCTTTTGAAAGAAAAGAAAGGCTTGTGTTCATTTATTTGGCAATTCCTAATCTCTGACCAACAAACTTATGTGCTAGCAGTGGACTCCACCAATCTTCGTTTTCAAGATACCAGCGCACTGTGCGTTCCAAACCATCTTCCACATTAACCGAGGGCACCCAACCAAATTCCTTACGAATGCGGCTCGCATCAATCGCATATCGCGCGTCATGTCCAGGGCGGTCTGTGACAAAGGTAATCAGATTAGCATAACTGCCTTCATCAAGTGGCTGCATTCTGTCAAGTATGCTGCAAATTGTTTTCACTAGCTGTAGATTAGTGCGTTCGTTTTCACCACCAATGTTATAACTTCGTCCAATTTCACTATTGGTAGCCAACAATAACAGCGCATCAGCATGATCTTCCACATAAAGCCAATCACGAATATTACTTCCGTTGCCATAAATTGGTAGTGGTTTTCCTGACAATGCATTCAGAATAATCAAAGGTATGAGCTTTTCTGGAAAGTGGTAGGGCCCATAATTGTTGGAGCAATTACTCAGCACTACTGGCAAGCCATAGGTTTTATACCAAGCACGCACCAGATGGTCTGATGCAGCCTTGGAAGCAGAATAAGGGCTGCGAGGATCGTAGGGAGTAGATTCTGTGAACTTTATCTCAGGATCAGCGGGCAATGATCCAAAGACCTCATCTGTCGAAATATGGTGAAAACGAAAATTAATTGGCCGATTCTGTTCCACCCAAAATTTACGTGCTGCCTCTAAAATATTGAAGGTGCCAGCGATATTTGTATTAATAAAATCAGCGGGTACCTCGATTGAACGATCAACATGGGTCTCCGCCGCAAGATGCATCACGATGTTGGGTTTATAAGTTTTAAAAACTGTATCCAGCGCATCGCGATCTCGAATATCAACATGCTCAAAACTATAGAGTGGATTTTGCGCCACAGACGCTACATTCGCCAGATTGGCGGCATAGGTCAATGCATCAAGATTAACGACATTGTGACCGCGTTCAATTGCTAGTCGCACTACCGCCGAGCCAATAAAACCTGCGCCACCAGTTATAAGAATTTTTATTTACTTATTCCTCTAAACCAAAGGGACTGTTAAAGTTAACAAATAGTGGTGCTTTTGCGTCATGTTCCTTAATAATAACATCGCCAACAATTGGCCATTCGATGCGCAGCTCAGGGTCATTCCATCTTAAAGAACCTTCAGTTTTGGCATCGTAATAATCACTGCATTTGTAGATAATCTCACTATTGTGCTCAAGCGTAACAAAACCATGTGCAAAACCTGATGGAATATAAAGCTGAATGCCATTTTCTGCGCTCAACTCATACCCAACCCACTGTCCATAAGTAGAACTTCCACAGCGGATATCAACAGCCACATCAAATATAGCACCGCGACCGCACCTTACCAGTTTAGCTTGAGCCGAAGGAGGTGCCTGAAAATGTAAGCCCCGCACGGTACCAACCACTGAAGAAATTGAGTGGTTGTCTTGTATAAAATCAACATCAATACCCAATCCCTCAAAAACTCGGCAATTGTATGTTTCAGCAAAAAAGCCTCGATTATCACCAAATCGTATCGGTTTTAACAGCTTAACACCCGCCAGCATTGTTTCTATAATCTCCATTTAGTGTTCATCTTTCATACGTTCTCAAGCTTATAATTTAACTAAACTGCATCCCCATAATCACTGACAAGCAATTCAAAGTATTTCTTACCAATATTGTCCCATGTGTAGCGTCGCCGTGCGATCTTACACATGTCAACGCCAATATTGATAGCTACTTCAGGAGCAAGGTGGAGCTGTTGTTCTACAAGCTCAGCTGAAGACATAAAATAAATCGCTTTACCTTCAGTAGTGTAGCGGTTGAAGGAACAACCATGCGCCAATACTGGTATTCCAAAATGCATCATCTCAACCAGTGACGGGTTAGTGCCACCGCATGAATGACCATGTATATAAATTGATGCATTCGAGCGTAGTGCATATAACCTGTTGCACTCGTAAACCGAATTAAGCAAGTAAAGGTTTGAACAATTACCATACTGTGCCTTAAGGTTTCGTCCGTAAGTGCTATTGTCCCAATTACCTACAAAGACCATACTTGCGCCAAGATCTTTATATGCCTCAAGAATGACATGTACATTGTTTTCCGGCTCGATACGGCAAATTGCGAGGGCATAGTGCGGTGGCAAGTTAGCTGGTAGCTTGATATCATCATTATGTTTCAAGGCATGATCGCCGCCATAGTCGATGACTTTACAATCACTGCCATAGATTTCAGAGACATGATCGGCGATGGCCTGGTTGTCAGCGATCACCTCATGAGAAAAGCGCACCGCTGACCATTCAGAGGCACGCAGTACTAAGCTTGCTAATCCTTTCCATTTATTACGCTTCCACTCAATCCCATCGATGTTTGTAATTATCCGTGCTCTACTCATTAGCCGGACTAACGGCAACGCGAGTGCGCCTGAGACACCAAGGAGCAAGATGCGATCATGGCAACTCCAAACCGCCTGCCAAAGGCTTAAAAAATCATAAGGAATGCTTTGCAGCCCATTTGCATGTAAATTCACATATCTAAGTTCAGCACTTTCAAACCTTTGAATTTGCTCAGGATTATCTTTGCCCGAACACCAAACAGTTAATAAAGCTCTTTGATCAGTACTTTTGTGATAATGGACAAGATTTTCAACCAAAGTCTCAAAGCCACCATAGCGGCCTGGCACTCCAACAGTTCCAATAATTGCAATCTTCATCTTACTTACCTTTTACCTCAGCACTTGAGCGCATTTTGCAAAGCTACAGCATAGTTATCATAGGTAAAATCCTTCGCGCGCAGCAATGCAGCCTTTGACATTTCTTTTGATCTTTTTGGATTATCAGCTAATTCAAGAACCGCCGCCTGAAGTGCAGCGCTATCACGCGAGTCGATGCAATATCCTTCAATCCCGTCCGAGATAATCTCTCTAGGGCCACCCACAGGAGGAGCAATCACTGGCACTCCAAATGTCATGGCCTCTAACAAGGTTAGACCAAAGGTCTCGATCCACTGATCAGTACGGGAAAGGTTCAATAAAAGGTCTGCCCCTGCGTAAAATGCACAGGGATTCTTGACACGTGGATGGAAGCTAACGTTTTTAGCGTCAGGATGACATTTTCTTAAATCATTTACCTCACTATCTTCTGCGTTTAGTACAAGTGTGAACCAAATATCTTCTCTATCGCGCAAAGCAAGCGCGAGAGCCATAAATTCTTTAATTCCTTTGTAGCCACGTATCGAGGCTAACATCAACACTTCAAACGCACCTGAACGTTGCGGAACATAATCAACGCTTTCTGCCGCCTTGATGAACAATGGACTGACTGGATTATAAACTACTGTAGCAGTTGGACCCACGATTGGCATTCGAATGGAGTGATCTTGTGACACATACAACACCTTATCAGCACAAAGGGCCGCACACGCCTTCAAAAAGCAGCGAAACAGTTTGGGCGATATAGAGACCTCGTGTATGTGCACAATTACCCTTCGTCCAGTGCGCCTACCCCATAGCATTGCGCCAAATGGAAGTAATGTATTTACAAAAATTGTCGCATCAACTGGAATATCGCGCGCGCGCGATAGTGCGCGGTATAGAACAATCTGGCTTGCAAAATAAGTAAATAGCGTTACAAACTTACGATGACTTCGACGATACCAGTAACGCCGAATAGGTATATTTGTTTCTTCAAGAACTCCGCGTCCCTGTGATCCTATAAAGAGAAGTCTTTTCTCGTAAACCTCCAAGGCATTTATTGTAGAACGCAGTACAGTCGGACTACCAGAGGTGTCGTTTAGTAGATGACAAAAAACAATCATAGCTGTCCTAACTCCAATTCCTCGAATAGAAGTTTCATGATTTCACCTTTTTGTTCCCAACGAAATTCCTGTTCAAGCCTTCTGCGAGCGTTAACTCCCATTTTACAACGCATCTCCGGGTTTGCTTCAAAATCACATAATGCATCAGCAAACTCAGACACCATATTTTCCATTGAATTTAACTTGATTAAACGGGCACAGGAAGTGTTTACGATTACGGCCATTCCAGAGGTGTTTACGCAAACAGAAGGAAGACTTAGCGCCATAGCTTCCATCAAGGACCACACACCAGCCTCCTTAAGGCTAGGAAACAAGTATAAATCGCTTTCCGCTAAATGATTTAAAACTTCATCATGATTACACTGGCCCGTGAAAGTCACAATGTCACTAATTCCATTATAATCTGCACTTTTTTCAAGCGCAGATTGCAATGGTCCACACCCAACAATCTTAAACCTAATATCCGCACCACGCCTACGAGCAGCGGCCACAGATTTTATCGCCATATGCAAGTTCTTCAAAGGTACTAAACGCCCTGTATAAATTACTCTTAACACAGCGTTTGATCTAAGTGTTTGGGCTTTCTGATTTCGCTCAAACCAATTTGATACTGCCGCTGTTTCAAGAACAACTTTAATTTTGTTATGATCGCGCTTGCGGAAAATTTTTTTCGTATCTTCAGTCCGAGCAATAATCAGACGCGCTTTTCGGGCCACAATCATATAGAATGGATTTACTGGAAAAGTCGCAATTAAAACATATCGAAAATATTGTATAAAACGTCCCTTTGGAGGGAGTGATTTGATCAGTGGCCAATACACAGCTTCTCCACCCCCAACTGGCCCCCAAATGAATGGCACAGGTAATCGATGCAGAAACGTTGGCATCCAAATACTACCAAAAGTCAGATGCATTGCATAGTCTACTGGCGATTGCGCAATCTCGCGGCGCATCAGCCGATAGGCACCCCATTGCCAAAGTAAATAGTAAGGATAGAGACCTCGCCCACGCCTCTTTAGTCGTTTTAAAATATCAGGAAGATCATAGTAAACGAACCTAATGCGTTTCTTTAAGTTTATTGGCAGTTCTGCTTCAATTGCCAGACGGTTGTTAGCTCGGGTAACCACCACTAATTCAGCCACTTTGGATAACTGTAAAACCCAATTCCAGCCCACACCCTGTTCGGATCCTTTGCCCGGCTCACAACCATAGGCAGATATAATCATACGCCGGCATTTCATGAATTTAAGACCTTCGAAAATATTAAAATAGAACCTCCAATATCAACACTCAAATTTATGCAAAAATGTGAAATTAGCATCTAGATTATCGAATACACTTCAGCTTTAAATTTGTGTTTAAATTTGTTTTTCATGTCTACCAAATATTTATGTTGTCAGAAAAATTATAGTGAACTTAGTCAAGATATTTAATTACAATTACGTAAGGTTCTTCTTTGACTGTTAGTCAGTTAGAGGACTATCAGTTTGTAAACTTTAGAAACCAATTTTAGCATTCATTTTAACCAGAACCCTAGACCGGACCAAAGGAAAATAGTCACAAATATTCATAATTTTGCAATTAAAACTCTTTCTTGTATCCAAAGTTATCAAAATCCATACCATAGTTCTCCAAAAATAGTTCATGTGCATCTGCTGTAAAATACTTCATATAATTTTGATCACGGTGACGGCCCTTATTAACAACGGGCAGCACAACTGGTGGTAGGTCAAAAGATAACAGCACATTGTTTAAGTCTGAGCTAAGATTTTCATAACGTAAGATTTTGTCTGGAATTAATTTTCCATCCAAATAAAGCAACTCGGTTTGGGTCATTGTAAGATGAGTATAATCTCCATAGCGAGGCTCTTTATTTGGAAGATTCTGAAGAACTTCAACTAGATCAATGTCTTGTGTGGATCTAAGGTATTTCCATCCTGAAACAAATCGATCGTAAGGATTTCTTACAATTGCAAACTTATGAGCTGAGGCCCAGAACTCTGAATGAGTTTTAATAAAACTATCCATTTGACCAGAAAATACACCAGTAATTGGTCGCTTTTCTGGTTGCATCATGTGAAGATATCCGACGTTTTCAAGGCATTGCTGAATAGCTGAACCAGCAGTCTTTGGAGTCTTTAACCAAATAATCTTTACATCCGGATCAAATGGATGTGACTCAGAAAATAAAAGTTTAAAATCTTGAAATTTCCGAGGAACCAAGGAAAGATTTATTTCTATTTTGTGACGGTCCTTTATAATTTTAATTTTTTCAGTAAGGCTTTCTATGAGCTTCATATGCTATTCTCCTATTTATCAAAGCGTTTCTGACAAGATTGTTTCTGAAAAAAAATCAAAGATGAAAATAACATTATATACATCCATACAATCTGATTGTTTGGACCTCCAACAAAGACAATATTTAACCAAAAGAGAAAGTAAGAGATAGATTTCAAGCTTGCTGTGACACGTAAAGTAAAAACAATGAAAAATGCAGTGGTGAAAAATCCATATTCATACCAAACCCGCAACATACCACCACCTGTATATCCTTTGTGAACGCCAGAAATATAATTTGACATGAACGCAGAAACGCTATCAATACCATGGCCAAATAGTCCTTTAAATGAAAAGGGATCAATTAAATCTGAGAGGACAAGTAAAGGTGCAATTCGTAGTGAGCCACTATGATCCATCTCCATCAATATCACATAATCGAATGTGCTAAAGGCTTGCACAAAATTTAGAAATCGATACGTAATTTCACCTGAAGAGAGAGTAATTAAAATAATTACTAGGAAGGCCGAGGCAGTCAAGAGGGGTATAATATTTACTTTTAAAACCTTCATCAGGACAATAATCAGAAATATCAACGCAGTTGTAGATTGCATTGTTAGGCACATCCAAAGATAGCCAATTATTAGGTACCGGTCGTTCCAAAAATGTATTTTGAATGAGTAGTTTTCTCCTCTGCGCAACTCCTCAAGTGAAATATAGCTAAACATTAATATATTGATAATCCGGGCTGCATGAGAGGCTTCAGCAGACAATGAGTTTAGCTTCCACTTTTGAGTAATACTATAGTTAGATTCATTTATGATTGTAAATCCAACAAGAACGCTAACTTGTTGAATTAAATATACTATTATAAACGCATACATTAAAGATCGTACTATAAAGATAAAACTCTCTATTTTGAAACGAGTCTCTTTCAGGAGATTTTGATAAGCAGTGTAAGATAAAGAAAACATTAATGTGAAGAAAATTGTAGACCACCGAATACTTTCAGGGTTAGCCAAAGGTTGAATAATTATAATTGACAGACAGAAAAGTAAAAGAAAAAAGTCTTGTACAATATATCTAAACAAAAAAATTAATGGTGAAATTGCCATGAAGCCGATCAGCAAAAAATTTCGATTATCATCTCCAAGGAAGGGTTGGAATGCTGTTCCAAAAATTATCAAACTACAAGGAATGTAAATTCTTGCCAGCTTTAAATTTTTGTCACTGTAAGCTTTATATGCTGATGGTCTATTATGTTCTTGGGGCATAATCATGTGTCAATCAAAACATCTTATTTTTTTGCTTTATCTACATTCAACACAAGTCTACGCATTGGCGCATTACCACCAATTAAATTCAGACGATTTGCGTTTATAATGTTCAATCATTCACTCTTACTCAGGCCTTCAACTTTCGGGAAAACTACGTTCGATAACAACCCTAAGTGCTTGACTAACAATATCATTAGGCGTTTGATTTGCATCCAGAATGGCAAAACGGTCAGGATCCCGCTTAGCAAGCAAACGATATGCATTTAGCTGACGTTTGATTTCATAAGGTGGCAATTCCTGTTTTCGCAAATAAATCTTTGCAACATCGGCATCAAGAACAAACACAATTTCAGGCTTTGGTGTTACGAACAATAACAGTTCCGCCACAAACTGCGGTAACTTCAAACGTGATCGTCGTGGGTCGACTATAAAATCATAAAAATATCTATCGAGAAGAACTGGAATTCCGCGAAATAAGCTACGGTGGATTTTAAACAAGTATCCAAAAACATAATCAAACCAATAATAAATTATACGAAGAAATGAGCTTAATGTGTTTACCTGATCCGCACGATGTGGATCATTAAAATTAGCTACAACTTCAGGCTTTCCAGTAAATAACTGCTGAATATTAGGAATAAGATGTGGTCGGAAATGCATGATCTGAGTCTCACATTGATCTATTACATGTAAATTAGAGATGCCTTCAGCAAACTTTTCAATGAATGTGCTCTTGCCAACTCCATCAGGTCCTAATACTGCAAAAAAAGTGCCAGGAATTCTTCTTTGACGCCGTAAGATTTCGCTTATAAAGTGATGGCCAGTATGCCTTAATGTCGTTAGAGGCCTATGTTTAAATGCCCGAATCCAAGCAGATTTCCGCAGGTTAGTTTGCAAAGGTAGCGTATCATAAAGATTACCATCTTTTATATTAGACCAAACCTTTTTAGACCATTCAGGAGTAAATATTTTATTTAGAACTAATTGAAAACCGATTGGATCTCTTGAGATTACACCATTAATATCTTTTATATATTTGTTCTTTACGATCCCGCCAGTCAGTAAAGGTTTTAACCAGAGCATCACGGCATCTTCAGTTGTAGAGGGTATTGCAAATCTACCTTCACGTCGAGATCCTGCATAAAGTTGGTTAATTTCAAAAATTTGTGCTCCTCGGAAGACAAAGCCATCAAGTAAATCGATCTTTATGGACTGAGGTGAACCGTATTGAGTACCAAAATAAGTCAGACAGCGCACATATTGGAAATCCTGAACTATGATACGAGTAAATCCAGCTGCGCGAACGGCTTCAGTTATCATCATTTCTGCATAACGAAAATCTCTTCTTGAAAGGCAAAGATCAACATCCTTGGAGCGGTTAGATTCTGGCAAACCTTCATGATTTCGCAAGACCAGCCACTTAATTCCTGATAAATCGAGGGCATCCAAAACGTTTGTGAGCGCAATTGCATGGATTTGAGTCCAACTCATTTTTTAAGTATCCGTACATAATTCTCAATCATAATACGTGCAATAGTTGGCCAGTTAAGGTCACGCTTAATTACTTTGCGGGCATTCTCACCCATCCTTTGCCAATCCATTCGACGAACAAACATTTGTTTGATCGCATCGGCTATGGCCTCAGCCGTCGGATCGAAAGAAATAAAGCAATCATCATCTTCCCAAGGGCCATAGCCGCAGCCCTTAGAAACCAAACAAGGCTTGCTGCAGGCCATTGCATCTAACATGGCCAACGAAAAAACCTCCGATAGCGATGGTAAGATATGAACATCAGCACTTTCAAGCGCGTCGTATTTTTCTTTACCATATAAAGGCCCAACAAAACTAAAGTTTTTTACGATACCAAGTTTATTAACAAGCGCTTTGTACTTTGATTCATTCTTCCGGTAATTTGGTCCAATAAGATATATAACGAGATTGTCGCGTATCTTCCTTGGTAACATTTCAACAGCATATATAAGTTCAACTAGATTCTTGTCAGATCGCTTTACTCCAATCCATATAAATCGTGCTATTTCTGGCTTTGGCAAAACGCCAAATACATCATTACGCCGCACCTCTGGAACTTCACTAAGATCAATCCCATTCGGGGCTATGAAGGTTGGACCATTATAGCCGTAGTCCTTTAACTTTTGGGATTCTTCATTTGTTATGGCATGTATCTCAACTGCCCCATTTAAATAGGCACGCTCAAAAAGCATACGAGCCAGTCGTTTTTTGCCAGCTGTAGCGTTGGGCTTTGAATATGTCCCATGTGTAGTGATAATATAGGGTATAGCTGCACGTATAGTTGCGCGAGCGATTATATTCTTATCAAAAAACCAAATCATGTGAAAATGCACCAAGTCAATGTTATTTTTTTCTGAAATAAGCCGTTTAATGATTTCGTGCTGAGCATAAGGTATTCGGACACGGGGAAAGCATTCTACTGTTACGTAATTATCACGTATGTAGCTGAAATGGGTCTTAGCATCGTCCACCAAACTCCAGATTTCGCTATTTATTCCTTGAGCACGCTCTTGCCGATTCAAGTTATAAACAACACGAGAAATGCCGTTATGTCCATTAGGATTGACCTTGCCGTGCACAATATGAATAATCCGCATTATAATTAACTTTCTAAACTATTATTTTAATAACTTTAGACCAGTCCAGATCTACTCTTGATCCGGTGCAGAAATGCAAGCAACTGATACGAGATATACAGTGCAAAAAATTTTACTGGTCCATAATCTGTGTAATGCTTGAAATAGTATAATCGACTTCTTATAAAAATGAGCATACGATCTCTGGAATTGCCTTTGTTTGAGCTAACGTGGGCATGCAATGCTTGAAGCTTAGGAAATACAAATATTTTCCCACCAGCAGCTTTTACTTCCGCTGCCAAAATGGCTTCCTCACAATAAAGGAAAACATTTTCGTCAAGATATCCTAAATTCTTAAGGAATGTCGCTCGAACAAGCTGACAGGAGCCATGTACTTTTTCCGCCTCTACTGGATCTGTTCCTTTTGGCGGTATAACGTGCAAAGTTTGCCCAAAAATACGTGGGGCTAACTGCCTGACCCACAATAACTCTTCCCAGAAATTTTTAAGTCTTAGAGGATGCTCATCTAGCCCAGACAGGTTTATAATCCTCGAAGCCGCTATAAGGCATTCAGGCCTAATTTGCATTTCAGTTGAAAGCGTTGCAAGATAATTAGGATCAGTTATTCGTATGTCTGGATTCAGTATCAGTACAGCATCACATCCCACCTCAACTGCGTATCTAATTCCAATGTTGTTGCCTGCAGAATATCCAGTGTTTTGATCATTACGCACGAAGACTGCTTCACATTTACCGACAAATGCGGGTGTAAAGTTAATATTTTTAACTATAACCCCCTTGCGCCAGCGGTCTAGGAAAATTGTCTCCATAGTCACTCGATTATTTATAAAAGAAGCATTATCAACCACTATAACACTAATTTTGATACCACGCTGTTTCAAAATTCCATCAAGGCAAGCAGCAAGATCTTCATGACTGTTATAAGTAAGAATTATTACTCCTATATGCATTTCCTCTGCATTCATGAGTTAAAATTTTCCTTGTCTAACAATCTGTCAATCAAAACAGCACGTACAGGGGCCTCAATCCAATCCGTTAATTCACCCTTCACATCTGCTAAACGACTTAAATAGAACACAGCATGACATACAAGTGAAAGAAGCAGTGCACGATGGGCTAATATCTCGTTTCCTTCGAAATAATTTTTACCCAAACTCACGAGCACGTTAGGCAGGATATGGGGTTGTCGTTTAATAGAGGTTGTAGATAATATGTAATGTGCTAAATCATACCCAACTGGCCAATCTATATTAGCATACTCCCAATCAAATACATACAATTTATTAGAATGGATAAAGCTGTTCCAGGGAGTGAAATCACCATGTACCAGACAAATCTCAATCTCCTCTGCATCATCTTCTAATGCACCTAAAGCTTGGGTGATACGATCTATCCAGACTGAGCCAGCTAATTCAGAAATAGCAACCACACGACATGAAAGGTCTTCTAATAATAACTTAGCTCCAACACTTTTTGTTTGTTTCCTGAGTTCATTAAGAAAATTTAGATGTACTACCCCAATATGATTGGTGGTTTTTTGAACTAAAGACTTTCTGCTATCTGTTAGCAGAAGTGTTAAGTTTGATTGCTTGTGGCAAGCCAACACACTAGGTACAATGGCAGATCGCAATCCCATTGCAGCCACATGTGCAAGCGTGTCTGCTTCGTGACATATATAAGGGCGGATATATTTCATACGGGAAAGTTTACCATAGCCAAGGATTTTTCCATCAGCGTTCATTATCTGCATAGTAGTTTTGCGGTGTGGGCCATCAGTTCCTGTAAAATACGCGACATGAATGGCTTTTGGGCCAAATGTCTCAGATAGATCAGGTATATCTGAGAAGCGAAGTTTAGCAATGTAGGGATTTATTCCGAATAACAGAGAGAGTTGTAATACGATCTTGGTTATTTTAGCCATACGATTGACTGGCTGCATCATTTCGAGCCCCGCAGCCGCCACCCGCCCACTTTCCAATGGTAAAAGCCACCAACGCAGGTTTGACCGAGCAGCAATGAGCGCATATGCTCTACCTCCTTTTTTTACTGGCGTTACGTCCAACGCCTCCATATCAGCTAAAAAGGCTTGAAAAGATTGAGCTTGAAATATATTTTTAAGCAATAGTGACACTCGCATTCTGTGCAGTTTTGAGAGTTTTGTTCATGGCCTCAGCCCAAGGATGGACAAGTCAAATTTAACTAATTTAGAAGAGAAATTAATTGGTTGTAGCATTTCCAAACCAGAAAAAAATGCACAATGGTTTTCAACTGGTAATAAAAACCAAAGCAAATTACTCCAAGCAGAAATAATAATAAAAAACATTACCGCAAGTAGATCAAAGGCTACACCAAACCTACATCGAGGGCACCAAAAAAATTTGAACTCTGTCAAAAAATTAGTTCCAATCTATCTAACATTATCAATTTGTGTTTATAATCCTGCTACGTGGTCTGTGTTTTCATCAGACAACCACATTAGGACCAACGATAGAATTTTCACCTAATTGAACCCCGTCAGTTATCATAGCACCCTAGCCAGTACAGCAATTTTCTCCAATTTTCAAACCCCTAAAAAAATTACCCAGTAACCAAAACTTTTGATCGTGATCCGAGGTCACATGGCTACTTGCATAAATTCCAGCATTGGCAGCAAACATCACCAGCGGCAAATCAGTAACGTTATCAGGCATTTGTTCCAGTTTCTTAGACATTTTATATACTTCATTTTCCTAAACCAACGTCTGGATCGGCCAGCCAAAGCGTTCAAATATTTCATAGAGCCGTATTGGGAGACTGCCATGCATACCTATCTTCGAGAGCACTACCCTGACTCCGAATACGCCAGTAGCTACGGCTAAGAAAACAGATGCAAAAGCAGAAAACTCAGGTAGGAATTGAGTTGCTCCTAAGAGTGCAAAAGCTAAAGACGTATGAATGGCGAGCAGTGCAAGCGAAAGCGGCTGCAACCTGAACTGGAAGATTCTGCGGACGATCAAATACAGCAAAGTGAAATGCATAATATAAGCAATCGTAAATGCCGGTCCCGCAGCGACAATACCGAATGATGCCAACGTCGGCCAAAGCATTAGTAAGAACAGGATGTTGAAATTGACTTGAAAAAGCAAAAACGTCTTACCCCGCGCCGAAGCTATGATTGAAAAGCCGATAGCCCAGCTTGCAACTATAAACAGGTTGCCAACAGTTTGCCACTGTAGGAGTTTAACAGCGGGGCCAAATTCATCCGAATAAAGAACGGTAATTATCCAAGGTGCCAGCCCAATCATCAGCAGCAAAACAGGCCCCCCAATCGCAAGCCCAAGCTGGGCCTGTTCATTCATGAGCCGGACTGCCGCAACCTTGTCGTGAATAACTTCCACCAGACGAGGGTAGTAGTCCGTACCCATCACTTTAAGGAGGAAACCCACGTAAGTCATGGTGATCCCCCACGCAGCAGCGAAATGTCCAGCTGCGTCAAGACCTAATTCTTGAGAGATACGGCCTCGCACAAGCAAAAGCGTCGCCGCGTGTGCCAGCCCACCTAGCATGAATGCAGCGCCAAGTTTGGCCATGGGTTTCCAAACCTCCCACACTTCAACAAGCGTCAGGCGTGCGGCTGTAGGCCTGGGCAGGCGCCGTGTGTATTGCAGGGCAATCACTACAGCTGCCATTGGCTGTGCGAGAATAAACCAAATCAGACCGCTTTCGCCTTGAAGCCAGACAGCCGCAAGGCCTGCGAGGTTCCCAACAAAGGCGCCAATCACCGTCACACGCCCCAGATAACCTATCTTCCGCAGCCCCTGCAAGAGAGCAGTTTGCGCAGAAACAAGTAAGCTGAGGAAAACAGCAATCCCAATCAATCCGATCTCTGTCGCCCGCACAGCGTCACCAAAAAGCCAGATCGCGATTCGCTCGCGCAGGAGCCAGACAGCGAGCATCGCTAATGCCCCATGTATCAGGTGCGCAGCAAAGAGGACGCGGCGCACCCGGCTGAGCGCTGTCTCATCTCCACGCGAGGATGTGATTTCTCGAACTCCGCTGGAAACCATGCCGAGGCCAGCAGTTTCTTTGACCATAGCCTGGAGGCTAGTGTAAATGCTTAGCAAACCAACGCCGCTGGGCCCCAGAAGATTTGCAAATACCTTCACTCTGACAATAGTGATGAGGATATTCACAAACTGTGCCGAACCGATGACGAGCATTGATTTGATCAAGCTACGGGAGTCAGACAAAAAGATAGCCTTTTTCAGCAATCATTTATCAATCTACCTTGTTCGGTATAGCAAAACGGTCCTCGTACCAGGCGATATCTTCCACCTGACTTTCTTCGACGAAGGTGCGCTCCTCAGTTGTCATCGTCGCCGGTGCTACAGGAGCCGTCACCTTGAGGATGTTGTCCTTCAATTGCCGATATACGGGAGAAGATTTGAAGCCTTTTGGCATGAGGCCAGAAAGGCCTGTCATTGTTCTGGAAGGAAGGCGGCACAGCGTGTTCGTTTCATTCACGGTTTTAGGTTTGAATATGTGTTTAGGGGAGTCAATCCAAGGAAATCAAAGCATCGGTTCAAGGTTCGTTTATGGTGTTTCTGAAGATCGCCAGATGCCAAGATCAAACACTTCATGAATCCAAGGGCCTCCTCCCATACTTGGCACTGCTGCGCATACTGAGAAAACTCGAGATATGCCATATAGCCGAATTCAGTTGGCTGCTCTGGATCAAAACCGAACCCATCGTTTTTGATGGCATCTAAGAAACAGCGCTTTTCTAAACCTAGCCGGTACCGCCATCGATAATGCGAGAAGCAGCGCGCTACTGGATGGCGAAGTATTATGATTGCCTTGGGACGATGAAGATCACGGGCGATTCATTCGGTTGCTGTCGGCCACGGTAGGTATCCTCTGGAGCTTTCCCCAAAGTAGAGCGCGTCGGACTTATCTTCGAACAGTTTATTATGAGCTGTAGCGCCCTCTGAATAGCGAGCATCGCGGCAGAAATAATGTGGTTCCTTATTGTTACTCATTGCTATCATGGGGTGCGCTCCAAGATATTCGTGAAGTGACGATGTGCCACTCTTTGCTGCCCCGGTAATGACGAGGTTACATAGGTATTTAGACGACATTGAACACCTCCATGCAATTCGGCCTTAAATCTAGATAATACTAAACATGGCAAAAACACTTTTGGGGCGTAGGTTTTTTTAAAGTTAGACTTAATTATATATTTAAAAATACTTTTCATGCGTTTTATGTCATTTTCTAACTTTTAATAGCTACCGCACAAAGACTGACCAAAGATCACTTTGTTTTGAATAAATCTATGTACGTAATAAAATTGGATCGTACAGTTTCATTGGATAGTCATTATCGATAATAAAACTATGTCAGACTCGATCTTAGTAAATCAAAAGGTGAAAGTGTATCTAACGTCAAATAAGAATAAATAATTATATACTAAAGAATACCTTTAACATCTAAATGATAGGTATTTCGCAATAGAGAATTAAGATTGACGAAACCATTGATTAAACTTTGTGTAATATTCTAAAAATTTAATTTCTACTGATACAGTCTATACTTATAACTTTGTCATCAATATTTCTTAGATATGAGAAATACATTTTTTAAAGAATCTCTTATAAAAGACCCCAACCAAATTTTTATATTATTGGCATTTTGTACCTGTGCACCAGAGATTCATGCAAAAATATATCCAAATATACTTTAGAACTTAAATTTAAGTTCTTTGTGAAATTTCTAAATTTTTACTATGATTTAATTTTCAATTTTTTACTACTTTTTATATTTTGAGTATGAAAGATGATCAATTGATAGTTGGTATATTCATATCTGATAAGCCAAGCGAGGGAATAATTTGATTAATGACACGATTCCAATTCGTTACAGGTTGTGATCCAACAAAAATAACATCTTTTGGTCTTAATTCTAGATGTGTTGCAAGAAGGAAATTTGCCGCATTAGATGCATCAAGGTGCAAAGCTTTAATCAGTGTAAAATCTTTCAGTTTTCTAGCCCCTCTTATAACATAGATCTGTTTAGGATTTCCCGATGAAGACAACAAACCACCACCACTTTCCAAAAGTGCGTCTGCAAGAACGGACCTACTCTCAAAAGGAAGCGCAAACCGAGATTGCTTATATACTTCACCTATAATATAAATATATTGTCTTGGTATACTTCCATAATCAATCCTCGATAAAACGCTTCCAGCCTCGTTTGCCTTAGCCTCTGTCTCCAGTTCAATCTCTCCCAATAAACGTGCTCTCGCTTGCTGGCGTAAACCAAGTACATTTTCATATTCATCAGTCATATCCACAACGATCCTGTCTCCATCTTCAAGTAGTATTTTATTAGATTCGTTCATGTTGTATAATTCTGGGCCAGGTATTTGATAGATAGAGCCTTTTCTGTAAAGTCGGATAATAACATAAGAGGCATCGCCAGTATCAATACCACCTTTAATATAAATAGCTTGATCTAAATAAAGTGGTTGGAGTGCAATCGATATCATGCCGGGTGATATTACATTACCAGTTACAGAAACTTTTTGAGAGTTAAATTCAGCTACTTCAATGCTAAATGAGGGAGCTATGCCCACATCAACAAATTGTCGGTAAATTGCATCCTCAGCTTCTTCAAGCGTAAAACCCCCGATGATGACACGTCCAATGTCCGTAATTGAGATAGATCCATTATCCTGAACAGTATAATTCTGCCGTCTATTTTGCGACGCTAGAATACCATTTAATGCCCCAAAAAGGTTCTCATTCATTGGCGTACTAAGCGTTATAACATCACCAATACCAATTTTATATGGCTTAGGTTGAGCCTTCGATGGTAGGCGCCACTCTATGACACCAGAGAGTCTCTTTGGGTCTAGCGCTGGGTCAGAAAGAACTTGATCACGATAGACTTTATTATCTTTAATTCTTGAAGAAAAAATTTCCGGCCAATCCTGTGGTTTAAATGGCGAGCTATTGGCTTCAATTACTGTCTCAGGGGTGAGCTTGATGACTCTTATATTATTGCTTGGATCGTCCGACAATGAATATGTATCATATACAATTCCACATCCAGTTATTATAAATAATCCTAAAGCCAATAATGTAAATTTTATAAAATCTCTTCCTAGAGTCCTTATCACTATTTTATTCATGTTTTGTGCCTCACACTTAAAGCCTTGGGCAGAACCAATTGCACGACTATCCAAATAATTGCATTTAACTGTCATAATACTCTGATCCGTATGCATTATAACCGTATGAGCTTATATATCCAAAAGTCTTTAACTTTTTTGCGTTGACCTGATTTAATACAAGTCCGGTAATGTTGACGCCAACGCTTGAAAACATTTCAAGCCCTTGATTTAGCTGCGCGCGTGTCGTTTTGTTCCATTCAACTATGTAAATATTTGCATCAGCATTGGCCCCTAATAAGCGCGCATCTGGAACTGCCAAGACAGGAGGTGAATCTAGTAAAATGTAGTCATAATGGTCACGAAGTTCAGTAAGAAATTTAGAGAATCTTTGAGATGAGAAAAGGTCTGCAGCGTTAACATCACTTCTTGAAGCAGTTAGAATATCAAACCCAAAGTCTTCAACAAAGAGGTTTACATCCTTAAATTTTTTATTCCCCAACAATAGATCAATAAGGGAAACTGTTTTACTCCTATCAATATCGATCGAGTGGACACGCCTGCGTATGTCAGATTCAATCAAAAGAACACGCTTTCCAAGGCCGATCATGTTCTGAGCAAGGGCAAATGTGAGTACTGACTTACCCTCTTTAGGAACCGAAGAGGTTAACATTATAACTTTTGGAATTTGATCTGATTTGGACATGAGAATAGATGTACGGAGATTGCGAACAGCCTCCGAAACTACTGAATTAGGTTTATTTTTAAGATAGGGAATAATTGATTCTTTATACTTTTTTGGTACAAGGGGTATGGAAGCCAAAATATTATGACCGCCATTGTTATATAATTCATTTATCGATCGAAACCCCGAAAAGCGTATTTCCTTTAAAAGCACAAGACCAGCCCCCAACAAAAATCCAAGTATAACGAATTTTAACAAGATTTGGGACTTTATTGGACCTGAGGGTATATTTTGGTATGCTTTAGATAGGAGGCGTCCATCTGCAGCCTCCAGTCCTAGTTGAACATTCATCTCAAGCGATCGTCTAAAAAAACTTTCGTATAGGAGCCGGGCAGCTTCTGTTTCGCGCTCAAGTTGCTGGAGGATAATCAGTTCCTGAGACTGACGCTCAATCTGGCTTGCAAGTATTGCCTCAGATTCTTGTAATGCTAAAAGCTGATTTTGCTCTCGCTTTATCTCTGCATCTATATTGATTAAAAAGCGATCTATTTCAAAGTTAAGGTCATCAATTGATATTCTATTATTACGATATCGCGACATCCCACGGTTTAGACGAAAGTCATCTGCTTTGTTGATAAAGACTTTTAAATCACCAACCTTTCTCAAAGACTTTAGAGTAGTCCGCATGTTCTTTTTTTCTAAAGCAAGATCTGTTGCCTCAAGTATGCGCGTACGAAGATCACGAAGCTGATTCTCATGTGACTCAAGGACAGAAGAATTGGAGAGTTCTGACTGATTGGAAAAATTAGCTAATTCTGATTTTAACTTTTCAAAGTCATGCTTCAATTCAGAAGTGCGAGTAGAAAGAAACTCTGTAGCGTTTGCGAGAACATCAAGTTTCACCTGAACCTGATTTTCAATATACAGTTCTGCCATAGTATTGGCTATAAGAACAGAAAGTGCTCCATCAGATGACTTGACAGAAATATTGATCACGCGCGTGTTCGGTATATTAGAAAATTGCATAGAATTAAGCACATTGTTAACAACACTTGAATACATTTTCTTAGGCGATGGTATTGATTTTGGTTCTTTAGGCGCAGCGCCAAAGATTGCAATGATTTGTGAACTAAATCGATCGAACGATGTAGGCTCTCGCAAATATGGATTAAATGTGGCCTCGCTTGTTAGGTCAAGCTTATCTATGAGTTGCTTAACAAGATTGCGTGAGCGTAGAACCTCGAGCTCTGTGTTGATTCCTACATCTGATATTGGACCATTCGAAGTTACGCTTTCAATGTCAGTAAGTATTTTTTTAGGTTGACCCTCTTCTAATGCAATACTTGCAGTTGCTGAGTAAAGAGAGACAACGATGTGCCTTATGTAGAATTCAGCTCCAAGAACAAATAGAAAAACACAAAAAAGTATAAAAAATTTTCCTCGCCATATTGAGTTAGCAAGTTTTATAAAATCAATTTCACCATTAGAAATATCTGGACCGAATTTAATATCATGGTTTGGATTGTAATAATTCAATTTAAACTAGCCTTTTAAATCTTTTTCCATCAAGCATATAATTTTGTCATATGGACATACAATGTCAGTATTTTTAAAGTTGAGTTTTAACCAATTTTACCCTGCCATCCTAATAAATAATTTTCCATTAAATCGTTTGTAGTTATACAATCCGAAGCATCCCTCGTGCGGTTGTTACTTTTGGCTATTTTTTCAAGATAAGTTATATTATCTGCCGCTTGATCCCACTTCGGGGAATGCAGTGGCTTTGGATATTCAAAAATTCTGTTTTTTTGAATATAATCCTTTGTTTTTAATTCACCAATCCAACCCATATTATAGGCCAACACATCTGGTGATCCCACCAGTACGCGCAGCCGGTTTGTGAGCGTGCGCACAAAATTTCCTGCGTCTAATAGGCTATCATGTGTACCAGTATCCATCCAAGAAAAACCATCCCCTATTTTTTCTAAGTTTAGCTCACCATCATTAAGATAGCTTTCCAGTAGACTTGTAATCTCCAGTTCACCACGGGTGGAAGGCTGAACAGTCTTAGCACGCTCAGGTGCTGTTTCATCCACAAAATAAAGTCCAGTTACCGCATAATTTGAGGCCGGTATGATTGGTTTTTCAACAATGCTTTTCACCGCGCCTTTCTTATCAAAACCAACCACTCCATATCGTTTGGGATCAGGCACATTATAACCAAAGATAGTAGCACCACATATAGCTTTATCAGCTTCTTGTAAAAGAGCGCTCAAACCATGGCCAAAGAAGATATTATCACCTAGTATAAGTGCCGCAGGCGCACCAGCCAGGAATTCTTCGGCCAAGATGAATGCCTGCGCTAACCCATCAGGGCTAGGCTGGACTTTATATTGCAGTGACATGCCCCACTGGCTACCATCACCCAAAATACGCTGAAACTGGTCTACATCATGAGGAGTAGTTATTACCATAATTTCACGGATACCAGCCATCATAAGCACAGTTAGTGGGTAATAAATCATTGGCTTATCATAAACAGGCAGCAGTTGTTTAGATACAGCCATAGTAATAGGATGAAGTCTTGTGCCTGATCCGCCTGCAAGAATAATACCTTTTCGTTGTGTCATTCAGCACCAAACACATCAGTTATATATGAGTTAATCATTTTGAATCTATTTCTGTTGGTTATGTTGAGACAGACTTATATTGAATAATATGTCAGGCCCTAACTTCATAAACTGCATGGCGGTTGGATAGATTAGAGAAAATAAGGAGAAGACAAAATATACTTAAGAATAGGCAACACTACCTAGGTACGCCTATTTTATGATCAAGGACACATATTGACAAAAAATAGCCTCAGATTGTTTCGCAATAATTTCAAGACTTTGGATGCGATCACTAAAATCTTTGATGGCACCTTCTCGGGCATCAATTTCCAGTTGAGCAAATGTCTTTTCTAACAAGTCTTGCCCCAATATGGCTGAGGCACCTTTCAATTTATGAGAAGTCTCCGCTAATGCATTATGATCTTTTTCAAATAAACCTTGATTACATTGTTTAATAAACTGTTCAAGTTCTTCAAAAA
>Ga0209196_1000986_pt1 | contig 21548 bp, 19 predicted proteins | sample COGITO_mtgs_1105_5_FD_184801 | JGI IMG/M metagenome (GOLD analysis project Ga0209196, IMG submission 184801) | Pelagic marine microbial communities from North Sea - COGITO_mtgs_110509 (SPAdes) (version 2) | ecosystem: Environmental > Aquatic > Marine > Epipelagic ... | reverse complement strand
ATCCCTTTAATTAAGGCTGTTAAGGCCAATAAAGGTTCCCCCATTGTTATAGCTTAGTTCACGCATTAGAGCGGCGAACTTAATTGCCGAGGCGCTGGGTGATCCCCCCCGAGGGAAATGCACAGGAAAGCCAATCGCGTGAATACGCACCAGCCGGTCAGCGCCGCGGTGGGCCTGGTTAAGATTGTCGATGGCCTTGACTATATTGCGAATCGAGCGCCCCTGAAAATCGTCGCCCAAGGTGTAGATGCTGATCTTGCGGTCGGCTTTGTAGAAGGTTTGGATCGCGGCATTAATCCCTTCAACCGGGCTGGAGTTACTAAATGGCGCCCAGGTATTTAAGGTTTTGATGATGGTTTTGCGCATCTCCGGGCTATCCGGTATCCAGCGGCCGCGATAGGCGGAGAACATATACTGGCCCATATCATTGAGCACCTGCAGGCCTTTTACATCCGGGTATATATCGAGAATATTGATCATCTCTTTTTTGACCTTTTCCCAGGCGGCGACCTGCATACTGCCGGAGGTGTCGATCACAAAAATAATATAGTCGCTGTCGACCGGAATGCCGCCGATAAGTTTATTCTGCTGTTTAAATTCCGGGCCGAGCAGGCGCTCCATCTCTTCACTGAGAATCTGCATCACTAGCTGCAGCTGTTCTTTTTCCCGGGCCTGTGACTGGGATATCTGCACCGACTGTTTTTCAACACTGGCCAGCTTGGCTTTAAGACGCGCCACGCGCTCGGTCAGTTCGGAGAGCTGTTCCTTGCGGGATTTAAGCTGTTCGTTGAGCACCACTGATTCACCGCGCACATCAAACAGCTGCTCCTGATACTCTTTTACTGTCGCGCGCAGTTTATTCTCCGCCTCTTCAAGAGCAGCCGGATCGCCGACCCGGGCTATAACCAATAGCAAGACGATAGCGCCAAAGCCGCAGCTGATAACGTCCAGAAATGAGATGCTGGCTTCCGGGGATGCTCGGCGTTGGCGTTTCATGGCCAGTCTCGCGAGGGGGCGATAAAGGCGCCCTTTGTATTGAGTGCCAGTTGCCAGAACAGTGCGGCGGCCTCGGGATCACCCTCCATGGGGAATAGGATGGTGTTGACGGGAATGCCCCGCGGCAAACTGTTGACGGCAGCGGAGAAAAATTCCCGTCGTTGGCGGCCGCTGACCATATATTTTTTCGGTGGCTCGGCCCCCTGGGTTGGCAGGCCATCGGTCAGCAGAAATAGATTGTCCGGCTTTTTCTCAAAATCGTTCACCGAAGCGATGGCGTTAACCAGGCTGGTGCCATTACCTGGTGAGTAGTTGCGCAGACCCTCGACCGCTTTTTCCAGAGCCAGGGAGTCTGCGGCATCCAGCCATTCGCCTTCGCTGCCTATAATTGCCGGCGCGGCCTCGGTGTTAAAGATATAGACCTGGAAGCGACTGCTTGGAGGCAGTTGCGCTAACAGCCATTCAAGGGTGCGCATGGTCCAGATCCATTTTGCTGACTGCTTTTTCTGGCTGTCATCCATATTGCGTCGGCGCACGGCGTTAACTACGGTGTCGGCGAGCATACTTGCCGAGCCATCGACTAAAATCATCACCCGCTCGCCGCCGAGCTTAAGCCCAGTTAGATACTGACGGTTGCCATCGCCGAGAAATTCGCGGACCCTGTCGCCAAATTCCACCTCTTCCATCTGCGCGGTCTCTTTTTCCAGCGCCTCTACTTGACGGCGCAGTTTGGCAATATCATCTTTGGGATCCGCCTGAATACTTTTTTCCTGCTCCTGGAGATCGGTAATGACTCGATCAGAGGCACCTTGCGCAGTCACCAACTGCAGCTGCAGTTCCTTAAGGCTGTTGAGCAGTTCGACTTTTTCCCGCTCGGCCTGACTAATATCCTCTTGCAGCAAATCCACTTCCGAGGCCAGCCTTGGATCGGGCAGTTCGATCTCGGTGGCGTTGTGGCGGAGAATTAAAAATAGCAGGGTTACCGCGCCAAAGCCGCAGGCCATAATATCCAGAAAGGAGAGACTAAAGGCGATATTGCGGCGCTTCTTAGCCATTGCAGACCTCGATCAGCAGCAGCTGGTAGTCGCCGATAAATATTTTTCCGCCGGGTTGGGCAGTTTCTGGCAATTCTATGGGGGTGGCACTGTCGCGATGGATAATATTGAGCCCCTGCTTATTTATCGATATAACCAGTGAGGCGCTCTTATCAACCAGCTGGGTAATATTGAGTCGCTTGCCATCCATAGCAATACTCAGCGGTTCATTCAAAGGCCAGGCTCTTCCCTGGTAGAGCAGATGGGTTGCCGGGGCAGGGGGTGCGGTATCTGTACTGCGCCTGCCGCTGTTAATTAGATGTTCTTGAATCGAGGTGATTCGGTGCAAATTTTCGCTCTTTTCCATAAGAGACTGATGATAATTGAGGCAGTTATCAACACCCTGGGTCTCGTTGAGTTCTCGGGCGGCACTAAACCCTGAATGCACCGCAGAGATCAGTTTTGTGTTGTGGGAAAAGGTGATATCTGCGGCGGCGGTTTTATTGATCAGTCGGCTTAAGCTCTCCAGGCGACTGGCTAGAAGTCGTTCGATATCTTTTTTGCGCAACAGTATCTGCAGATCGCCGCGGGGTGAGGCGATGCTCAGGTCACACTCTGATAGTCCAGCAAAGCGCCTGGTGATGTCGGGTAGCTGATCATAAATCGCCTGTTCACCCTCGGAGGTATGCAGTGGATCGAAGCGGTGATTCTTTATGGCCAGGTCGCGAATATAGCTGGCCAGGGCATTGTAGACGTGGCTGGCACCTATATCCGGAATAACCTGATGGGCTTTAATACGCAAATTGCTGCGCTCAAAACTGACTTGGCTGACGACCATCTGGTGCATCTGCAAGTCTACATACAGGGTCTGCTTTTCAGCGCCTTTAATCCCTTTAATGGAGTCTCCGAGATACAGGCAGTCAGCCAAACTGCTGTCGACAATCGCCACTATGCTGGTTTGCAGGGCATCGATTAGGCCCAGTAGCAGAGACAGCTGTTGATCGTCAAAGGTGCTGGGCACACTGAGGATTAACTGCTCTGGTGAACCGGCTTTGGTAATTAGACTCTGCAGCTGTGCAAAGGCAATATCGGCATGGTGGCGAGCCCACAACTGGTCGCCGGGTAATTGTGCCTGATTGAGTTGTCGCCAGTAATCCCGATAGATATTTTGTGGCTGTAACCAGGCCTGCTGTCGCGCTGCAAGGCCAGTGATAATGCCCTGTTCGGTATGCAGGGCATATCCGGGTTCGCAAAATACCTCGCCGTTCTGGGTTTTAATCAGTAGCGCCTGGTCATTAAATTCGAGAACAGCTGTGTTCATGGTTTATTTCGCTTTTAAAAATCGCAGCAGGTTGTTTTCACAGTAGGCATGGGAATCCAGCACCAGGCGCTCCTGAATAAGCTGTAGCTGGTGCATAAAAAACATCACCAACATACTGATCAGCAGGGCGATAAACGTCGAGTTAAAGGCCACGCCGAGGCTGCTGGTAACCCCAGCAATATTGCCCTGCATGGCTTCGTGAGCCTGTCCCAGTGCCGCACCTATACCGCGCACGGTGCCGATAAAACCGATGGAGGGAATGGCCCAGGTGATATAGCGAACCATGGAGAGTTCTGAATCGAGTCGATCATTTTCATTGCTGCACACGGTACTCACCGCATCGGTTGCCGATTGAACACTGTCGGTCACCTGAAAACGGGTAAGGGCGGTTTGCAGGGCGCGGGGTAACAGTAGGGGGCGCTGATTATCGGGTAGTGATTGCAGTGGCCTGGCCAGCTGGCTGGCATCTTCTGGCAGTACCCTCGATCCTTCGGTGATGGAGATCAGCGGTGTGGTGAACATCTTTTGTTCGCGGAGAGCGCTGCGGGTTTTGTAACCCATAATCGCCAAGGCCCAGAACATCAGGATAAAACAGGCCTCCTGCTCGAAGTCTTTAATAACAATAAAGAATGAGCGCGGCACCTCATAGTCTTCGCCAGCGGCGGCCATTTCCGCGTGATGGCGAATAGTGCTCTCGGCATTGGGTCGCACCACGGTGACAAATATTGCGTGGACAACAATAACCGCGAGTAGCAGGGCGATTAACTGGAAGAACATCTCATTGGTATGGCTTTTCATTTGAGTATCCTTGATGCAAAAAAGTGGTTGTTAAATATCTGATGGAAGAGGCACCGGGAAGTCTTCGGATATCTCTTCGCTAGGTTTGAAATCGTCGGCTTTAAAGTCATCGGGAGTCTCTGACTGATCTGCAGTTTGATCCTCCTGTATAGGGTTTTCAGGCGGCGACTGTTGGGTCTGTTCCACGGACTCTTGGGTATCAGCGGACCACAGTGGTGTTGAAAAAGCGCTGGCCGCCAATACTGCCGGTACCAGCCAAAAGCTGAAAATTCTTTTAAGGATTCTGCTGTAACCGCTCATAGATCACTACCAGGTTTATCGACATAACGGGCAATTCTAAAGCCCAGATCAATGCGCCCGTCGTTTCCGGAGTCGCGATAGCTGTGGCGCAGCTCGGTACGTGAGGCGAGGGCCCAGCTTGCACCGCGAATCACATGTTTGTTGCCCTGTTGTGGGCCGCGGGGATCCACTTCTGGCTCGCCGCGCTGGGGGCGGACATCAAAATAGTCATTGACCCATTCAGCCACATTGCCGCTTATGTCATAGAGACCTTTGCTGTTGGCTTTAAAGCTGCCGACCACTGCCGACACTGGATACTGGTCATTGTAGTTGGGCAGGGTAAAGCTGATAAACCCTCTGGCGCTTTGATCCGCATAGTTGTCGGTGACTTCCAGGGGCGGATAGAGATCGTTGCTCCAGGGGAAGATATGGCTTTTTGACTGCTGATCAAATTTTGCCACCCAGGCCCATTCGGTCTCGGTGGGCAGTCTGTAGCCATGGGCATCCCAGTTAAAGCCGACAATGCGACTCTCTTCAATACTGTAGAACGGCGGCAGCCCCTCTTTGCGGCTCAACCAGTTGCAGAACAGTGCGGCATCTTGCCAGCTGACCCGGGCAACCGGCTGGTCATTCATATCCAGAGTCTGCCCTTTGATTGCGGTCGAGCTGTGTTGATCTTTCCAACGCCGATACTGGGCATTGGTGGTTTCATGGGTGGCCAGGTAAAAGGGGCGTTTAAGGGCGACTGAGCGCTCTGCTTCATTGGCGCGCCTGCCGGGCTGTCGCCGTGGTGCGCCGAGCATAAACTGCTGGTTGGGGCGGAACAGTTTTAAGCTGATACCCACGGAGCTGTTTACCACTGGAGGGCGTGATGCCCAGTAGGCTTGCTCGAGAGTCAGCAAGTTAACGGTGAGTGCCTGCTGGTGCCCGGGCCTTGGGGTAACCGTCATCGACTTGGTCTGGTAGCCGGGTTTCTCCACACTGATGCTGTGTGGCTTGGCATTCAGGGAGAGTGTCTGGCTGCCGCTGCCCTGACTATTGCCATCCACCTTAATAATCGCATCCGCTGGACTGACTCTCAATTGAACTGTGCCTATATTGGGGGTCAGATCAACGTTTAGATCGGCCTGTTGCTCGGGTTTTACGGCAATGGATCTGCTGGCTTTTAGATAGCCTTCGAGAAACAGTTCGACTTTATGTTTTTTAAACGGTGCTACATCAACCAGCAGGGGAGTCACACCGGAAAACTGCTTATCAATGGTGATGCTTGCGCCCTGGGGTGAGCTGTTAATCGCCAGCTGGCCATCGGCAACAATCATTTCAATTAGTGGGTGCTGGGCTTTAGTGCCGGCTTTGACGCTGATCTGCTGTTGCAGGGTTTTATAGCCAGCGGCTCTGAGGGTTAATTTACTGCCGGTTTCCAGTACTTCGGCTGCGATCGGGGTCTGGCCAATCAGCCGGCCGTCGATATACAGCTCAGCGCCAGCCGGAGCTGTGGTGAAATCTATATGCCCCCAGGCCGGTTGCAAGGTGATCTCTATGGCCTGGGTTTTGCCGAGACCTTCGATCTGTACTTCCTGTTGCAGGGGGAAGTAGCGATATTTTCTAAATTCGAGTTTATGGGCGCCGCGGCTTATTTGCTCGAGAGTGCCGGGAACCGTGCCGGCCAGTTGATCATCAATTAATACCTCTATATCACTGAGACCGGAATTGACCAATAGATTGCCGGGCAGGGGTTGCAGGCTGATATCGATCTGCTGGGTGGCCTGATCGCTGACCTGGATGGTTTTACTCAGAGGGTAGTAGCCCGGTGCTTCGGCGCTGAGCTGATGCTCGCCGCGTAGCAAGAGGTAGTTATCGCCAATATGAAAGGTCAGGCCGCTGATATCGACCGCCGCGGTGGCGGGATCGAGGCGCAGGATAAGTGCGCGCGCGGCAAATAAAAACAACAGGACCACTATTGCCACCAGCGTAAACGCAGTCGTAAAAAGCAGTGCGCCAGAGGGTCTGGTGCCGCGCTTTTGCGCTTTGCTTTGCAGCGGCGTAAAGTCGGTTGCAGTCAGTGGCGGGGTGCTATTTTTGTCGACCATAGTTTTATAATTATATCCGTCACATATTTGGTTGCTGGGGCTGGCGTGATATCAGTATGGCCCCTTAGTCCCTTTGATGTTTAACTTTTCTAATAAATAGCTCTGTTAGATAGCTTCATTGCAGCTAATAGTAATCGGTGTGTCGAAGCCCTTGTCGGTCAGGGTAAATTCGATACGTACATCCCGATAACCGGCTCTGGTTCCCGCAACTATATAGCGACCGGGTTTAAGGGAAATCGAGGTTTTCTCAAAGCTGCCCAGTATGGCGACTCTAAATAAGGTGACATTGGTATTACTATTGGAAGTAAGGGCAACCTCTACAGGTGTTTGCGAGGCTTTTATAATCTGTTTAAGGGTCTTGATCTGGCTGTTTAATAATGGGCCGGGACTGGCAATGCCGGAGGCATCCTGCAGGGTCTTTTGCGCTTTTCGGAGCTGATTACTGGCGGCCAGTGCCAAGGGGTCGTCAATAATTGCTTTAATGCGCCTATCGAGATCAGCGCGGACATTGACCGGGATCTGTTTAACTTTGACATCAGTCAGGCTGGCGTCGGCCAGCAGTAGTTTTTGATAGATAGATTCTGCCCGCTGCCATTGCTCCTGTTTTGCAAACTCTTCAGCGCGGGCCATATTATTTGTCACCCAGAGTTGCGAGCGCTGGGTCTCCAGCTGTGCCAGTGCCTGTTCAACGGCGGAGTGATTAGCATAGACAGTGCCAGCTCGATCAAAGGCGGCTGTTGCCTGCTCGAAGTTATTATTGTCCAGTGCTCTAAAACCTTCACTCATAAAACCTCGAAAGCGCTGTTCGGTGATTTTTTGCTCGGTATTAGCCAGCGCAGCGGCAGCTTTTTTATGCTTTGGGTCCAGGGTTACTGCAGTGCTAAACGCCTTTTTGGCGGCGCTGAGCTGGTTGCGGGCGCTGTGTTTTTCACCCTGTAGCACGGCCTCTATAAGCTGCGGTAAATTGGCAACTCGCTGGCTGAGTTGCTGCACTTTTTTATTGCTGGGCGCCATGGCGCTGGCCAGTTCAATATTGGTTGTGGCGGTACTGAGAATATTCTCTTCGATAGCATTGCTAGCTTCGTTTATAGCCTGGGCGAGAATCGATTCGCCGGTTGTCTCGAGACTGCTGAGGCCATCGAGGGCGCTCTGGTAGCTGGCAACGGATTCCGCATACTCTCCGTATTGATACTGCTGGTTACCGCTCTCTATCTGCGCCATTGCCTGGTTAAATTCAAACTCTCCCCAGAGTTCTACGCGCTTTTCCTGCAGGCGATCGCGGCGGGCAATAATCTGCGCCAACAGGGTCTGTGCATCTTGGCGATACTTGGTTTTTTGTGCAGCTGTTGAGGGGCTGACCACTGAGGCGGATGGACTTTGGTTGATGTTTTCGGTTTGCGATGAATAGTTAATCCAGGGTTCGCTAACGCCGTTTGGCAGAATAAAAATCACGGCGCTGGCAAGAAGCAGAAGCACTGTTATAACTATTTTCTGTACGCCGCTCTGACGTACACTACTGATCACTGGTTTTTGCGGGCTGTTGTTGTGCCCGTTAAAAGCAGGATGTGCGCTGGTCTGTTCGGCGTCTCTGGTATCCATAATTTAGGGTGTACTGCGTTCCTGTTGATAAATCTTGGCCAACAGTTCTTGCCACTGTTGATACTGAGCCTGAACCGTGCCGGTCAGGGTGACAGTGCGATCTTCCAGTTCGATAACCTGGGGGGCAATTTCAGCCTCTAAAGAGGAACCCATCTCTGCGACTGACTCGCTGTATTCTGCGGCTTTCTGTTTTTTGTCGAGACCGGATTTGATCACAAATCCACCCACGGCGGCAGTGGCGGTGCCGGCATCGTCGGCGATGCTAGTGCGCGCCTGAGAGCGACCATAAATCCCCGCCAGAATGGCGCCGATACCAGCGATTAGCTGTCGGTTACCCTGGGCATTAAGCTGTCGCGCCTTGACCACTGAGTCGTAGGAGGAGCGGCGGAAATCCTGGTAGGCGAGGTGCATCTGCTGGGAAAATCCGTCGTAGTAATCCTGCATGGTGTCGACATAGAGATAATCGCGCTCGCGGATTTTGCGCACGCGTATCAAGATGCTGTCATTTTCCGCCGGCAGTCGCGAGATACTTAACAGGCCTTTGCGGTCTTCCGCTACATAGTTATCAAAGGCTTCGGGTGAGAATTTTTTGGCAAAGCGCAGTTCGGAAATCGTGCGCAGATCCTCCGCCCGCTGGTCGCTGATTTTTTCCCGGTAGCTGAGCAGGTCGTTGGCAATGCGAATAAACAGGTTTTGGAATGGGTCGCCAAGGCTTTTTAGGCGGCGGTCGTAGGCGTACTTGCCGGTGGTCTGTTTGTAGCGTTTTTTAAACCATTTTTTGCCACTGCTATCGATCACTGCAATCTCCAGGTCCATGGTTTCGCCGTCGGACTGGTGAATGGTGCCGGTGATATACAGATCCATAATCACATCGCTGTTGGGGGTGACCCGAATAGCCCCCCAGGCACCGCTTTTCTCCAGTACTTTGCCCAGCTGATTGGAGAAATAAATCGCCTCGGCATAGCGTACTTCAGGAAATACGGTGTCGTTTTCATCGGTGAGATAGAGGCCGTCATTCAGGGTTGGAATGCCGACATCGAGTAGGGACTCTATCGGGAATGATCGCGACGGGGTTTTTAGGGTGATGGTTGTCGACGAGGTGACTTTATCGACAGCGGCCTTAGCTGTTGTTACAGGCAATAGGCACAGTGCAAGGCCGCATGCTAGCGCGATGGCTTTACTGGGTATCTCGAAGAGATTGCTGATTGTCATAGGTATTAGCCTTGATTCTAGCCTTGGTTCTTTATACGGCGGTATTCATCCCAGAGTTTTTCTCTAAGGATTGGATCGCGTTCTTTGCTGGCTGCGTCACGAATTTGCCGCAAGACAATATCGTCACCCTGACCATCGTCTATGTCATCCGGAATAGGAATAATCTCACTGTCGGCCTGTTTCGGGCCGGCGCTGTTGTTAGAGGACTGTCCCGCTGCTTCAGCATCGCTGCCGTCAGCTCCTGGAGGTGCCCCTTCAGCGGCGCGCTGTTCTATTGATGGATTGCCTTCGGCACTGCCGTCACCGCTAGCTTCTTCAAACAGGGGTTCATCGCTATCGATACCGCCGCTGGTACCGCTGGGGCTGAGTATATCTATGCTGTCATTGCCACCGCGGTTGCCTTCAGATAAAACCGTCTCATCGAAATCTTCCAGGGATTCATCGAGGGCTTCATCGAGCCCTTCTATTGAATCTTCACTGCCTTCACTGCCAGCATCACCGCCACTGGGTGATACTGTGCTGCCGCCCGAATCTCTTTCTGGACTCTCTCCCGGACTGCCTCCCGGACTGCCTCCCGGACTTGGCGCTCCCCCTCCTGGACTTGGCGCTCCCCCTCCTGGACTTGGTGCTCCCCCTCCTGGACTTGGTGCTCCCCCTCCTGGACTTGGTGCTCCCCCTCCTGTGCTCGGTATACCTCCTCCTGAGCTTGAGCCATTATTGGTTGGCGATGGCATCGAACAGGCGCTGAGGCTTAAGATCGCAGCGATAAGCAAGCTGACAGCTACTGGCTTGTAAGGACCAGTTGTCTGGTGTTTGCTGATATTTTTATAAGTAATTATTTTCATCGCTGATTTTATTATCCCTCTGTCAGTTTGCTTGGGTAGGGAAAAACAATACTGCTCTCCGTCGTTTCCCCATCCACAAGTCTGGGTCTAAAGCGCTTGCTGCGGATTTTTTTAAGAATCGCTCGAACCTCATTCTTACTGATATTTTCTGGTGGGTTGAGTATTTCCATTTTTCCTGGCACGCCAGCTTTGGAGATCACCATGGATACCTGCAGTTTCTGCGGCGGCGATTTCTCACGGGTTTCTAAAGCAGTGAATTCTATAATGCTCGGCTGGCCAAACAGCGTCTTCGTCAGTTGCTGAGATTCGCTATTGACTTGAAGTGATTGGTAGGCGAGCTTGTAGGCTTTGCTGGCGGACATGCGCTGGCCAAATACCAGATACCAGTCGCCCAGCTCTGCAATAGCCAGGGCCTTCTGGGAGTCGCTGCTATTTTCTTGCTTTTCCAGTGACTCAACGACTTTTTCCAGAGCCGCCTTACCGCGACGATAGTGCTGTTGTGAGGTGCTGTTCAAACTCTTTGTCGTCGATCCGGAATTGATGGTCAGGCCGGATTCTGAGGGTTCGCCATACTGTTTTATATGGTTGGCGATAAAATAGTGCAGATGGCTGATTTTGCGGTATCTCTGTGCCGCATCAGGGTCTTCGAGGGGTACACTGTTTTTGAGGATAATAGCCATACGGTTGCTAAGGCGCTCGGAGATAACTAGATTCTGGTAGCCACCACTGCTAGTTCTCTCGCTGTAGGTATTCATATACCAGTCGAGAAGTTCATCGAGTACTGGCAGCATTCGCGGGTCATTTTCACCGTAGGCCTGGGAGTTAATTTCATAGAGATTTTCCAGGGCATTCTGGGATTCATCCCAGTTGCCAAGGAAACTTTCGGCCTCGGCAATAGACAGTAGGTAGGGTGTCTGGGACAGGCTGTTAAGGCCGTAGTTAACCCGCTCGATCTGCATTCCGCGCTGATAGGCGCGCCGCGCTCGCTCGTATTCACGCTTTGAGAAATGGGATTTCCCAAGGCCAAAGTAGAGGTCGGAAAGTTCTGTGGAATAGGCGCTGCGCTCGGCCTCTGCGGTTTCGATAGCGTCTAGGTAGTCGCTGATGGGATCGCTTTCTGTCACCTCAGTGGTGACGGTTTGTGAGACTGTCTCAGAGCTTAAAGCCATAGATATAAGCATGCACATCAGCATGTATGTAAACATCTCGACGCTGTTTGCTGGGCTGTAGTTGATCGCTCTGCTGCTGGGTCTCATATAGCATTCCCAAATTAACTTTAAAAATTAGAGTGGGCATATCTCTGCCGGTTCCATTGCTGGTAATTTTCAACGTGGAAATATTGGCTTTTGTATACTGCCTACAAAAACTGCTTTTAAAAACAGTGTGCGGAATTTATTTTTATTTTAGCTGCCGATGTTCTTTTATTCTCAGGCGTATATCTATAGTTTATACCCTGATGAATAAGATTCCATCCTATAGCTAAGTTTTTTAAGGCCGCTAATATGGATACGATTTAAGAGTGCATTAGAGTAGAGGAAAGATGGTGAATAAACCACTGCAGGGCTTGAGAGTAATTGAGTTGGGGCAGCTTTTGGCGGGTCCTTTTGCCGGCTGTATGCTGGGTTATTTTGGTGCCGAAGTTATCAAGGTAGAGCCACCAGGGGGCGATCCGATTCGCAATTGGCGCGAGGTGAAGGATGGCACTTCCCTGTGGTGGCGCAGCTTGGCGCGCAATAAAAAATGTATCTCTCTGGATCTTAAAACCCCTGAGGGGCGCGATCTGGTTAAACAGCTACTGAAGACCGCCGATATAGTCGTGGAGAATTTTCGCCCAGGTGTTCTCGAGGGTTGGGGTCTGGATCCGGAGTCACTGCGGGCGGACAATCCCGATCTTATCTATGCGCGCATCTCCGGCTATGGCCAGACTGGACCCTATGCAGAGAAAGCCGGCTTTGCTTCGGCCTGCGAGGCGATCAGTGGTTTTCGTTATGTTAATGGCTACCCGGGGGAGGCTCCGGTAAGACCAAATTTGAGTCTTGGCGATACAATTTCTGGCTTGCATGCGGCGCTGGGTATTTTGATGGCGCTGCGCTCCCGAGATCGTGGTGATGGTGGGCAGGTGATCGATGTGGCGCTCTACGAGTCGATGTTTAACCTGCTTGAGGCGGTGGTACCGGAGTACGATGGCGCCGATCAGATTCGCGAACCCTCTGGTACCACGGTGACCGGCATTGTGCCGACCAATACCTATAGATGTGCAGACGATAAATATCTGGTGATCGGCGGCAATGGCGATTCGATATTTGCCCGGCTGATGACCGCGGTTGGTCGCGATGATATGGCCACAGATAGCAAGTATGCCAGTAATGCTCAGCGCGTCGTTCATGAGGCAGAGATTGACCGGTTGCTGAGTGATTGGTGTGCGAACAAGTCTTTGGCGGCGGCTATGGAAATTCTCGAGGCCCATCGCATACCTTGCGGCCCGGTCTATAGTGTTGCCGATATGATGGCTGACGAGCATTTTCAACAGCGCGGTTTATTTGAGCAGGTCGAGATTAATGGTCAGCCATTAAAGATTCCGGCGATTATGCCAAAGCTTGCCGATACCCCCGGTGCCACCGAATGGCCGGGTCCAGAGATTGCCAGTCATACCGATGAGATTCTTCAAGGACTTGGCTTGGATATTGATCAAATAGCCCAGCTCAAGCGTTCAGGGGTTGTTACCGATAGCGATTGATCAGGATTATGGCGTTGCCGGCATCAGTTCCATCAGCGCCAGCACCGTTGCCTGAACGCCTTTGGTGACCGCAGGTTCTGGCTCAATCTTAAACAGCGGGCTGTGGTGGGAGGCTATTGGCGGGCCGCCATTGGATGCGGCCTGGTAGTCGGCCATGCTGGTGCCGCCAATGGCAAAATAGACACTGGGAATTGCCGGATCGGTGGTGAAATAGGGGAAGTCCTCTGCACCCATGCCCTGTGAGCCCAGGGAAACCACCTGATCTTCACCGAGCTTATTTTGCCAGACTGCTTTTAATCGCCTGACCAGGGGGCTGTTATTAACCGTGGGTGGTGTCGAGGATTTTGAGTAGATCACCTCGGGCAGTTTGTCTTCCGGTAGTCCAGCTACACGACCCATATTTTCGGCAATGCGTTTTATGCCTTTAAGCAAGGTATCGCGAGTTTCCAGATTGGTATTGCGCACCGTTAACTGTAGGTGGGCGCGATCAGGAATAATATTGTGTTTGCTGCCACCGTGAAACGAGCCGACGGTAATCACGCCCGGTTCCCTGGGGGGCAGTTCTCTGGATACCAATGTCTGCAGGGCGACAACAATTTGACTGCCGAGCAGAATCGGATCTTTACCAGCATGGGGCGATGCACCGTGAGCACCAATGCCGTGGATAATAATATCCACGCTGTCGGATCCGGCAAAAGGCGAGCCCTCCTGAACATTGACCAGGCCGGCTGGCAACCCTGCGGCAACATGAAAGGCCAGTGCATAATCGGGCTGTCCAAAACGCTCCCAGAGATTGTCATCCATCATCGCCTTGGCGCCGCGAATACGCTCTTCCGCTGGCTGGCCGATCAGCATCAATGTTCCAGACCACTGGTCCATCCGTGCCGACATCTGGCGAGCGGTACCAATTAGGCTGGTGATATGCACATCGTGACCACAGGCGTGCATAACCGAAACCTGTTTGCCGGTGACCGGGTCGGTCTGGGTTGCTGTGGAGGCGTACTCCAAGCCGGATTTCTCTTCGACGGGCAGGGCATCCATATCGCCGCGCATCATTACCAGCGGGCCATCGCCATTTTTTAAGATTGCCACGACACCGGTTCCGCCGACTTTTTCGGTAACTTCAAAGCCACTGCTGCGTAATTCACTGGCGAGTTTTTTGGCGGTTTTAAATTCAATAAAGCTGAGTTCGGGGTTGCGGTGGAAATGGGTAAACAGTGCGCCGAGACGGCTGTCGTAATCCTGCTGTATAGAGGTGGCCAGATCGTCTTCTTGGAGATCGGCATAGGATAGGAGACTGCCTAGGGTGAAAGAGAGTGCCAGAGCTAGTTGTGATACCTGCTTTATTTTCATAACAATTCCTAGAACCTGTGCTTAATTATCAGGACTTAATTTAAGGGCTTAATTTATAAGGAGTAGTGTAGATCAGTTCTTCAAGCACATTGCCAACCTGCTGCAAACTTTTTGCACTGCAGCGCTCAATACTGTCAGCACTGGTATGCCAGGATTGTGGAAAGGGTGAGTGGATTAGATTGACGACTTTCAGGCCTGCTTTAAGAAAGGGCAGATGGTCATCATGGATATAGCTGCCATCGCGATCGATAAATGCCTCGGCTTGCTGGCGGGCGGCAATACGCCATATTTTATCCTGCAGCTGCGCTGCACTATCGCGGGAATAACGCTCGCGTGGAATAACCAGATCGCGGTCGCAGACCATATCCACTATCACCCCGGAACCGGGTCGATAGAAGCGATTTTTGGCGACAAACTCACTGGCGCCAATGGAGAAGGGCAGGTTGTCGATATCGCCCATATCTTCAAGATCAAAAAACACCAAGTCGACAATCACTGGCGCGCGCTGAGAGCTCAGCAATCGGGCTAGTTCTAAAAGTACCGCAACACCGGAGCCGCCATCATTGGCGCCGATCACCGGCTGAGCTTTCAATTCTCTATTGCTGTCCCTGTCTGAGATTGGCCGAGTGTCCCAGTGAGCACCGAGCATAATTCGCTGGCCTGGGGAGGCATTCTTATCGGTGGGGTAAAAGCTTGCCCAGATATTATTTCCCTTGAGACCGTAGCGCTGGAATGGTTGTACCACCAGCTTGTCCGCTTTAGGTAATAGCAGCTCACGAATATAGTCGAGGGTCTGCTGCTTGGCTGGGTGGCCAATAATGCGCGGGCCAAAGCTGACCTGCTTGGCAATAGTTTGCAGGGCTGATTCGCCACTAAAAAGTGATTTTTTCGGGGCTTCTTCTGCGCTGTGAGAATGACTTGCAAAGCCAAGGCAACAGAGAGCTGCTGTTATCCATTGCGCAGCGCTTTTTATACGCACAGCTTTTTGCATATTAGCTTTCCGCGACTGCAGTTTCTGACTCGGCCGGCAGTTTTATCTGATAGTAGCCATAGATAACGGCAATAATCGGACAGCAAATATTAAAGATGGCATAGGGCGCGTAGAGAAAAGTGCTGACACCGAGGGTCGCAGACATATAGGCGCCGCAGGTATTCCAGGGAATTAATGCCGAGGTTAGGGTGCCGGAGTCTTCCAATGTTCGCGACAGATTGATCAGCTTGAGTTTTCTCTTGCGGTAGGCATTGGCAAACATCTGCCCGGGAATAACCACCGACAGATACTGATCGGCGGCGAGAATATTGGTGCCAATACAGGAGGCGACGGTGGTGGTGATCAGGCCGCCGGCAGACTTCACTCTGCTCAGTGCCGCTTCTACCAATCGTTCCAGCAGGCCAGTGCGGGCCATTGCGCCGCCGAAGGCCATGGCATTAATAATCAGGCCGACAGTCGTCAGCATACTGCTCATACCGCCTTTTGAGAGCAGTGTATCCAGAGATTGGTTGCCGCTATCAGAGCTGTACCCGAGGAACATTGCACTGAGCAGTCCCTTAAAATTTGCCGCAATACTGTTGAGACTACTATCTGCCGCCAGTTCGATAACGGCACTGTTTTGGAAAGCAACGGCAAATACACAGCCAACCAGTGCGCCGACGATGAGTGTCGATAGGGCCGGTTGTCTCTTTACTGCCATAACCAACAGAAGCGCCAGTGGCACCAACATAAGCGGGTTGATTACAAAGGCGTCCTGCATGGCCGTTTGCAATAGTTCGATATCTTTTACCTCAACAGCAGAACCGCTGCCAAAACCGAGGACAAAAAATATAGTTAGGGCAATAATAAAACTCGGTGCAGTGGTCCACAGCATATGTTCAATATGGGCAAATAAATCACTGTTGGAAACCGCTGCTGCAAGGTTAGTGGTATCCGAGAGCGGCGATAGTTTATCGCCAAAATAGGCGCCGGATATTATCGCCCCGGCGCTGATCGGCAGGGATAAGTTCAGCGCTGCAGCTATACCCATAAAGCCGATGCCAAGGGTGCCGGCGACAGTCCATGAACTGCCAATACTAAAGCCGACCAATGCACAGACTAGGCAGGAGGTTGCATAGAAGTAGTTCGGAGAGATTAATTCGACGCCGTAGTAGATCATGCTGGGCACGGTACCGGCGAGAATCCAGCTGCCTATTAGAGCGCCGACCATCAGCAGGATCAGGATGGCGTGAAGGGACATGGTAATGGTGTCGATCATGCCCTGTTCGATAACTTTCCAGGTCAGGCCGTTTTTAATCCCTATAAGCGCCGCTACTGCTGCGGAGATAATCAGGGCAACCAGGTTCGGGCCAAAGGAGTCGAGGCCAAACACATAGACCGTTCCGGCGAGCATTGAGATCAACAGTACAACAGGAATAAGTGCGTCGATAAGACTGGGTTTTACTACTGCTCTGGTCATGGGCGGCTCTGTTTTTATTATATTTGGGATTAACCTTTTTCCTGAGTGTAACTTACTACTGTGCCACTGATCTATGGCAGGGTTTTAGAGCTTGCGCTTAAGCAGAACTATATCGATGGCATTTTCAGCCAGCTTGGCGCGGGCATAGGCCATGCTCGATGAGTCGGTGTAGGGGCCAACCAGCACACGGTGCCATTTTTCGCCGTTGCCGAGATTGACGGTTTCGACGCTGGCACTTAGATTTAACAGCAGTAACTTAACCCGCAGTGTTTCCGCATCACTGGCATTTTTAAAGGAGCCCGCCTGCAACAGGTAGGAGAAGTTCTCCTCCGGTTGAATATCCGGGTTATCCGTTGACTCATTACTGGGAACAATAATCTCGGTGTTTTTAAGCAGGGTGTAGAAATCGAACTTGAGTTCAGCTGCTTCCTCTTTGACCGTTTCAGTCACATCTTTAACGGCAGTGGTGGCAGTTGGTGCCGTCTTTAATAATGCCGGTGCAAAATTCATCAACAGGGCGCCAAAAACCATACCGAAAAGAAAGGTCGGCAATGACGAACCCTGTTTGGCGGGCTGCTTTTTGGCTGGTCGATTAGAAGATCTTTTGTAATCTTGCGGCATTTATAAAGCTCCGATTGAGAGCGGGGATTGTAGGTGATTATGGTGCTCAGGCAAACCTTCTAAGGCTAAAACTAATATTAAAAACGCCACTAGAGTTCCTGGGGGTCGACATCGATAGACCAGCGCACTTTGCGCGCTTCGGGAAGCCTTTCCAGTTGCGGGCAGAGTGTGGATAGCAGCTGCTGCAAATCCCCGCGTCGCTGGCCACTGAGTTGCAGTAGAAAGCGAAAGCGTCCGGCGCGCTTTTCCATCAGCGCGGGAAGCGGGCCGAGATAGCCCAGGTTGGGTGAGGGTGGCGTAATAGCTTCGGCGAGGCCACGTGCGGCCCTTAAAAACATTTCCGCCTGATTGGGGTTGTTTGACTCGGCGCGAATAATTGCCATCTGGTTAAACGGCGGCAGCTGGGTTAACTGGCGCTGGTCGAGGAGTAATTTGGCGTACTGGCTGTAACCCTGGCTGATTAACAGCTGTAACAGCGGGTGCTCGGGCTGGTGGGTTTGCAGTATCACTTTTCCGGCCGTGGAGCCGCGCCCACTGCGCCCGGCAACCTGCACCAATAGTTGACCCATACGCTCATGGCTGCGGAAGTCTGCGCTAAACAGACCGCTGTCGGCATCAAGAACTACCACCAGAGTGATATTGGCAAAGTGATGTCCCTTGGCAAGCATCTGGGTGCCGACCAAAATACAGGGCTCACCACTATTTGCTGTATCAAAGACCTTTTGCATAGCACCTTTATTGCGCGTGCTATCGCGATCCACGCGAAGTACAGGCGTCTCTGGAAAACAGTCTTGTAGCCAGGCTTCACTGCGCTCGGTTCCTTCACCGGCGGCAATTAGCTCTCTACTCTGGCAGCTCGGGCACTGGTGAACAGTGCGCTGCTGGTAGTTGCAGTGGTGGCAGATCAGGCGACCGCGTCCGCGGTGTACGGTGAGTCGCGCGTCGCAGCTGCGACATTCAGCAACCCAACCACATTGATGGCAGAGCAGGGTGGGGGCAAAGCCGCGGCGGTTGAGAAAAACCAGTACCTGTTGCTTTTGGCTGATAGCTGCCCTGATGGCGGCCAGGGTCGAGCTGGCAATACCGCATTCAAGAGTCTCGGTTTTAAGATCGACAATATTCCAGCTCGGCGGTGATGCATTACCTGCTCGAGTATCCAAAACCAGATGTTGATAGCGCTGCTTATCACAGTTGTTTAGAGATTCCAGTGAGGGGGTGGCCGAGCCGAGAATAATCGGAATATTTTCCTGTTTGGCACGGATAACCGCGAGGTCTCGCGCCGAGTAGCGAAAGCCTTCCTGCTGCTTGTAGGATTGATCGTGCTCTTCATCGAGAATGATTAGCCCCGGGTCTTTCAGTGGGGTAAAGATAGCCGAGCGAGTGCCAAGAATAATCTGTGCATCACCAGATTTTGCCCGCGCCCAGGCTTCGAGTCTGGCCTTGTCGGTAAGCCCGGAGTGAAGGGTGACCAGTGGCACATTAAAGCGGTCGCGAAAGCGTTTTTCGGTCTGCGGAGTAAGGCTGATTTCGGGAATCAGCACCAGTGTCTGACGGCCATAGCGAAGAACCTTTTCAATGGATTGCAGATAGATCTCGGTCTTGCCGCTGCCGGTAACGCCATCCAGCAACCAGCTTTTAAAACCGTGAATCTCAATTGCGTCCATGGCTTTTTGCTGCGACTGATGGAGTTGCAGGGGCTGTTCCCTAAGCAGATTGTCTAAGGCTACAGGTTGCGGCTTTTGTAGCACCAGTTCAATCAGGTCTTTTTCCCTAAGCTGTTTAAGGGCTGCGCGGCTGTGAGTTTCAAGCAATTGCTCCTCGCTGATCAGCGGCTGTTGAAGCAGTTCATCCATCAGGATTTTTTGCCGCGGCGAGCGTTTTAGGGAGTCTGGCCCCAATCCTTTGCCAAGGGATGTGGCGCGCCAGTTGGCGATCTGTATTTCGGGAAGCTCACTGCCGCTGCGCAGCAGTACTGGCAGGGTGCTAAACAGTGCATCGCCAATCGGATGCTGATAGTAGTTGGCGGCCCAGATAAACAGTTTAAAGAGTGATTCTGGCAGCAGCGGTTGCTGATCGATTACAGCGCTAATCGGTTTGAGTTTTTCTACCGCGAAATCAGTGCTGTCAGGGCACTCAATAACCAGCCCGACCACTTCGCGTTTGCCGAACGGAACGGCCACGCGACAGCCTCTCTGGGGCGGCGTTGCCAGCAGATTTTCCGGTATCAGATAGTCAAAGGTGCGGCGCAGCGGCGAGGGCACTGCGACACGAATAATTGAAGGCTTTGAATCCGCCATAATAAAGTTGAGAATTCCTTTTGTAACTGGGTTTATTTCTGCTAGAATCCGCGCTCTTTAGAAATGGCCTGCCGTGCCATACATGAGTTGGACTGTTTACACTTGGTTATATCTGGTTGCATTACTAACCAGCCAAACAGTCTACCAGCTTATAGATAAGGTGGCGGCATGCAACTTGGAGTATATGATGAAATCAGAGATTCACCCGGCTTATCAAGAATTAAAAGCAACTTGCAGTTGTGGCAATGTTATTACTGTAGGTTCAACACGCGCACAAGAACTTTACCTAGACGTATGTTCAGAGTGCCACCCGTTCTATACCGGCAAGCAGAAAGTTGCTGATACCGGTGGACGAATCGATCGCTTTAACAAGCGCTTTGGTTCTGCCAAGAAGTAAAGCTCTGGAAGATTGCTTTCAACAGCAAAATTTTGGAATACAAAAAATGCGCCACAGGTTACTGGGGCGCATTTTTTTTAAGCTGCGGTTTTTAAAATATTTTTCCAGGGATCTTTTGTCGAGTGGATTGCCAGCGAGTACAATGGGCCATCGATTTTGAATAACAGGAAGAAGGAGGCTCAGGTGCGCGCATTGTGGATGTTGGTTAAATTTTTACTGATGTTGGCAATTGTTATTGTCGGCGCGATGTTTGCCATGGAGAACAACCAGCTGGTCGATGTCGACTTTATTCTGTTGCAGAGTGCGACCATGAGTCTCGGTCTGTGGTTGATGATTTTTCTGACAGTTGGCTGTCTGCTGGGGCTGTTGGCCAGCTCTGTACTTATTACCTATTACAAGCGGCAACTGGTCCGCGCTCTAAAAAAGGACTAATTGGCTTATGGCCGCTTTCGATTCTAAAACCAATTCAAAAGTTATTGTCGCCCTCGATTACGATAATCAGAGTTCGGCAATGAACCTGGTCGAACAGCTCGATCCGACACAGTGTCGGGTTAAGGTTGGCAAGGAACTGTTTACAGCTGCTGGGCCAGTGTTGGTTAAAGCGCTGGTCGATCGCGGCTTCGATGTATTTCTCGATTTAAAGTTTCACGATATTCCCAATACCGCTGCTAAGGCGGTCTGCGCCGCTGCAGATCTGGGGGTGTGGATGACTAATGTTCATGCATCCGGTGGCAGCCGTATGATGAGTGCCGCTAAACAGGCCCTCGAGCAGCAGGGCAGCTCTATGCTGTTAATTGGTGTCACTGTTCTGACGAGTATGGATGAAGCGGATTTGCAGGAGATTGGCATTCAGCGCAGTCCCAGTGAGCAGGTATTGCATCTTGCCGGTCTGACGCAGAATTGCGGACTTGACGGTGTGGTCTGTTCTGCCCGTGAAGCCAGTGCCTTAAAAGCCGCACTGGGTGCAGATTTCCAGTTGGTCACCCCGGGTATCCGTCTGCCTGACAGCGCCGCCGATGATCAGCGACGTATAGTTTCACCTCAGGATGCTATAGCTCTGGGTAGTGATTACCTAGTGATTGGCCGTCCGATAACCCAGTCTGCGGACCCATTGCAGACTCTGATGCAGATTAACGCTTCACTTTAATCTTTTCTTGAGTTTTTCAGGATCAGATAACCAGACAAAAAAAAGCCTATTCAATATCCGTTGAATAGGCTTTTTTGTAGCAAACATCTTTGGCTATGGATGTTTTCTATTCAAACTCATCCGCCCAAACAGGCTGAGCTGTAGAGCCAGCACCTTCCGCATAGACCCTGACGTAATCGATCTCCATGGCACTCTGTGTGAAGCTTGATGAGATGTTGCTCTCAATCGCAACATTCAATAACAGATACTGCTCTGCATCATAGGGCCAGGTGTCGGAATTTTTAACCGTTGGCGCGTATCGGTAATGCTCATTACCATTGACACTAAAGATGATGCGATCACTGTTCCAATCCATCTCGTAGACATGAAATT
>Ga0209196_1000949_pt1 | contig 22022 bp, 16 predicted proteins | sample COGITO_mtgs_1105_5_FD_184801 | JGI IMG/M metagenome (GOLD analysis project Ga0209196, IMG submission 184801) | Pelagic marine microbial communities from North Sea - COGITO_mtgs_110509 (SPAdes) (version 2) | ecosystem: Environmental > Aquatic > Marine > Epipelagic ... | reverse complement strand
ATATATTTTATAGCCTGCCACGCCAACAGCATCACTGGACGCGCTCCAAGTCAGATTGATCTGCGTGGTGGATACTGCGCTGGCACTTAATCCAACCGGCACGCTCGGTGCGGTGGTATCCAGCACGGCTGATGCGCTAATGGTAAAATTAGACACGGTATGACTACCGTTTACCGCGACGACCGCCAGATTATTTAAGCTAGAGACAGCGGCCTGGCTGCTGCGGAAGGCATAATTGTTGGCCAATTGGATCTCGGCGCCAGCCCCTTCGGTTACATAGACGCTATAGGTATGTGCAGGGATGTCTCCGACAATTCTGAAGTGATAACTAGTGCCGGCGCTGTACGGCACCACAGCATCTGCGCTATAGACCCCGCCATTTCGTACATTTAACTGCCCGGCTTCACTAAAGCCGACGATCACTGCTAAATCATTCCATGATGCAGCATTGCCGAATGAAAGCCCCGTGGTACCGTTCATGTTGGATACGTTCGGCACCACATCATACTCGGCGCTAAACTGCCCAGCCTGTAACTCGATGCTGAGATTCTGCCACTGAGTGCTACTGAGCAAGCCATCGGTTACCGGCGGTGTGACCACCGGAAAATTAGTCGCATCGGACGGATCGGTCCCAGCCAGCCATTCGTCATAATTACTGCTACCGTCGCCATCGAAGTCTTCGGTTTCGCCGCCGTTGACTGCATTGATATCGCCGAAGTATTGGATCTCCCATGCGTCTGGCAGATTGTCGGTATCGACCTCCGGCGCTGGCTCGGTGGTCGCAGTGACGAGCGCAGACTGACTGCTGAAGTTACCGGCAGCATCATAGGCTGCTAGACTGTATGCATAACTGCTAGAGGCGATCAGTCCGACATCACCATAGCTGTTAGTATCCGTGCTAGCGATCTCGGCGCCATCTCGATATATTTTATAGCCTGCCACGCCAACAGCATCACTGGACGCGCTCCAAGTCAGATTGATCTGCGTGGTGGATACTGCGCTGGCACTTAATCCAACCGGCACGCTCGGTGCGGTGGTATCCAGCACGACAGATTCACTAATGGTAAAATTAGACACGGTATGACTACCGGTTACCGCGACGACCGCCAGATTATTTAAGCTAGAGACAGCGGCCTGACTGCTGCGGAAGGCATAATTTTTGGCCAATTGGATCTCGGCGCCAGCCCCTTCGGTTACATAAACGCTATAGGTATGTGCAGGGATGTCTCCGACAATTCTGAAGTGATAACTAGTGCCGGCGCTGTACGGCACCACAGCATCTGCGGTGTAGACCCCGCCATTTCGTACATTCAATTGCCCGGCTTCACTAAAGCCGACGATCACTGCTAAATCATTCCATGTTGTCGCATTACCAAATGAAAGGCCCGTGGTACCATTCATGTTGGATACGTTCGGCACCACATCATACTCGGCACTAAACTGCCCAGCCTGTAACTCGATGCTGCGATTTTGCCATTGAGTGCTACTGAGCAAGCCATCGGTTACCGGCGGTTCAACTGGGGGTGTGACTGGGCCAGTGCCGATATTTTCCATGTCTGCGAACATAAACAACACACTAGGCCAACATGCTTGTTGGCCTAGCCAAGGTAGTGACGTATATGAACCAGGCGAAAAAAATGGGGATGAGTATGCCACTGAGTTCGTACTCTCGCGACGGTAGCCAAGTCTGATGCGCTCGCTTTTCCAATAGCGGTTACCCATAGTCGCAAAAGAATTTTCCCACATCGACTGCTTGCCAATGTCTATGCCAGTTTCGGATGTTGAGTCAATTAGGTTAGTAGAAATAATCGAACTGTCGTCGCGATACCAAAGTTTCTCGTGCTCGATAAGATCAAGGTAAGTCTCGACAACCAGCTTGAGTGTTTTCGGTGGCTCTGTGGTACACTCCGTGTTCCATAGTCCCGCTGTGGTCGAGTAGTCGTATAGACCATTGTCGCCGCTTATGCGCAGAGCTTCGGCTATAGACAGTGCAGCCTCTAAGTTAATTCCGTTATAATTAAGGCCCTGTTGTACATTACCGGAATAGTTACGCTCAAACTCACCAACCGATCCGTCTGGATAAACACTGAAGCGAAGCCACTCCTCAAAGTATATCTTAGCATGGTCTATGATTGTTGCGTCATTAAGGAATACCCCAGCCAGTCCAACAAACTGCATAATACCAGCTCTTCGATTATTATACTGCCTCGCAAGGTTTGCAATACGGTTGTGCAATACACCGCTGGCGTCTTTGTAGGCATAGCCCTTGTCGTAAACGCCAACCGTTGCGTTGCCACCAAGCCCTGAAGTATAGTCGCGATTATAGCGGTTAGAAAAATTACCGTCTAACTCACTGTGTACTGAGTAATCAAACGCGCTTGCCCAGTCGTGTATCCATGCGTTAAAAATAACACGCTCCCCAGCGCTAAATGCATCTTCGACGAATGATGCTGCGATTAGGATCTTTAGCATCCATCCGCCATTCCACCAATTGCCGCCGTCAGTTCTCAAATAGCGCGTCGGTGAAATTTGCATGCCAACACCATCCTCGCCTGGGCGGGTAGCGTGCCACATTAACTCGTCTTTAACGACAGTCGCAAGTGCACTATCTTCCTTGACTAGCGCATAAAATGCCGCGCATACCATTTTTTGGTGCTCTTTATATGCGAAACCATTCCATGTTATATCCTCCCAATATGCACGTCGGTCAGCAGTTGGTGCTGCTTCAAAAGTATTCTTGTCGGTTACTATGCGTTCCCATTCGGCAGGGATGAGCGGGTCGAAGGCATCACCAGCTGACTTATAAGGTCCGTTGACAGCACGGTCGCGCCATTCTGCTAGGTGCGCGTCATTCCAGATCAGGCCGCCCCCGAGTAGCGTGCTTGATAAAGCGCTGGCTGAGAAGACGAATACGAGTACTTTATTTGTTATAATCATGAGCCACTTATGCGGCTTCTAGGCAGCTTTCGTAAAGGGCCAATAGTCCCCCTCAGGTTCTTTTACACCCTGTTAATCAACAGTTAACAACGCATTTACTCGGAATAGGAATTACCCCTCAGTAGCAGTTAATTGATTCACTTCAGCAGCTAAAAACCACGCATGAGATCGGGAGGGAAGTCAGCCATTCGCTACAACAGTATATCACGAGGCCGCACTAGAGCGTGATCGACTTATATATAATTTGCGTACAAGTGACTCCGCTAAAGTAAGCTCGTAGCTAATAGCAACGCTCCACAATCGTCTTGATTTTATTTTCCCAGGTCTGCTGTTTCGCAAACAAATAGGCGGCATGACTTAAGTCACTGTAACGTTGTGGATCGTTCGATAAATCCACAATTGCATCCGCGAGCTGCTGCACCATGATTTCAGGTTCATTCATCGCAATCTTGATGCCCGTTTCAGCGGTAATAATTTGGCCTTGCCCATGCAAATCCAAGGTCACCACTGGCAGATTAAAAGCCAATGCCTCGATCAATTGCGCGGGGCCTGTATCGCGCAAGGAAGTGAATAAAAAGGCATCGTGGCTTGCGTAATAATTGCAGACCTCGGCTAAGGGCACAGCACCTACCAACTTCACCTGCCGCTCCAATCCCAGTGCATGCCCTTTTAATTCGGCTCCGGCGCGCATTGGTCCATCACCGACAATGGTAAGGGTAATGCCAGGGTAACGTTTAAGGGCATGCATTACCTCTAACGTCAAGAGCAGCCCCTTGCGAGGCATCAAACGACCGACCCAAAGTAGTTTCATTTGCTTAATATTCGGCGACCGCTCGATAAATCTAGGCGGATGAAAACTTGTCGGCAGGACAGAACCAAGCGTTGGAATAATATTTCTCGCTCCTGCCGACTCGGCCATCGTTTGTGTGTCTAAATTAGAGGTTAAGACCGCATGTGCCTGCTTGAGCATCTGCTTACATGCCGGATTATATTTAAATAAGTAGTGACTGATTTTTTTTCTTTTTTCTTCTGCGGACCAGTGCTCCAGGAAATACTCCTTGAATGCATCAGGCGCATGTTGCCCTCCACCCGCAGGACCAAAAATGAATGGCACATCCAAGCGGTATAAGAATGAACCAAACTGTATACTGCCCCATGAGACATGTTGAGCTCTGTAGAAACTCAGAGATTGATTCAGCTTTTTAGCTAAGCGGTATGCCAGCCATTGCCACAGAATATAATACAAATACATCGTAGCTTGCGAAAACCCGTAGAGCCGCTCCAATCCGAATGGAAGTTGCAAGTAGTGCAGGGTAAGCCCTGGCACAGGGCCATGCTTCTCGACACTCGCTCGGTTTATGTTGCGCGTAATCGTATGCACCTCGAAGCCATGCTTTAGTAAACCAGTTGACCAATGCCAACCGTTGGCAGCCTCGGAACCTTTAAATGGGTTGCAACAAAATGCCGATAGTAAGATCTTCTTCATCATAAAATAGCTAAGAGTTACCGCCCTAAACTTTATCAATTGGCTCAGATGATAAACCACGACCTACATTTCCCTGGCTGGTGCGCCTGCGGCCGCGGCCCCATAGCAGTTGCTCGATAAAAAACAGCACAAAGCGTGGGTTATGCCATGCGTAGCGCCGCCACAGGCGGCGCGGCTCCACCAGCAAGCGGAACAGCCACTCCAGCCCGATCCCTTGCAGCCATGCCGGCGCCTGCTTCACACGCCCCGCATGGAAGTCAAAGGCCGCTCCCACCCCGAGCATCGGCATGTTCAAGCGGCCCCGATGTTCGGACATCCAAATCTCTTGCTTCGGGCAACCGATGCCCACGAACAGGATCCGCGCGCCAGACTTAGTCAACTGCTTGGTATAAGCCAGATCCTCCGCTGCGGTTAGCGGGCGAAACGGCGGTGCGATCGAACAGGCAATTTCAATCGCCGGGAAGCGCGACTGTAACATCGCGGCGAACTCTTTAAGGCTTTGCGCCGTGCCGCCGTAGAGGCCGATCGCTAACTGTTGTTGCGCGGCAGCGGCACAGACATGCAAAGTCAAGTCGGGCCCATACACACGCACCGCCAAGGGCACGCCGAGCGCACGTAGGCACCAAACCAGTGGCACGCCATCGGTAGTGATCAAATCAGCAGCATTGATGATCTGCCTAAAATTCGGGTTATCCCAGCCTTGCATGACCATGTGCACATTCGACAAACAGACGTATCTGGATTCCCCGCGTCTTGCCCAATCGACGACACGCGCAGTCGCATCTGCATAGTCGGTCGCATCTAGACGCTGCCCCAGCACATACCGCTGTTGCAGATCCACTCCAGAGCCACTGGCTTGCTGAGTCGATTCCAGCTTAGACATAGCGATGTACACAGTTCATGAAACGCAACGAGTTACCAATCGATCGTACCTGCGCTTAAACTTATGATACAGCCAACGTAGTCGCGCCTTAGGTGACTTACTGCATAATTCATCCTCATACCACTGGTCGATCAGCGGATCAGGCACGATTTCAGTCGGATGTGATAATGGAAACGTTTGCACATGCGTCTTTGCTTCACGTCCTAACAAATGCCCGGTATGACTTGCTTTGTCATCAAAGCCTACATTTCTCGCCAGATTCATCTTTGGCACCACCGTGCAACCCTGCTGTTTCCAAATCGTCAGCAAATAACGATAGGCCCATGAATCTCGACGCCCGACGTCAACCATTCGAAACATCACATCCCAATACAGACGCACACGTAGCTTATGCAGCACACGGCGGCTGACAACACGCCACTCTGCCCGATCGCGCCAAGCCGTCATGTCTGGGTCAAACTGCTGCCAGGCTCGCTTCCAGGTCGCCCACCCCCAGCAGTCAAAGTAATTACAAAACCCATAATCTGCATCGATTTGCATCGGAACAGGTGAACTATGCTGACCCGACACAGCATAGACTCGAGGCTCATCGGCATATCGATCCAGCAACTCATCACAAAACTGAAAAAAGGACGGATCAGGTATAATATCATCTTCCAAAATCATTCCCGCACCACAGTCATTTAGAAACCAGCTAATCCCTGCAGAAATATTTTTAAAGCAGCCTAAATTTTCTTTGCGATACAGTTTTTTCACTTCGCATTGCCAAGGGAGATGATCGAGCAATTCGCGCACCTCACTTACTGTTTCAATGTCAGAGGGCTTATTCTTGCGTGGCCCATCGCACAGGATCCACACCCGCTCGGGCGCAACTTCCTTCAAGGCCTCCAATTGCCTGCGAGTCGCGGACGGACGATTGAAATGGATCAGCAATACGGGTCTATTCATATAAAAAAGTTGGATCGCCTAAATATTTACGGCTCCGAAAGCCGACTAATATTCGGAAGCAATCAATTCGAAAGTGTAAGCTGTTGCTTGGCCGCGGCATAGCTCTATTACTAACCTTCAAAGACTTCAACGTGAGCTGGTGGCGAAGGGGAGTAGCTGAGAGAACCAAAGATATAGTGAGAACGTTACTTTGACTGGAAACCATTTCGGCGAGAGCTGGAGCTGCTGCATCTCGGGAAGCTTAGATAAATTCATCACCTGGCGCGCCTCAGCATATTTTCTTTTTTTGATAAATTTCCACACCCCCGCTAAGAGGAATTGATGGATAAATTGCGACTTGAGTTGTTCCAGTCGACTCGCCTTGAGCAAATTCTTTTTCCTCACAATCTCAAAGTCATCTATAAGCGCACGCACACTCTCAATATTGAACATCGTCATGGTCACGGATCCAGGATGGATGGTAAATGCGGACAACACATCAGGCAGCACATAGACTCCAAACTCACTAAAAGAACGCACCCACATATTATAATCGACCGGCGGGCAACCCTCAACATCCCAGAGGCCAACTGTATCATAAACTTCTTTTCTAAAAATAAATCCTGGCGAGTGAACCGAAGCTGAATTCTTCAGCAACTTATCGAGCGATTCTGCCGGGCTATAATACCCTTGAGCAGCAAAGTGGTCGACTCGCAAGACATTGCTCTGCATGTCAACCAATAGAGTCCCAAACACGATGATCTTATAGGCCTCATCCATCGTGCGTAGACTGCGCAGCAGAAGTTCCAATGAATCTTTCAATAAATAATCATCATCGTGCAGAATGAAAATATATTTACCTCTGGCGAGATCCACCCCCATGTTAAAGTTTCCCACCATCTTTTCCAATCTAGGCATATCGTGTGGGAAATTATTTTTATGGTACCGCCAGTTCCCTGCATAGCCATCAAACAGTGCCTCAACTGCATGCTTCGTCTCATCCTCCTCAGAATTGTCAGTCACCACAATTTCGACATCGCTCGAACTCGTCTGAACTGACCGTAAGGTTCGCAACAATAGATCCACGCGGTTTCTCGTTGGTACACAAATACTGAGGAGTGGCTTTTTTTCTTCACGATTCATGATATAATTTGGTTAATTAACGACTAGACGTTTTGATTTTCGCCTAATACTACAGTCGAAAAAATCGACCCCAGTACGGAGCTTTAGTGAGTGTTGTAAGTAGCTTAATTCCTTGGAGCCGCCTCCATTTGATCGACCAAATAGTCACTAAATGGGATCGAACAAGTCCATCCGGGCGAAACTGAATTTAAAATATGAAAGGATCGGCTATCGCCCTCATACACAAAATCCATCTCTAAGCTCTTTGTTTTTAGATTAAGTAGCTGAGCGCGGATCCCCGAGGGTCCCCACTGCTTAAAGGTATCAGGCTTCAGCCCAGTCGCCAACGGTTGCGATAGAGCCACCAAATGGCTGCGCTGATATTTACGCAGTTCTTCATATGCCAAACGCCTGAAATCGAAGTCCGAATGCACCATCAGCTGCGAACCTTGAAGCATAATTTGGAACAGCTCGTTCCAAGCAAAATTCCCAAGTCCTTTGTATTGCTCCCGCCAAAATGCCGGGATCGCGGTAGGGCCGATCTTGTGATGTCCATCCACTGTGACCGTAACATGAACTCCGAGGAAGGGATTGCGTAAATCGGGAACGGGATAAATGTTGGTCTTGAAGCTACCTGCGGGCTCAGTTGATTTTAAATAGAGGCCTTTGAACGGGAAAATCATATATTGTTTTCCGAAACCGAACGCATGCGCGATTCGGTCGGCATAGAGCCCAGCGGCATTCACCACAAAGCCAGCCTCAAACACTTCGCTAGTGCTCCAAACCCGATTACCAGTACACTTCTCAAACGCCTCGCCCATCAACAATTCAATTCCACGATTCACTGCCTCCTGACGAAATGCCTCTAACACGATGACTGGATCTGCGGTCGCATTGCTAGGACTCCACAGCGCATTCTGGTAGGTCTTCACCCGTGGTTCGATCTCGCGCGCCTCTTCGGCGCTAATTTTGTACAGCTCCACGCCATTCGCAGATCCGCGCTGCAACAACTCATCCAGCACCGGCAGTTCTGACTCGTCCTTGGCGATCACCAGCTTGCCGCATTCATTCAGCGGCAGCTTTCGCTCACGGATAAAATCCTTCAGGGCACGATTACCATCGCGGGTAAAGCGTGCCTTCAAGCTATTCGCTGAGTAATAAAACCCGGAGTGAATCACCCCGCTGTTGCGGCCACTGCCATGCATGCCGAGTCGCGCTTCCTTATCGATCACACACACCGAGCTAGCCGGATGTCGGCGCTTCAACGCTAAGGCCATAGTGATGCCAATGATACCCCCGCCGATGATTAAGTAATCTACCGTTTTCATTGCTATTTTATCTGTGTTATAGGCCAATCAGCTCGGGGTGTAGTCCCCGACCAGCTAGATCTGCCTGGACTTCATTGATGTATACCGAATTCATCAGAATGACTACGTCCGGGCGGTAATTTTCGAGGAAATCCGGAGCAACATATTGCTTGCCAATTGCTGGAATAAAATTGCCTAGTAGGTGTGGATTTATATCGACCACATGTTCGATCAGGCCGATCTCATCGAACTGGGTGAGAAAGGCGACCGCCTTCGACCCACCTCCCCACACCACGACTTTCCGGTTCTCTTCCTTCAGTCGCTCGAGTCGTACCCGCCACTGTTCCAGATGCTTATTGATTTTTTGCACAAACAATCGTGTCAATGTCTTCAAGTCTGCAACTGATTCTTCGAGAGGATGCACTGTATCCGAAACAACATCGACTGGGCGTGCTTCGATGAACAAATATTGATCGTCATATTCAAGTGACAAATCCAGCACTTCAAATTTGTTACGCCGAAACAACTGCGCCAAAGAACCAGGACTGAAGTAACTACAATGTTCACCAAAAATATCCCAGAAGGCTTGATCCTTTAAAATACGGACAATACTGGGCACTTCAAAAAACAAAATGGGGACCGCGTCCTGGCACGATTCTCGGATCATTTTAATCAAGTCATTTGTCTCGAAAATATGCTCGAGCGTATGACGGCAGGTGATACAGTCGGCATGAAGATCAGCATGCGCCTGACTATAGAACTCAGCAATAAAGCGAACGTTTGGATTGGGCTCACCGCGACCAGGCACCCATGCGGGGTCGATTCCGATTCCTTGATTATCGCCGAGGGCGCAAATCAAACGGATAAAGTCGCCCTTGCCACAGCCAATTTCGATCACTGTCTTATTGCGCAGTGCATATTTATCAATAAAGCGCTGCGTGACACCCGTGATGAATCGCACAAACGTTGGCGAAAAACCCTGTTGATCCTCATAGCCATGAGTGAAGTAGTCCCACTCAGTGTCGAACTCGCTATTGAAAATAAAGCCACAATGGTTGCAGAAGGTTAATACTATATCATGCCGTGGCACCTGCATCGCCGCTGCGTAGCTTTTAATCGCAATAATACTCTGCATGGGCGCGTTGCGAATCGTAAAAAACGCGTCGAGGTCTGCGCTTCGGCAACAGGGGCAGGTCGTGTGTTGCATCGTGTAAGCTGCCACTTTAATGCATACAAGGAACCGCTGACAGCGATTTCGCATATTCGCCCTGCGACCAGTCCCACTCCAGATCATCATTGAGTAATCGCTGTTCGCGCAGGCGGCTCAAGGTTCGCAGACGAATGAACTGTGATTCACGAAAGTTGGGATCGTTAAAATGCATCGCTTCAAGTCCATCCCTCAACTCGCGAATCGTGCTGTGCAGATCCCAGCGCGGCTGATGATCCGGAGCCAATTTCTGATAGAGGTCAAAATTCACCCGATACGAACGCAAATCAGGAGCAGCATTCTGATTCACACTAACTCGAGTGCCCGGAATTTCAGCGGCCACAGCCTCGGCCAAAGGCTTGATCTGATTGTTCCAGTCATTTGAGCCAGTGTTGACTGCGAGGAAACAGCCGCCTTGCTGCTGTTCACGCAACACGCCCCACTCGAAGGCAAGTGCCATGTCCAGCGTATTGATCATCGGCCGCCAAGGAGTGCCATCACTCAGAATTTCGATATGCTGGTCGAGACATGCACCTGCGACAAAATCGTTCAAAGCCAGATCGAGCCGCAGACGGCTGGAGAAGCCACACGCGGTGGCAAAGCGCAGACAGGTCACGGTGAAGTCATCGTCAGCAAGTAATTCCAAGTCTTTTTCAGCGGCAATTTTTGACCGTGCATAAGCCGTCAGCGGGTTCAACTCGTCGTCCTCTTTTTTCGGGTATACGCTGGCCGCACCATAAACACTACAACTTGAAGCAAACACGAACTTTTTGACCCCATTACGCTTACACATCTCAGCCACTCGGACTGCCGAACGATAGTTGACTTCCATGGTGACCTCTTCGAATTCATTGCCCATCGGATCGTTCGAGATCGCCGCGAGATCGACCACCGCATCGACGCCCTGCAGTAAGGTCTCAGGGAACTGCCGGATATCGCCAAACACCTGCCGATCGAGTTGCGCTTCTGGTAAGTGTGCTGGGTGACTCAAGCAATGGGCAAAATAGCCGATATCAAAACCGATCAACTCTGCATTAGGGAAGCTCAACCGAAATTGTTGAGTCACTGCCGGCCCGATATAACCGAGGTTTCCTAGTATAATTATCTTCATCGTATGTTTTTTTAATATGAATCCTACCTAACGCCTATGATCGCTCTATAATAAATCGCACTACCAGTAATGCAACTGGGCCCTAATCCATTAAACACTGTTCGGACGGCAACACCCGGCATGACAACAGTGCCAATTAAGGATAACCACGCCAGCAGAGTCACTGTTGCCGATATCCTACAGCTTGTATCTCCTCTTCAAACAGTAGTTGCTTACGACAATGAAAAGCCTCTGCCAGCTCGACTCCGCACTCAAGACCGCGGAGGCGCAGTAAGGCTCGAAAAGTTTCCGGGCTAAACCAGTGTTTTTTACTTTGACTACTGAAATACTGCATCAAATAACTAATCTTTGCATCACTCTGAGAGTGATTAACTGAAATATAGCAGTTTGGCTGACCTAGATCTCCGTCATACTTGGGGATCTCATACTCAAGGATGCAATGATCACGCCAAGTGTTCCAAGTGAGTTCGCTTAGCGTTCGATGATCTTGATGCTGGTCGCCTTTGGTATGGGTAAATATGAGGTCTGGAGCGGTCTCTTTCTTCAGTGTTTCAAACGCTTCCTTCACCTCGAGTCCTGACCAAGGTAAAAATCCATCGCGGAAGGACAAAATCCGGATATCTACGTGACTGGCTCCTTCAAGAAAAGCCGCCGCGCTGGCGCGGGCTTCGTCGGCGCGCGCTTGATTAGAACAAAAAACCACCCAAACAAATTCGCATTGCGGGTATTGCGCCAGCAGTTTTAAGATTGTTGCACCACAACCGATCTCAATGTCATCAGAATGGGCTCCCAGCAGCAGAATTTGACTGGGGTTGCGGCATGCAATTAAGCTAAGCATAGAGTTGATCTTTTGCGTTGGACAGCCCAAGGCATTGCGCCACTGGCATAAAGTTCGTCGAGCTCTTGTTTTTCCTTAAAAGTGTCCATGCAGGCCCAATAGCCCTCATAGCGGTGCGTCAGTAATTGTTTTTCTGCAATTAGGCGCTGGAAGGGCTGATTAACTAGCTCGTCGCCGTTTTTAATGTAATTAAAAACCTCACGTTTGAACACAAAGAAACCGCCGTTCACCCAGATACTGGAGCTACTCATTTCTTTAATTCCGAGCACAGAACCGTCCTCCTCACTGTCCACCATATGAAATGTTTGCTTGGGCTGAACGGCCACAAAACTCGCAACCTTATTCTGCTCGTAGTGGTCGTTGATTAACTCATCTAAGGGAATATCGGCTAAACCATCTGCGTAGTTGGCCAAGAAGTATTCGTCGTCTTTTAAGTATTTCTCAACCGCTTTGAGGCGCATACCAATAGTGGTATTTAGCCCGGTGTTGACAAAACTAATCGTCCAATCCTTCATTTCATTACTGAGCAAAGTGACTTGGTTTTGTCCACTGGCTAGGGTGAAATCGTTGGCCAACGTTTCATTATAATTTAAAAAATAATTCTTAATCGCTTCACCCTTGTAACCCAAACATAAGATGAAATCTTTATGGCCAAAGTGCGCATAATATTTCATTAAATGCAACAGTATCGGTCGGTCGCCGATATGGACTAATGGTTTGGGGAGCGCTTCTGAGGCCTCGCGGATGCGCATGCCCATGCCGCCACAAAATAATACAACTTTCATAGTTAGATGATTTTCACCTCCGGAATTGGGATAATAAATTTTCCGCCCCATTCACGGATGTACTCGCATTGCTGGGTAATCTCTCGAGTCAAATTCCACGGCAGAATAAAGACATAGTCAGGTTTGGTCTCGCGGATCTTTTCGATTGGAAAAATAGGGATACGGCTGCCAGGGCAAAACTGACCGTGTTTATAGTCATTACGATCGACCGTATAATCGAGAAAGTCGGTCCGGATGCCGCAATAGTTAAGCAGTGTGTTACCTTTCCCTGGGGCCCCATAGCCAACAATACTTTTCCCTTGGCTTTTTAACTCAACCAGTGTCTTGAGGATATTATTTTTGGTTTCCATCACACGTTTTGAGAAATCCAGATACGCCGCCTCATGGTAAAATCCCGCCGCTGCTTCATCTTCCCTAATCTTGCTCAAATTGGCTCGAGCCTTTAGCTGGCTAGTCGTGGGGCTGGCATACACACGAAGTGAGCCTCCATGTATTTCAAGCTCTTCCACATCAAAAACTGTCAGGTCATGAGCTGCAAATATTGTCTCTACAGCAAGCAACGATAAATATGAGAAATGTTCGTGGTAGATGGTATCGAATTGATTCCCTTCGATTAATCGCAGCAAGTGTGGGAATTCCATGGTCAGCACGCCGTCGTCTGCGAGTAGTAGACGTAAGCCCTCGACGAAGCCGTTAATGTCGGGAACATGCGCCAACACATTATTGCCAATAACGAGATTTGCTGGTCCGTATTTAGCCCGGAAGCGCTGCGCCACAACCGGACCAAGAAACTCGCAGACTGCGGGGATGCCTTTTTCGCGAGCCACTGCGGCGACGTTTTGCGCTGGCTCGATACCTGTCACTGGAATGCCATGCGGCAAAAAATGCTGCAACAGATAACCGTCATTACTCGCAATTTCGACCACAAAACTGTCTTGGTTGAGCGCCACACTCGGAATTATCATTTCAACATACTTTTTTGCATGTTTTACAGCTGAATCAGAGAAAGAAGAAAAATACGCATATTCAGTAAATATGTCAGACGGACTTACGTATTCTTCTAGTTGAACCAGCTTACACTGATCACAAAGGTAGACATGCAGCGGATAAAATAGCTCGGCCGCATTCTGCTTAGCTGGTGGTACAAAACTCTCGCACAATGGCGACATGCCCAAATCGACAAAAGTCCGCGTGAGCGGGGCGTTGCAAAAGCGACAACAGGCTACTGGCGATTTTTTTTCGGCTACGGAAATAGGTTTTTCAGCGGTTAACACATTCATAATATCTAAATCAACAAGGGTTATTATTCTTTATAATTTGCTACATTCAAACGGTTTTTAAATTATTAGCAAACTGTTTTATAAATTGTTTAATATAATAATTAAACAACTAACCTATTAGACGATAGTTCATGTCTATTTGTTTAGTACGATGAGGGTCTTTTGCTCACAAAGGCGAAAGACAACATGCACTCGGCTACCTGCATTTTCTTTCGATTACTACCAAAGCCGATGGCGAATCGGAGGGTTCTTTTATCTCAAATTATTTTAAACCTGCACAATCTCTTCGCTCTGAAAATGTAACTAATCAATTTATGATCCGCGAAGTATTCGTCGATAAGTTACTAACCAAGCCAGCGGCCATGCCAGCCCCCCATGTCGCCGGAGAAAATACGCCCAGTCTTGCATCGGTAAGCCTTTCGGTGAATTCACCGCACGCCATCGAGCCGAGATCGAAGGTTGATCAAACCATGATGTGCCGACTGGATTTCTAGCACACACGCCAAGCCAGCCGCTCGCGACCACAACAGCCACTCCCACTTTACCAGCCCGCAGGGCATAATCGTAATCGCCCATCGCATGAGTAAAGAACTCATCCATGTCACCAACAGAGTCGGCAGCCGCCGCAGAAATCAGCACAATATTTCCATTCATCGCATGGCACTGCTGCAATCCTGGTCCCGGCTGTAAAAGTCTGAATTTACCGGGATGCCATGCGGAGGCCGAACACAGGCCACCGTAGGTTAATTCCCCAGTATTCGGGTCGCGGGTCGAACCGACAAGAATACTACCCTTCGGTTCCTGTACCGTACTAGCCTCCTGCACTAGCCGATTTAATGAGTCTCGCTCCAGCAGCGTATCATCGTTGAGCCACAGGTAATAATTCGCCCCCAATGAGCGCGCGGCATGATAGGCGGCTGCCATCCCTCGATTCCAGTACAATGAACCGTCGCCACTCAACACCGTCACTTGTCTAAATTCCGCTTGCACCGCTGCGGTCGTTCCATCTGTGCTGCCGTCATCCATCAGGACCGCAGTTAAATCCAGCCCCTGCCCCTGGCTGAAAAAACTCCGCAGAGCGCTGAGGGTTTGCGCGCGACGATTGAACGCGGTGAGTACCGCACAGATTTTGATTGGTAGGCTCATCTGTTGGCGTGCCTTGTTTCGGAATGCCGCAACCAGCCGATCGCCGAGCCGAGGAAAATAGCTTGTATATAATCGGAGCCATACACCATATAATAGACCAGCTGCGAAGCGACTAGCACTGCCATACACAGTAGAAATGAACGTGACGCTACATCCCGTTTAGCGCACCGCAACAGTCCGCTCAGCAGCATGCCATGTAGTGCGACAAAAGCCACTAAACCGAGCGCCCCACCCCGCAACAGCGTCTGTACGTAAAAATTGTGCGGCGACTCGCTACGCAGTTGCTTCACACCATCACCGGTTAGCATGATACGATCATATCCTGTGCCAAATGGATTACCGATTAACCGCTCACGCGCCGAATCCATCTGCTCGCCAGTCAACAAGGCAGTCCAGCCCTGGACGCGCCACGAAAACGTGGTGCCGCTACCATCGGTACCGCTGGGATCGAGAGCACTCGATGCGGCGTCGTTATACGAATCCGCCAACGACTCCAGTAGCGTGGCACCGAACACCAGCGCACACAATCCGCCACAGACCGCTGTGCCGATCACCCCCCACTGGATCAGCACAGTCCGTAAAGAGGGCAAAAGCCATAACACCAGAGCCAATGCAATGATCGCCACGATCCAGACGCTGCGATGCTGAAGGACAATCACCAGTGGCAGCAGCGCTACCACCAGCGGAATCAGACAGAGACGCAACTGTCCACGCTGATGCATAAAAATTGCAATCAACAACGCTTGCAGTATGAGCAGCGCGAGGGATGAACCGATCGGACGTTCCTCACGTGAAAACCCGCCCTCCACAAACCCGAGGATCGCGACAATCGAGAGGCAGAATGCCGCGAATAGAACTAGTTTTTCGAGCTTCTGCCAGACCCTCGCAATATCGAGCGATGCCACGTAGAGCGCGATGCAGATGATATAGAAGTAGCCCCTGAATTCATTGGTCGACGCCTGTAGACCAAATGCGCGCAGTCCGAGCATATAATTCAGTCCAAGAATACCCGACCACAGCAACAGCAGCAACAGCAGCACATCGTGCCGTCCGCAACCATCGCGCAAGCGCGCAAAAAAGAATGGAAAAGTCAGGCAGAGCAGCAGCGGGCCGATCAGGTCGATTACATTGATGTTGATTCCACCCCACTCATAACTAATTGGCTGACCATTATTATAAAAGCTGGTCGCCACGAAAATCAGCACCAGCGGGCATAACGACAGTAGAGGCCTACTTTCGAGCAACCGAATCGCCGGGATAACCAGCAAAATCCCCAATCCTAGCAAGGCGCATACAATGATTAGATAAATTATCATTTGATTAATCGATCACATCCCTGATCATCGATCGGGCTAACAAATCTTATTTTCATCGTATCGAATGTCATGTACTGCTGTTAGCGAGTGGTTTGCACCGTTCAAGGTAGCAATGGGCTTAAGATTCGCGATTTGACGCCAATTCGCTTCTGGCCGATTGAAATGTATCAATAAAATTGGTGTATACATCTGGTTCACTCAGGATGATTCGAGCACATCGTATTAATGCGCACTCGAGGCAACTTGCAAATAAAGCGCCATCGTTTCATCGATACACTTCTGCCACGAGAACTGCTTAGTTTGCTCTAAGCCTGTTTGAATAATTGAAGCACGATCGACCTCATTTTTTAAGAGCGACTCCATAATCGCCGTCAATTCCGACATACTCTCGTAATAGAGCCCCGCCCTCCCAGCAACTTCCGGGAAGGAGCTCGCACGGGAAAGAACGGTAGGACAACCGCAGGACATCGCTTCAAGCACTGGAAATCCAAAACCTTCGTTCAATGAAGGATAGACAAAGCAAACTGCGTTTTGATAGAGCTGCGCCAATATGTGATCGTTCACTGCCATATGCATCACAGCTCCTGACAAGCCCAGTTTCTCGATACTCGCACGCTCCTCTTTATCGAAAGGTTTGCTGCCTGCGCAAATCAACTTCAAACCCGTGCGTGATTTCAACAAGCCCTGAGATGCTAACAGCAAAAACTTTAAATTCTTGTATTTCATGCGCTTACCAACGAAAAGGATATATTCATTAGGCAGATTGATATCAGTCTCTACATTGCCAGAATTAGCCGTGAACCCATGGTAGATAACTGAAATCTTTCCTTCAGAAGCAGGATAAAACCGAAGCAGATCTTGCTTTGTTGATTGTGAAATTGCGATCAAATGAGTCGCCTGATCAATGGCTTTTTTTTTCTCGTATAGAACCTGATCTGTCCCCGGCAGCATCTTCGGATAGAGCTCATGAGTCATATCGTGAACGGTCAATACGTATGGCATCGCCCCCACTTGCTTGAGGAAATACGGGCAATAATACGACGGAACCAGCAAATCATGCTCTTGGCGCTTGAGAACGTTTAGTAATTTGTTCGCATGGGCAAAAGCGAGTTTTCGACGAAGTCGAGAACTTCCCTTGAAGTGAACTTTAGCCAAATAATCAAACAGCTTGGATTTACTGGGAATCCCCTTGTCTTGTAAATAAGCATTGTTATGCGCGAGCAACGGCATCGACACCTCAATTCCATCTTGACGACTCATATTATCGTAGATTTCGGCAATATAGCGAGAGACACCCCCAGAATTTTGCCACCAGAATATTTGTGGATCGATCAATAATTTCATCTAATTCCCAGCCTCATCAAGGTGCACTGCCTGTCGAATCCGGCACCATACTATTCCAGATCCAAATAAGATACCATGCGTTTAATGCGCCCCATATACCAAACTAAACAAAATCCCAACGATAATAAGAACCAAAATGAAACTCATCGATTCCCCCTTCTGCAGATAGACCCGCAACCATTTAAACGGCTGCTGAATCAATCTAAAATTCAGCGAGAAAAAGGAAATTAAACTGACGGCACCGCAGCGGATCAGGGATTGAACATAAAAACTATGTGGTGACACATTGGTGACTTCTTGCACCCCGAACTGCTTCACCCCAACAACATAACTAAGACGCAAGCAGAGTGTAAAAACCATCAATATCACGAAGAGTAAGTCATTTCGAAATAGTCCACTAAAAAGGCGATGCAACGAGAATGGAGCGGATAGAAACAGTAACAGCAAAGCAACCAAATCCATCAGATAGACACTGATGCCAGCAGCAGTGCTCGAGAGTGCTCTCGACCCAATCGGCAAGCATCCCAACAGATATAAAGCGAAAATGAGCCTGATCACATATATCGGCTTTTTCTCAAAGAAGAACAGGATGGTAAGTACAAACATGACTACCAAGCTAATTACCACAAATAGAAATACGATTTGAATACTGTCCATCTTATATCTGCCTCGTAAAGAGATTACAGCGAACACCAGCGAATTGCGTCAACTTCTCGCGAAGTTCGGGCAAACCAATCAAAAGAACCAAGCCTAATGGCAACGCAGCAACAGCGCTCCAGAATAAAAAATAAGACCAAGAATCAAAGACGAATAAACTAGCCAACGGATAAGTCGTAAAAAGCACTACCAACAGTGGCAACCATAGCCAATAAAGCGGCTTCAATGCCGCCGCCAAATCAATACTATTATACCTGATAATTGAATTAAAACGGATCTGGGTGAGTAACCCAGCGGTGCAAACAGCAATCGGGGCTCCAATCACTCCAAAGTGCCAGATTCCCCAAACCAAAAAGAGGATCGATAATAAATTTTGAAAACAACGGGTAAACTCAACGGCACGAATCGCACCAGTTGAACCGCCGATCCCGACAAACAGATTACTCCGCTGATCTAAAAAGGCAGCAAATCCCGCTAAGATGGTAAACAGCTGCCCTGAAAATTGACCTGCAGACATCCATAATACAATGAACCCCTGATTCAATAAACAATACAGCGACAGACAAACTAAGCTCGTATAGAAATACGAGCGCGAGAATATGGACATCGTCTTACGAAGACGCTTAGCTGACACGCTTTTGTCACTGACAAAATGCGCACAGGCCGAATAAACACTCGCCAGTCCATGGTTAATTAAGCCGGACAAGATCTGTAAAACACGAATTGTTACAGCATATGCAACAGTCGCTTCGGGTGATATAAATTTTGCAATTAACACCACTGGTAGACTCTTCGCTAGCTGTCCACTCGACTTCGACGCCAATACTGCTGGTGTTGTCGTAATATAATCACGAAATATGGAATTTGACCATTGGTTCTTTTCAGGAATCGAGTTCAGCATATGAGAGGTATGGCATAGGTTGAATATAAAAAGTAATCCTGAGCGTGAAATCGCCCCCATCACCAAAGCCCATAATCCTAAGTCAAACACGACGAGCCCGTAATATATACTAACAAGCCCCACCAAATTCGAAATCACTTCAGCAAAAACAGCAAAATGCCCGCGTTGTAATCCATTTGAAAAACTCTGCATAAATTCATTCGCTAAACGTGCACCTAGACATAGCCCTGAAACATAATAGCAATTTAATATCACATTAAAATACTCCGCTCCCACATCCAACCAATCGACCAAAAAACCGCCGAGTATGAAGAGGCCAAGAAACATCAAAGCAATGACCGCAGAGGTCACCACGGCCCCATGCCAAAAGTAAGCAACCGCTTTCTGCAGGTCCCCCGTTGCATAAGCCGCAGCACTTCTTTGCTGCGTAACGAGAGACGCGCCGATATCGACCATCGCAAGCCACGCGAGCATCCCTCCGGTAGCCAACCAGAATCCGTAGAGACGATCTCCCAAATATTCCAAATACAGTGGAATAAATAAGAACCCCTGAATAATATAAACTAAGTTCGTAAACCACCCACCGATTAAACGCAGTAGAACTGTGCGCTTACGACGTGCCGGGATTAAAAAATCTATTTTTTGCACAATGAAAGGTCCACTAATTAAATAACGATTTATAAAAAGCTTCCGCCATTGGTCACTCACCTCAAAATTTGAGGCGAAACCATCTAAACATCTTAAACCGTAAGATTTTGTTGAACTAAAAGATCTAACTTTCCCTAAATAAAGACCTCGCTGTCAGAGCACTGACAGGATGCGAACGAATCGTTGCTGGGGAATTCGTTGCACACAAAACTAGACATTGATCACACAGTCACATTGTACCGGCATCCAGGCAGACCGGCTCGCGGTAGTATCCAGCAAAGCATAGCCGCAGGTGGCCGAGCGCTGTGCGCTAGCGTCTACACTCAGACGAGCATCAGCGCTGGCGGCTTTATTGGTCGTAATACTCATTATATTTTTTTCTGTTTCGCTCGTAACCGTAGCCGTAGTAACTACTCGCTTGGTTGCCATAACCGACCGCGGCCGTGACATCTCTGATGCCGTTAAAAACAACCCCGAGTACTGAGATATTTAAGTTATCCATTAAGCCGATCGAGTAGCGCGCCTTGGCTCTCGAAACCTTAAATTGCCGCGCAACAAAGATGCAGCTATCTGCATAATCAGCAACTAAGGTCGCGTCTGCGAACAGCCCGACTGGCGCGGTGTCGAAGATGACCACATCGTAGTCTTGTTTTAAGCGCTCAAAAAGCGCGGCAGTCTTCGAATCGCCAAGGATCTCGGTCGGGATGTCGCTCGATTTACCAGCAGTAAGCAGCGACAAATTCTCATGAACCGACACGATCCCCAGCGACTCAGTTTCGTGCGAGGCCTGCGTGCTGCTGCCGGATTGCAACGAAGCGTACCAAGTAGTTAATCCATGCTCATTCTCTGCCCCAAATGCCTGGTGTAACGATGGCCGACGCAAATCACAATCAACTAACAGAACTCGATAGTTATGCGTCGCAAAAGCCGCCGCAAGATTGCACGAAACAAACGACTTGCCCTCGCCCGGCAATGAACTGGTCACCACCAGCGCAAGCGGCCCCGCGCTTAAGTCGGTCTTCATCCGCAGGCTACTGTAAATTGATCGAAAGGGCTCTAACAAGTCGATGTCTTTGCGAAACACCGCATGCGCCATCTCATCTAAGCTCTTGCGCGGGAAGTGGCGTACATCACCCAGTAATGGCTTGTTGGAGTAAGACTCAACGTCAGCAAAACTACTCAGTCGGCCATCGACCAACTCAACCCCAAGCGGGACTGCGACAAAACACACACCGGCAAGGCAGCACATAACCAGCGCTATCTTCTGGTGATCAGGCCACGCTGGTTCAGCGGGCATAATTGCCAGATCCAGCGCCCGCACCGTATTTAGATCCATGCGCTCCGCGATAGTGGTATCACTATAACGAGTCGACAAGGCATCATAGGCGAGACGTAAGCGCTCCACTTGACGATCCAGCATACGATACTCGATTAGGTCGAGTTCGACCTGCAAGGCCTCCTGTTTGGTTTCCGCCAAACTGGTTTCTAAATCTTTCAGCTCAGCCACCACCGTATGGTACTCCACCGAAACCTCCTGGCGGGCCTGTTCGATCGCTTGACTGAGGGCCTCTGTTACCGATGCCTGCGACGCCAGATTCTGCACCATCTGTGGATGTCGATTCAAATAGGTTGCGCTCATCACCTGAGCCTCTCGCCGCAGTTCCTGTAACTGCGCATAGATCACTTTGACATCATCGCGGCCACCGACGAACGGAATGTTCATCAACGCGGCCAATTGATTCTCCGCAAGTCGAATCTGCGCTAAGCGACTCTCGACCCCAGCTAGCCGCACACGCGCATTGGTCACCGCTTGACTCCACTGCGTTAGATTCTGCGCCACGATACTCTCCCCTCGCTCTGCAGTCACCAAGTTCTTCTCGTCGCGGTATTCCTGCAGTATCATCTCTCGCTCAACCAAATCGAGCCGCAGTTCTTCGACCTCTTGGCCTAAGAAAGAAACCGCATCACCAGTCGATTTGGACCGCACCTCCGCCTTATACTGAATATACTGATCGACATACTGATTTGCCACCGATTGGGCCACCTCGGGATCCGAATGGGTAATCACAATCTGAATCGCTTGGGATTCCTCCTCCCAATTAACTTCGAGCGCCTGTTTAAGCAACA
>Ga0209196_1000920_pt1 | contig 22526 bp, 18 predicted proteins | sample COGITO_mtgs_1105_5_FD_184801 | JGI IMG/M metagenome (GOLD analysis project Ga0209196, IMG submission 184801) | Pelagic marine microbial communities from North Sea - COGITO_mtgs_110509 (SPAdes) (version 2) | ecosystem: Environmental > Aquatic > Marine > Epipelagic ... | reverse complement strand
TGTCAGTATGAACTAGGCTCAACCCCATCAAGCTACATCCCAACATCAGGATCAACTGTAACAAGGGCGGCTGAAACACTGACAGTCCCTGCGGCTAATCTACCTTGGCCTACGCCTGTTGAAGTTACAGGCACTGAGTTGGTTACTAATGGTACGTTTGATACGGATGTAAGTGGTTGGACACCAACGGGAACAGGCTCCTTAGCTTGGGTGTCAGGTGAACTTCAGCTAACCTCTGCAGCAGGGTACGATCAAGCAAGGCAGGCTATGTCTGGTTTTACGGTGGGTAAAACGTACAGGGTGACTGTGAGTATAGGGGCTTCTTCTAGCAACACTTATGTGCAAATAGTGGGTGTTGCCGCAGGCTCTTTCTTAGGTTCGTCAGCTAGGGATGTTACCTTTGTTTTTGTGGCTTCTGCTACAACCCAAACTATTGCTTTGATCAACACAGGTGCAGAGGCTGTCCTTTACGACAACATTTCAGTCAAAGAAATCAACCCTCTCTCTGTGTCAATACAGATGGACGGCAGGATGACATATGCTGATGATAATGATAATAACACAGCCTTGCCGTGGCGTTGGAGGCTAGATTCAAGTAACATCCTCTACAGCACAATTTCAACGGCAGGTACTAGAACAGGCCAACCAAGGTTTATACAACAACAGGCAACTTCTGGTTACGATGCAGTTTTTGGCGCAAACAATGTTTACAGCCCTAACGTTAACGTACCATTCAACTTTGCTGGTCGTTATGGCTCTACGTTCATCAATGGTGCGCACGAAGGTACACTACTAACAGCTAACACAACCCCTACGATTCTCCCTGACCTGTCATCTACTAACTTAGAACTTGGCTACATCTTCATGGGTACAATAGGTAAGTTCAGAGTGTGGTCAGATGATCTAACGGATACTGGCATAGCTACAGCATCAGCACCATCCACAGAGCCATCACTACAATTAACATTCGATGGTTCATCCACAAGTAGTTTCACAGTATTAGATTGGAGTGAATGATATGGGTACTAAAAATTTAAATAGTGCAACAGACCTGATTACATTCACTAGAGCATCAGGTGGCACAGCTTTAAGAAAGATTAGCTACGGCTCAGAGCTGGTTACGAATGGTGACTTTGCTACTGATACCGATTGGACGTTGGGTGATGGTTGGACTATTAGTGGTGGAGTTGCTGTAGGTACAAACACCTTTCGTGAATTAGTAAGTAACACGGCTACAGTTATTGCTGGTCGTACTTACATAGTTACGTTTGAGATTACTTCATACACTGCTGGGCGAGTAAAAGCAAAAGTTGGTAGCACTTTAGGCACTTACAGAGACTCTGTTGGAGTTTATACAGAAACAATAACTGCCACAAATACAGATAATGCACGTATTGTTCGTTCTGATTTAAATTTTACAGGCTCTATCGACAACGTATCAGTAAAAGAAGTCCTCTTCGATCAACCTGATGGTACACTACAGTTATTCAACCATACAGACAACGTCCCTCGCATTGAGTACGATGCAGATGGTACAGTCAAAGGCTTACTGATTGAAGAAGCTAGGACTAACCTACTAACTTACTCTGAGGATTTCTCTAATGCGGCTTACAACAAAACAGATTGTTCAGTTACATCTAATGCAACCACAGCACCTGATGGTACAACTACAGCAGATAAGTTATCATTTGCTACAACCAATAATAGTTTTCATTTTATATCAAAAGGTATAACTATGGGTGCTGAGTCTCATACAGTATCAGCCTTTTTTAAAGCAGGAGAGGTAGCATCTGCAAGTATTTTCCTCAGTCGAGGTGGTAATGTTGGTGGTTCATTTAATTTATCTACTGGTGTAGCAACAGCATCTGGAACTGGTAATACTGCAAACATGGTAGATGTAGGCAATGGCTGGTATCATTGCTCAGTAACTAACGATGGCTCTACGGACATTGATAATAGTATTAGACTTGGGATTGGTAATGGAGCATTAGGTTCTTTTGTTGGAGTTATAGGCCAAGGTATATTTGCATGGGGCGCACAACTAGAAGCTGGCGCATTCCCTACGTCTTACATCCCAACAACAGGTGCTACAGCTACTAGGGCGGCAGATGTTGCTAGTATTCCAGTAGATAACTTTGGGTATAACGATGATGCTGGTACTGTTGTTGTTACAGCTAGTGTAGAGAGGTCAGTTACCAAAGGCGGTACTGGCTTATTTACTCTGAACACAATTTTAAACAGTGGTTTGGCTGATGGTGGTGGTATGGGTTCTTTTTATAGAGCTAACAACACTCTAGGTATTAATGTTTGGGACTCTAGTGGTACTCCTGTGTTAGACAAAACCCCTACTGGAGATGTTGACAATCGAACTATTACCTTAGCATTTGCTATAAAGGAAGGTGATTTTGCTATAGTAACTGATTACAATCAAACAGTAATAACTCAAGCTAGTGGACAGTTACCTGCACCCATAACAGTTTTACAGCTAGGCAAATGGGGAAATGATACCGACATACTGTGTGGCCATATCAAATCAATCAAATACTACCCACGTAGATTATCTAATACACAGCTACAGGAGCTAACAACATGACCGAAGAAGTAATCTTAGAAGAACCAGAAGTAATCAAGACTGACTTCTACCTTAGGTTAGCTACTGAAGCTGCAATGCCTACAGTCTTATCTGCATTCTACAAGCAAGACACTGAAACAACAGTAGACGAGGAGACAGGCGAGGAGACTACCACAAACGTAGGTGATCCTTACCTAGTGTCAAACACATCTGACTATGCCATCGACGTTGTAGGTACTCTACACGAGCCTACAGGCAACACCCTGACAGATGATGAGGGCATGGAGTATCCTGAGATGCAAGCAATGACAGGCTGGCATGTAAACATTCGTATTCGTGGTGGTATCTTAAACAAAGATGCTGAAGATGCTGATGCACCTGACACACTACGAGATATTGTAGAAGCAATAGATACATCACACGGGGTAACACCTGAAGCACCCATGAGAGTATGGCTGTAAGTAACTAAAACCAATCCACCAAAGGTAAAGGATTAATAAATACAATGGCAAAGAAACCAGGCGTAACAACGATAGCATCAGGCTACTACAGTAGAGCAGCACTGAATGCTAACTTCGAAGCACTTAACAATGCTTTTGACAACACAGTATCTAGGGACGGTAGCACACCTAACACCATGTCAGCTAACTTTGACATGAACTCTAATGATATTACAAATGCAAATGTTATAGGTGCAAACAGTTTAGTTGTTAATGGTAAGTTAATAGCTGTATCTAATGACCCAGTCTTTGACGGTACAGTCACAGCATTTGGTGCATCTTTGATTGATGATGCAGATGCAGCTACAGCCAGAACGACTCTAGGTTTAGGTACTGCTGCAACTGCTTCATCTACAGATTTTGTAAATACAACAGGTGTAACGTCAGGTAATGTTACATTTGCAGACAATTCTAAAGCCATCTTTGGTGCTGGGTCTGACCTACAGATTTACCATGATGGTACTACCAGTATTATTAAGGAGACAGGTTCAGGGGATTTACGTCTACAGGGTGCTAACATTGATTTCAAAGACCTCTCTGGACAGACATACGCATACTTCAACGACACAAGTGGTGCAGTAAGTCTTTACCATGACAACGCCGTGAAGTTTGCCACAACATCAACAGGTTGTACTGTAACAGGTTCTATAGTAGCTGACAACGTAGGCAGTGGGTCTCTTGCAGCTGTAACACCTGGTGGCAGTACAGAAGCAAACTTTACAGGAATACCTGCTGATGTCCGTCAAGTTACAGTTATGTTTAACGAATTAAGCATGAGTGGTAGTGACGATTTACTTATACAGCTAGGTGACTCAGGTGGTATTGAAACTTCAGGATATATATCTAGGTCTGTTTGGACTAATGCTTCTGAGTCTACAGCAGGTATGATTATTAGAGGACAAAACGCAGCAGACAAATGGACAGGATCTATGACATTTACAAGAGTCCATACAACCAATACGTTTATTCAATCACATACTGTAATAGATCCTGATCAAAATGAACAACGAGTAGGTGCAGGTTCTAAAACATTATCTGGTGAACTAACTCAACTTAAAGTTAAACCATCAGGGTCTAATACTTTTGATGGTGGTTCTGTAAGTATTACATGGTCTTATTAAATAATAAAACTTTACTCTTGACAAATAAAAATAACTAGGATACTATGGCTACATTAGATCAAATACGTTCAGCAGCTGAGAACGACTTAGTTACATTTATCAAGCTAGTAGCACCTGAACAAATGCTAGGTCAGTGTCACGAAGATGTATGTAACTGGTGGGGTCGAGAAGACTCTAAGTCTCATCAGCTTCTTTTGTTTCCTCGTGATCACGGTAAGTCTCGTATGATAGCTTACAGAGTAGCATGGGAACTAACCAAAGACCCAACACTACGTATCCTGTATATATCTGCTACAGCTAACCTAGCAGAAAAACAATTAGGCTTTATTAAAACAATACTAACATCTGATACTTATAGTAGATACTGGCCTGACCACGTACACCCTGAAGATGGTAAACGTACAAGGTGGACTAACTCTGAAATTATGTTAGATCATCCTTTAAGGAAAGCAGAAAAAGTACGTGACCCGTCTGTGTTCACTGGTGGTCTTACTACTTCTCTTACAGGGATGCACTGCGATATTGCTGTCCTCGATGATATAGTAGTATACGAGAATGCATACACAGGTGAGGGAAGAAACAAGGTTAAGTCACAGTACTCTTTATTGTCATCTATCGAAGGTGCAGATGCTAGAGAATGGGTGGTAGGTACACGTTACCATCCTGTAGATCTATACAACGATCTGCTACAAATGACAGAAGAACTGTTTGATGACGATGGTAACAAAATAGGAGAAGATAACATCTACGAAATCTTTGAACGTCCTGTAGAGGATAGAGGAGATGGCACAGGTGAAATGTTATGGCCTCGTAGTCAACGTAAGGACGGCAAGTGGTTCGGGTTTGACATAAAGGTACTAGCTAAGAAGAGAGGCCAATACTTAGACAAAGGACAGTTTAGAGCACAGTACTACAACGATCCTTCAGATCCTGACAACGTACCTATAGAAAGTACAAGGTTTCAGTACTACGAACGTAAGTTACTAAAAGAAGATCAAGGACACTGGTTCTACAAAGACTCTAAGTTAAACGTATTTGCAGCTGTAGACTTTGCTTTTAGTTTATCTAAGAAGTCAGACTACACAGCTATTGTCATCGTAGGGGTTGACTCAGATAATAACATATATGTACTAGACATTGATCGTTTTCGTACTGACAGGATTACAGATTACTTTGAGCACATACTACAGTTGTCAACTAAGTGGTCATTCCGTAAACTAAGGGCTGAGGTTACAGTAGCTCAACAAGCAATCGTTAAACAACTAAAAGAACTTATCAAGCAACACGGATTAGCTATAAGTGTAGATGAGTTCAGACCTAACAAATACCAAGGTAATAAAGACGAAAGAATATCTGCAACTTTAGAACCTCGTTATGACAACTTACAAATATGGCATTATCGTGGTGGTAACACACAGACTTTAGAAGAAGAACTACAGTCAAGGAACCCACCGCATGACGATATTAAAGATGCTCTTGCTTCGGCTATAGACATTGCTGTCAAGCCATTCAAGAATGTACGTAGAAATAAAGACAAGAATATCGTTTGGGCTAATAACAGATTTAGAGGAGCCTCTTAATGGCTGGTGAAACAATAGAATTAGAATACCTTTTAGGTCCTGACTCAATGGCTGTGGAGGTATCTAACAGATGGCGTGAATGGTCTAACCTTCGTCAAACAAAGGTTGAAGAGTGGAAAGAGTTACGTAACTACCTGTATGCTACAGACACAAGCACAACTAAGAATGCTATGCTTCCTTGGTCTAACAGTACGACAACTCCTAAGCTAACTCAGATCATGGATAACCTCCATGCTAATTACTTTGCTACATTATTCCCACAGTCTAAGTGGATGCGTTTTGAAGCTGAGACAAGAGATGCTAACGTTAAAGCTAAACGTAGTGTAATACAAGCATACATGGACAATAAAGTCCGTCAGTCTAACTTTGTTAATACAGCCAGTGATTTACTATATGATTACATTCAGTACGGTAATTGCTTTGCTACTGTTACATGGGAAGACAACTACCAAGTCAAAGAAGCTGGGGACCTCGTTGTAAACTATGTAGGTCCAAAGGTTGTACGTGTTTCACCATACGATCTTTGCTTTAATCCTACAGCACCCAGCTTTGAGAAGTCACCTAAGATCCTCAAGTCTATAAAGACTCTTGGAGAGATCCGAAGTATGATTGACAGTGATCCGTCAAAGCAATACATGGAAGGTGTCTTCTCTAAAATGATGGGTGCTAGAGCTGCTGTAAGGGGTTCTGACGCCACGTATGATAAAGCTGACGGTTATATAGCTGACGGCTTTACATCCATTCAGCAGTACTACGAGTCAGACTACGTAGAGGTTCTAACCTTCTATGGTGACTACTACGATACTGAAAAGGGTGTCTTACTGAAGAACCGTGTCATTACAGTAGTTGACAGAGCATATGTTATGGCTAACGAAGAAGACCCTAGTTGGTTAGGTAGCTCCCCTATCTTCCAAGCTGGATGGAGACCTCGCCCTGACAACCTATATGCTATGGGACCTTTAGATAATTTGGTTGGTATGCAGTACCGTATTGACCACCTAGAGAACTTGAAGTCAGATGTGTTTGACCAGATAGCTTACCCTATGCTAAAAATTCGTGGTGACGTAGAAGACTTTGACTTTGAACCTGGTGGTCGTGTATATCTAGGTGAAGAGGGTGACGTAGGTTATATGGCTCCTGATGCTACAGCATTACAGGCTGACCTACAGATTAGGTTCTTGGAAGACAAGATGGAAGAAATGGCAGGTGCTCCTCGTCAAGCTATGGGTATACGTACACCAGGTGAGAAGACAGCATTTGAGGTGCAGTCATTACAGAACTCAGCATCTCGTATCTTCGAACATAAGACAGCTCACTTCGAACGTGTGTTCCTTGAGCCAATACTCAATGCTATGCTTGAGGTGTCTCGTCGTTATATGAATATGTCTGACACAATAAGAGTTTTAGATGATGCTACAGGTGCTGTTTTATTCCAGACGATTACTAAGGATGACATTACAGCTAAAGGTAAGATTGTTCCTGTAGGTGCTAGACACTTTGCTGAACGAGCTAGACGTATACAGAACCTTACCCAGTTATACCAGATTAAGTTGCAAGACCCTACAGTGGCTGCCCACTTGTCAGGTAAGGAGTTTGCCAGAATCTTGTCAGAAGAATTAGGTGAACCTGAGTTGTTCTCAGAAAACATTTCAGTATCTGAACAACTTGAAACTCAGCAACAGATGCAAGAAGCTGAGGCTATTAACCAAGAACAATTAATGTTAGCTCAAGAAATGGGAATATAGATATGCCATACAAAGCAGGTAAAGTTAAACCGTACAGTAACACAACAAAGAAGCCTAAGCCTAAAGAGAGACCTAAAGCAAAGCCAATGAAAAAGAAGAAATGAAATCTATTTGGTTAAAAGGTCTCAAGGGACAAGATAAAGAGAAACGTAAAGCTGAAGTACTAGGTTACAGAAATGCTTTCGATGATCTAAAAGAAATTCTCGAACAAGATTTTAAAAAGAAAGAATCGGTTCGTGATTACGCAGTACCTAATTGGGAACTACGTCAAGTGGCAGTCAACGAGTACAACCAAGTACTTGATGATCTGCTTAAACTCATAACAATTAATAAGGAATAAAACATGGATGTGTTTTCTGAGAGTGGACAAACCAATGACACTACTCAACCTGAGCTTCAAGCTACTGAGAGTACCCAACCACAGGATTCTTTTGTACAGAAACTCGTAGAGGCGAAGGGAGATAATTGGAAAGACCCTGAAGTATTAGCTAAAGGCAAAATAGAAGCTGACGGTTATATTAAAGAACTTGAAGGACAACTCAGTAATATGAGGGAAGATTTAAGTAAACAGGATTACGCCAAAGATCTCTTGGAACAGTTGCAAAATAAGGCCGCAGACCCCATCAATGCGAAGAATGCAACGCCAAACAACAATACTGGTGGCACGTCAGAAGGGAATACCAACCCTAGTCTGAGTGAGGAAGACCTGAAGAGCCTCGTTGAACGTACACTAACTGAACGAGATAAGGATTCTGTTGTAAAGCAAAATCTAAATTTTGTTAATGATGAAATGGAAAAGAGTTATGGCACTGATGCCTCAGCTAAGATCCAAAATAAAGCTAAGGAGCTAGGGTTAACTATAGAACGTATGCAAGAAATTGCTGCAGAGTCACCCACAGCTTTCTTTAACCTCATTGGTGAACCTAAAAAAGAATTTAAACCACTGGTTGAAGGTTCGGTTCGCACAGAAGGTGTCAACATGCAAGCCTCGAATGAACGTGATTGGTCTTACTACCAAAATCTTCGTCGAGATAATCGTAGTCTTTACTATAGCCCAAAAATACAACGACAACTTATGGAAGATAAAAGTCGTTTGGGTGGTAAATTTGGAATCTAATGGAGAATAAAATATGTCTGGTATGAATACAGCAAATTCAACTCTTCTTACTCGCACCGAAGTCTGGTCCAGTGAGCTAAAGGAGATATTAAGAGATGAGATGCAAGCACAACGATACGTTCGTATGCTTGAAGGTTTCCCTGATGGAAACACTTTCCACATCCCATCAATAGGTCAAGCACAGGTTGACAACTACAACGAAGATTCGTCAGTTGAATACCGTCCACTTGACACAGGTGAGTTCACCTTCTCAGTAGACAAGTATCTGTCATCAGCTACTTACATGACTAAGAAAGCTGAACAAGACACTTTCTATGGTAACGAGTTAATGAGTCGTTTTGTTCCTGAACAAGAACGTGCTATCATGGCTCACTTTGAAACTACAACTATGGCTGCTTGTGAAGCTGGTGTAGCTGACAACGGTCAAGCATTAGTTGATGGTGGTATACACCGTTTCTCAGGTGGTAACGCAGGTAAAATTGAAGTAGAAGATTTTGCATATGCTCGCATGAAACTGAAAATGGCTAACGTGCCAGATCAGAACATGGTTGCTATTGTTGATCCTTCTGTTGAGTTTACAATTAACACATTGTCACAACTTGCAGCTGTTACAAACAACCCTAAGTTTGAGGGTATTGTAAGTAGTGGTATCGCATCTGGTATGCGTTTCGTAGCTAACGTATATGGTTTTGATGTATACACATCTAACTACTGTGCATCAGCAACTGACACAGCATTAAAAGAACGTGATGACTCAACAACAAATGCGTTCAACACAACTAACGGTAAAGTTAACTTGTTCTTCTCAGCTGATTCAACTGTGAATCCATTTGTGGGTGCATGGAGACAACAGCCAGAAGTTGATTACGAGTATAACAAAGATTACCAACGTCATGAGTTTGTAACAACAGCTCGTTACGGTGTTAAGTTATACCGCCCTGAAAACATGGTTCGTGTTATCACGACTCCAACAGTATAAGGAGATATATAAATGTCTTACACTAACTCAGACGGCCTATTTGTACTCACTGATGGTGATCAAGGGGCTGTAAAAGACAATGGCGGAGCTTTAGCTGCAACTAAAGTTCTTGTTGTTGAAATCCCAGATGCAACTAAGCTAGGTACTTCTCAAACAGCACCAACAGCAAACGATGCATTTATTCCAGCTGGATCGTACATTACCTCAGCAAGTCTTGTTGTTACAACAGCATTTACTTCTGGTGGTTCAGGTACACTAGGTCTAGGTTTGTTTACATTAGCTAATGCTGCTATTGATGCCGATGGTATTGATGCTGCGATTGCTAAAGCTGACCTAGCTGCTAACAAAGCTGTAGCTTGTAATGGTGCTTTAGTTGGTGGAACAGCTACTGTAGGTGCAGCTAACGCATACGTTGGTGCATTATACGGTACAGCTGCCTTCACAGCAGGTGCAGGTAAACTTGTTATCGAGTATATCGAAGTATAAATAAAATAAGGTTAGGGGCTTAGGCCCCTTTCCTACACTTAACACTTGACAAAGATTAAATATGTGGGTAAAATATCTTTACCCGATGCAGGGACCATTAGTACCCATACATCAAGGAATTTTAAATGGCTAACGTAAACCACTCCTCTCTCACAGATCCATACTTACACGAACCTAAAGGTGTAGCAGCAGCCTCTTCAAGCAAGGTGTATGTAGCTAACGGTGGTGGTTCAGGTACATGGGAAGACCATAGGCGTTCTGTATTTACAGTTCACTTTACAGACATATCCTCATCACAGAATATATATGTACCCATTCCATTCGCAGGTACTGTAAGTAGAGTAACCTCAGTACTAGCAGGAGCTATTGCAGGTGGTGATGTTACAATAACAATTAAGAACTCAGCATCAGCAAGCATGGGTACTCTTACGATTACTCAATCAGGTTCAGCTACTGGAGATGTGGATACATTAAACCCTTCAGCTAACAACACAGTAACTGACAACGATTACGTTCTCATTCAATCGAATGGTGGAGCTAGTAGTCATGTTGACTTTGTCATTAGTGTAGTAGTGGAGCATGTGTAAATGAAACGTACTCTCCTAGAAATGGTTCAATCAATACTGAGTGACATGGACTCAGAGAGTGTCAACTCTATAAGTGATTCTGTAGAGTCTGAACAAATAGCATCTGTCATCCAGGATACATTCTTTAATCTGATAGCAGCTAGAGATATACCTGAGCACAGACAGTTAATCAAACTAACATCACTAGCTGATGTAACTAAACCTACACACTTTAAGTATCCTACTAATACTCGTCAACTAAGTAGGGTTGACTACAATGTAGCAACTACAGGTACAAGCTACAGAGAAATTACATTTGTTGAACCTATGGTATTTATAGATCGTATGAATCAAAACACAGACAATAGTCTTATAGTAACAGATGTTGCAGGTGGTACAACATTGTTTATAGGTAATACAGAAGCACCATCATACTACACAAGCTTTGATGACGAACATATTGTCATGAACTCATATGATGCAGGTGTAGAGACAACATTACAGAATAGTAAGTCAAGATCATTTGGGTATGTGTATCCTACGTTCAGTCTTACAGATTCATTTGAACCTGACCTAGATGACACAATGCTTCCCTATATGTTAGCTGAGGCTAAGTCTACATGCTTCTCACTGTTTAAGTCAGGGTCAGACCCTAAGATCGAGCAGTCAGCTCGTCGTCTTAAATCTTTTGTACAGAACGACATGTATAAAACTAAAAGAGAAAACAAACGTCCATACTACGGAAGAAACTAATGATTGAATTTATTGAAGACATACCTAACCAGAGGTGTGTTTGCAAAACTAATAAGCTTAACACTGACATTATAATACAGAAATCAAACGATGGGTTTATATTTTTTGAGATTAAGTTTACCAAAGGTAGTCCACCTGCTGAACTTAGTGGTAATTATACAAGTATCCTAAAAGCCAAACAAGCTGTAGAACAGTATGTAAGAAACAGAAAAGAAACTCCCACAGTCCGAAGAGACAATTTCAGTAAAGCTAGACAAGAACGGAAAAAACAAGATGCCGCAGAGATTAAGTCAGAAGGTAGTGAACACGTTCATCAAGGGACTGGTGACGGAAGCTGGTGAGCTAACATTCCCTCAAGACGCATCTATTGACGAATCTAATTGTCTTCTCGAAAGAGATGGTTCTCGTCGTCGTAGGTTAGCTGCTAAGTTAGAAACCAACAATGTTAACTCATCATTCACACTAAACAGTTCATTTGTATTTACAACGGGTAACTGGCATAATGCTGGTGGTGTGGCAGGGTTAGACTTTTTAGTTGTACAAAGTGGAATAACATTAAATTTCTACAACACAGCTTCAGAACCTTACTCAGACAAAGAGGAAAGCTTCTCTGTAAACCTTAATGACTTTAACTTCTCAGGTAGTGTAGGTCCAGGTCTAGCTAAAGTTGAGATGGCTACTATAAATGGTAACTTAGTTGTCACATCTGAAGCTATCGAACCGTTCTACATAACGTATGATTCAGATGCAAATACAATATCTACATACCAAATATCTCCTAGAGTAAGAGACTTTGAGTGGTTAGGTGACACCCTTACGTATGCCTCAGAAAAGCAAGACCCTGATAATAACCGTAAGTATGACACAGCTAATGCTGGTTGGACAGGTGAAAAAGGTGTACTTGCTTTAGAAAAGTATACAAGTACAGAGTATGGTGTAACACCACCCTATGAATTACCTTATCCACCCTTAACACATCCTTGGTATTCAGGTAAAAATGCTAATGGTTTTTTTGAAAAGAATGAATGGGAAAAGGTATTTACAGGATCAACCCTAACAGGTAACGGTAGCTTCATACTAGACTTCTTCTCGAAGAACCGTAGTGAAGCATCAGGTATTGCAGGTATTACAACAGAGAATGAAACCAGTAGGTTTAAAGCTGTAGCTACATTTTCTGGTCGTGTGTTTTATGCAGGTCTAACAAGTTCAAAGAATTCAGGTAAGATCTTGTTCTCTAAATACCTAGACAACATGACAGAAGTTACACGGTGTTATCAACAGAATGACCCAACCTCTGAGGAGATTAGTGATCTACTAGATACTGACGGTGGTGTCATATCAATACCTGAAGCATCTAACATTTTAAAACTACATGCATTCGAAAGTTCTATCTTTGTATTTGCTGAGAATGGCGTATGGCAGATCAAAGGTGTTGATGGTGTATTCAAAGCCACAGAGTATTCTATCTCAAGAGTATCTCAGGTAGGTCTAAACAACCCTAAAGCTTTTGTCAGTGTAGAGGGTGTACCTATCTGGTGGTCTAAGCATGGTATCCAAACTCTAAGCTTTGATGAGGTATCAGGTAGAGCTAAGGCTAACAATATTAGTATTGGTACTATACAGACTTTCTTTGAAGCTATCGACGGCAATGCTCGTAGAGAATGTACAGCTGTGTACGACGAGACTAACAAGAGAGTACACTGGTTCTATCCTAGCAATGGTGAGACTGTAGGTAACAAGAAGAATAAGGTATTGACTCTTGATGTTAACCTACAAGCATTCTACCCTTGGACTATATCTGACAGTGCAAGCAATCCTGATTACATACTAGGTGCTGAATACTACCCTGGCTTTGGTTCTAACTTTGTAGAGAATGATGTCATTACTTCAGTTGGTGCAGATGTTATTACATCAGGTGGTGACGATGTTGTGGTATCACAGCTAACAGAATTGTCACAAGCAGATGCAGCTATCGTACTGATGGTCTTCGACGGTGCTACAGGTAAGATGACAATGGGTTTGTTCTCAGGTACTGAGTTCTTAGATTGGGGTGACACAAACTACAGCTCCTTTGCTGAGGCAGGGTACGACTTCATGGGTGATCTTATACTCAAGAAGAATGCACCTTACGTACAGGTTTACTTACGTCCTACAGAGACAGGGTTCTCAGGCAGTGATACAGCAGGCTATGATCCTGTAAGAGAGTCATCTCTATTGGTGTCATCATACTGGGACTTCCGTACTAACACGTCATCATCACCACAACAGGCATACAGATTAAAGTACACACCTGTTGTTAACGAGTCCAGCTTAGGCACATGGGACTATCCTGAAAAAGTCGTAACCACACGGCTAAAAATGAGAGGTCATGGTCGCAGTATGCGCCTTAGGTTCGAGAGTGAACAAGGCAAAGATTTTGTACTGTTAGGCTTTGGAATACTTAATGCAGTCAATACCCGTTTCTAAAAACTTAGATGGAATTAAAGGATCATGTTTTAGTATAAGGTTAGAGTACAACGAAGAGTTTATTATATTACACTTACCTACTATAGATAAAATCACAAAAGAAGTCCTAGTAGAAATGAAGACTATGTTAAAAGACTGGTATGAATTTGTAAAAACAATTGGGGATAGATCTATTTTTGTAGCTGTTAAACCTGAACATAAGATTAATAAACTTATACGTATGTTAGATTTTAAATACATAGGAAAAGACGAAGATTACTTTGTCTATCAATTTAAGGAGTAGATTATGGGAGATCCAGTAAGTATGGCAATACTGGCTGTAACAGCAGGAAGTACAGCAGTAAGTATTAATCAACAAAAGAAAGCCTCAGCAGCATCAAGGCGTCAACAAGGGCTGTCAGCTAGGCGTAGCCAACGTCAGGCTATACGTGAGGCACAGATACGTAGAGCACAGTCACAGGTACAGGCTGGGGCTATGGGAGTGACAGGTGGTTCAGGTCTAGCTGGTGGTCAATCTTCTTTGTCATCACAGTTAGGTGGCTCTCTAGGATTTGCAGGACAGATGTCAGGGTTATCCCAAGAAATAACAATGGCTCAAAGTAGAGCACAGACAGCAGGTGCTGTAGCTGGTTTAGGTATGCAAGCCTTTGCAAATAGTGATGATATTAGTGCTGGTCTTAAAAAGATATTTCCATAGAAAGAATAATAATGGCTGTTACTTTAGGTGAAGAAAACATTGAAGCAAAAGTGCTTGGGGATGACGAAGTAGTTTACGAAACTGCTGTACCTAATCCTAAGTCTGCTGCTACTGAACGTAGAGATACGGCTGTCCTTGGTGCTACAGGTAGTTTACCTGAAGAGTTACCTGATGTACGTGCTGGTGTCTCAGAAACTGTTACAACAGCTCTTACAGAAGCTGTAGGTAACTTACAAGTAGAAGAACAAACTGTAGAAGAAAAAGCTGAGGAACTTGCTGATCAGTCAGCTAAAGGTTCTGAGTTAATTACACTAGGTGACTTCTTTGATAATTCTTTTCAGGCTATGAAGAATCCTGCACTTAATGAAGCAGCTAACCTAGCATCGATAAAGTACCAACTTACAGTAGAGAAACTTCAGGATGCTATAGAAGACAATGCTGCTAAGACAGGTACTGGTACTGTAGCTAACTGGTTTGATCGTTACATACTTAGGAACTTTCCTATAGGTGCTTGGGAACAGGTGACACTTAAACCTAGTTCTGTTAACCATGAGTTTGCCCATGCAATTTCTTCAAACATGTCAGTACAAGACTTTGAGATATTCCTTGACACAAGGATAGAGGATTACCTTGAAGAAGGTTTTCTCTTTAGTGATAACCCTTTTGCTTTACAAGAGTTGCTAGCAGCTGCTACTAAACTAGGTAACGATGACAAAGCATTTGGTGATGCTGTCCTTGGTGCTATAGATCTTTTACCTATTGCAGGGTTTGCAGGTAAGACTGTAGTTAAGACAGCATCTTCTGTAAACAAAGCACGTAAAATATCTAAAATTATAAATGGTATAAGTAACTCACCTACAGCTTCTACTCGAGCTGGTGCTCTAGCAGGACCTGAGGCAGCTACAGAAGTTGCTGAGAACATTGCTAAACGTACAGATGAACCTGAGAACTTAGGATCTATGGGACCAAGTATGGTAGATCCTGTTGGTGACAAAGCACCTGTAAGACCTATAGCTGCCTCAGCTGCTAAGAGTCAGACTGCTACTAGAATAGCTCAAGAAGCTTTTGAGTACGTTAACACAGCCTTGGGTAAGGTAATAGATGAAGGTCAGCTAACTACTTACATTACCAAAAGAGTTGAGGGATTACAAAAGAAGCTTAACAAGTCTATGATTGACACCAAGATAGACTACAACCTTAATAAAATTTCTATAATCATGGGTAACCCACGTACAGGTTTACCAGTAACAAAGAAGACAGCAGAGAAATATGCTGCTGATGTACCAGAAGCATCTGTCATTCCTATTGATGAAGCTAACAACAAGTGGGCTATATCATATGATGAAGCACTAGACCTTGACGAGTTTGTAGATGTAAATAAATTTGATGAGGCTTGGAAGTATACACCTGAAAGTAAAGTATCTCTTCTTAGAAACATAGAGGGTAAAATAAGCAGAGCTAATGCTGCAGTGTTTGGTAGACTTAATCTGACAGGTGCTCATCTAAGGGACAATGCTAACTTAACTAACCTAGCTAATAGGGCTGAGAGTGGTTCAGTACGTCTGACCCAAATATCCAAGACAATGCTTGATAAATTAGGTAGGGTGTCAGGTGCTGAGTACGAACAGATTGGTGCCATTGTTGCAAGACTACAATCAGGAGATCTAGCTTCTCAAAGGACTTGGTATACTACAGACGATTTCATAGACATGTGGAAAGCTGACAACAAAGGTAAAGCCCCATCTCAAAAAGTTATGGATGCTTACCAAGCTACCGTTGATCTAGGTGATTACAACTACATTGTACGTGCTACAGGTTTAATCAAGAGTCTTCATAGAGAAGGTTACCGTAGAATTTCTACTATACTTAACGGTGAGCAAAAGTTCTTAGCTGGTAAACCTGTAGATATAGACGACTTACCAGATAACGAATTATTTATAGATGCAAGTTCAGGTGCTAAGTTTACCAAGGCTGACTATGACGGACCTATGGCTAACGTTTTTGAAGTAGACATGGACATGGGTGGTGTTAAATACGTAGTAGATACTGACGTAGTTAAACCTCTTGAGATAGAAGATGCTATGGGCTACAATGCTGGTGGTCCCAGAGTAAACCCTGAAGCTACAGAGTTTATAGTTTTACTCGATAAGAATGGTAAACCTGTTAATGTAGTACTGTCTGCTAGTTCACCTAAGACATCAGCTAAGGCTGTTAAAGAGATGACAGAAATATATAAGGCACTTAGAGCTGGTAGGTTAACAGATGAAATTGTTCAGGAAAATAATTCTTGGAACACAAGCTTAAACTTAAAGGAAGATGCTGAGAAGTGGTTCACAAAAAACAAGATAGACGTAGAGGGTGATGAGGTTACGTTTAGCAGTAAGGCTCGTAACGAAAATGTGTTTATGGGTGCAAACGCAGATGCTTTTATTCCTAATGGTTCTTTAGACGACTTCCATTCTTTTGTCAATAAACGTAATGACGAACCTCTAACTCACTATGGACATGGTGCTGCTACTGTAAATGACAACCCATTAAATAGTATCCTTTTCCAAACCAATAGTGTCAACAGACAGTTAGGTTTTAGTAAGTATACCCAGGCTGTTAAGATTTCACTGGGTAAGAAGATTAAACAAATAGCAGATTCTAATAGTTCTAACACTGACTATGCTTCTTACTACGATAACATTAACACATGGTTACCTGACAAAACTAAAAATGAAATAATAAATAAGATATATGAACGTAAAAGAATTGCAGATTTAAGAATGGGTGCTGATGGTTTTGGTGACGCATGGGTTATGCGTATAGCTGACGACATGTCTAACTTTATCTATGATGCAACTGGTAAGAAGTTTAACCCTTCTAATCCTACTCATATTCTAAACAACTACGGCTTTAAGAAAACATTTCTACTTGATCCATTCCAAATGGTATTACAGTCTGTACAGGTTATACCAATGGTTGCTATGGCAGGTCTTGATGATGGTATCAAGGGTGTTGCTATGGGTAAATACTTGTATAGTTCTTTAGACTTGAGTGGTAAACCCTTAGATATTTTTCTTGAAAGATTTGGTAAAGCATTTAATTATTCTAAGGCTGAGTCTAAAGAAGTACGCCAACTGTTTATAGACATGGCTCGTTATGAAGTTGACCCTACTAACATTGCTGAAGGTTACCAAAAAGCTACAAAGTCTTCTTCTGTATTTTCTAAACAAGATGATAGAGCAGCTGCTAAAACATTAAGCAAGGCTTGGGAAAAAGGAATGAACATGGGTATGTTCTTCTTTAATAAGGGTGAACAGATTTCTCGTGTGTCAGCCTACGGTGTAGCTGTTAGTAAGTGGAAGGCAGCTAACAAAGGTAAGAGCTTACTCTCTGAAGAGGGGCGTACTTGGGTGTCAAATAAAGAACAAGCATACACTCTTAACATGACAAACATGAGTCGTTCTGAAATACAACAAGGTATACTAAGAGTACCTACTCAGTTCTATTCCTTCATGCTTAGATCATTCGAAGGTATCTTTATAGGTAAAGACTTAACACCTGCTGAAAGAATGAAACTTGCTGTTATGATGGGACCATTCTGGGGTACAACAGGTATGGGTATTAGTAATGCAGTTCCTGCCGTTGAAACACTTAACTCATATCTACCAGAGAATATGCAAATAGAACCAGGTTCTGACTCATTCCGTCTGGTTAAGAACGGAGTACCTGATGCTTTATTTGCTTGGGCAACTGGAGATAATTCACCTGAAATAGCTTTAGCTAGTCGTGTAGGTTTAGGTGACGGTGTCATGCAAACATTCCGTAACTATAGGGATGGTACCCTTGGAGAAAACTTACTGGGTGCTGGTGGTGGAGCTTCTGGGGATCTTGTGGCTGACTTTGGTCAATGGATAGGTTCTATTATCAGACGTGACCCAATACAGATAGAAAAAGAAACTTTAGAACTAATACGTAATATTAAATTTATTGACAACATTGAAAAAGTAAGAGGTATGATTGTAGACAAGGCTTATATATCTAGAAAAGGTGGGGAAGTTGACTTTAAGTATAATGCCTTAGATATTATATTTACAGGTTTAGGTATACCTTTAGAGGAAGTACAACAAGTTTATGATGCAAAGGATGTTATTTTTAATGGTAACAAGACATACCGTAAGCTATCAAAAGAAATTAGTCCTCTTATTAATAAATACTGGAGAGCTATTGAAGAGGGTAATGCTGAAAGAGCTAATGATGTAAAGAGAAGTATTGATTATTCTATTAGTTATATGACAGGACTAGAGCCTGATCTACAAGATAAATTAAGGCTTCAAGTATACAGGGGCTTTACAGAGACTACAACCTTTGAAAGAATTAAACAATTACAAAGATTAGGGCGTAACATGGAAGCAGAACAGCTTCGAAAAACCGTACAATAAGGAATCACAATGGCATTATTTCAACAAGATCTACAGACACAAGTTATATCTGAACAGGCTGTACAGGAACCATCAGCTATCGGAGCTATTAGTGGTCTAGCTAGTGCATTTCTAAAAGCTCAACCATCAGCTTCTACCAAGGGTGCACCAAACTATGAGCAGTCTTTAATTGCAAACTTTTCTACTGAATTAAATACTTTAGAACAATTAAAAGAATCAGGCAGTATTAATCAAATTGATTTTGATAGACGACTTGGTAAGGCTAGGAGTGAAATATCTAAGATTAAAGATTCTAATGTTCCTCAAGGGTTACAGAATCAATACGAAGTTCAATCTGGTAGAGATTTTAATTCTTTCGGGTATAACACAAATGAAGAATATGAAAAGGCTCAACTCCTTGAGGGTGACTTTGCCAAAGCTATACAACCTTCTGTTGTGTCTGAGTTGGAAGCAGCTGGTGAGGTAGTTACAACTGAGTCTGTAAACAATGCTGTATTAAATAAATTAGAAGAAAAAACTAGCCTTGAAAATGAATTAAACATCCAAAATAAAAAGTTAGCATTAGGTCAACCTATAGATGATACAACTGTGTCAAAGAATATTAAGGCTGACTATGATATACTTGCATCCTTTTTTAAAGACGCAGCTGCGGATGGTATAGTAACAAAGAACGAATACTTATCTGCACAATTAGGAGTATCAAATTTAATGACCACTAAGTACGGTCAGTTTAAAAGTAATCCTAAAATTAATGCTGTTATGGAACAAATGACAGGACTTCTTGATGATATAGGCAAGGGTGTAAGTGACACTCCAAGTGCTGTGTTGGCTGATACAATACAAATTGCCCTACAAAACGAAGGTTTTAGTGCAGGAACAATTGCAGTTGTAAGAGCAATGCAAGAGGGTAAAAATATAGGCCAGTTTCAAGATATTATGGCAAACAATGAAGAAGGTAAAACTGTAGCTGATGCAATGGTTTTTATTGCAGGTGCAGATTTAACTGAGGATAAGCTTGTAGAAATATTCAATACATCTACTCCACCAGATGTAGCTGACGTACCAGGGACAAACCCTTCTCTCTTGTCTATACCAACTGTCAAAGATAATCCAAATGAATACGAAACTATAGTTGATAAGTTTTCTGAGAGTGCTAAGACTCCAACCTCTAATAATTTATTAGGTAACGAAAAAGAACGTAACAGTTTCTTAACCAGTCTGAATGTAGCAGGTAGTGCTGTAGCTTCCCAAAGTGATGAGTATATTCTAGGTGAAAAGCTGTTATCAAAGTTTGCATCTAATAGTATTGTTAAAAACCTAGAGGCTGTTTACAGTGTTGACCCACAGAATGCAGCTCAGACTAATGATGTTCTTCAAGCTGCTTTGTCATCTGAAAGAGTAAGACAATCTTTGGAACTTAACAGCAGGTTAGATGCAGGTGCTGGTGCAGGACAACTTGTCATGGCAGATGCTGAAGGTAAGTTACAGTTAAACAATGAACTAATAGAAAAGAACAAAGATAAACTTGTAGGTGGTGCAGCTGGTTGGGCTGAGATGCAAGGTAAGATTAATGCTGCTGGTGGTTTAGAGAAGTTCTTACAGTTACCACCTATGGTAAACGGTGCTATTAATCCAGATGCTTCTATTAGGCCGAGAGGCACTAATGACACTTTTGACACACGGTACTTACTTAAAGACATATTCAGTATTGACTTTAACAAAGTACTAAAGCTGTCAAACAACCTTAAACTAATTGACTCTAAGTTGGTTAACCTAGAATCGTTAGCTACTAAATACCAAGATGACACTGACATGTTAAGGGGTCGTCTTGCCCCAGAAGATAGAGCAAAGGTAATTGAAGCTATAGAGCAAGATCAAGAAGTAAATGTTCCTGTTGTTGCAGAAGAACCTAGTGTTGATACCGTAGGTCTTGCTCCTAACGTAGTATCTACTGACCCCACTACAGAAGAGACAGAGTTTGTACCTCAAGCACAACCTGGTCAACAAGTACAAGGTGGTTTTGGTAGGCCTATACCTACACAGTTTTCAGGTGGAGCAGCTACTATAGAAACGGTAGGTACTAAGGAGAACCCTTATGACACCCCAAGGACAGTTGCTGAATTTGATAGGATTCCTATTGGTGGCTTGTTTATTGGTCGTAATGGTGAGATCAGAACCAAACGAAAAGAGAGAAACAAGTAACATGGCTGATTTTAACTTTGAAGAATACAGTGATGTCTTTGAGGATACCCAAGAACCTATAGACTTTGAGGCTTTGAGTGACATCTTTGAGGATACTGGTGTACCTACAGAAGAGATGGCTTTTGAAAGTGCAATGAAAGCTAGAGAGACTTCAACTGCTACTAGGTCTTTGACAAAAGAAGAGAGGGCTGCAAAGTTTCCACCTGTTGTTCAAGAAACTATAGCTACTGAAGATAGCAAAGGTAGTGAAGTAGGGGTTATGGTTAAGCCTGTACAAAGTAATACAGAGACACGTACTCTTACTGGTATGGAAAAAAGATATTTCTCTGATAACCTACCCTCTTGGCAAAAAGCACAAGGTTTACCTATTTATAGAAGAGGTAGGTATCACAAACCTACTCTTATTCAAAGCATTGATAAAGCTGTTTCGACAGGTGAGGAGGCTTCATTACTAAAAGGTGCTATAAAATCAGAAATAGGTATAAATGCACCTAGTGATGAAAAAAAATACACTTATAGAGGAGCAGCTGCATCTAGTGCAATATGGAAAGCCAGAATGGATGCAGAGGGTTTAGGTACTAACTCTACAGGTGAAGAAATATTTAATGCCGTTTATGCTAATGGAAACGGAAATGGAGACTATGCTTCAGGTGACGGAAATAAATACAAGGGACGAGGTCTTGTTCAAATTACTGGGCGTGGAAATTACCAAGCAGTTCAAGATAAACTTGCAGAAACAGGTCTTAACATAGACATAATTGCTAACCCTTCGTTAGTTAACGATGAGAAGTATGCGTTACCTGCCGCACTTGCTATGTTAGATATTATGGGAATAAACTCTTCAAGTGCATCTACTATGACAGCAAAGACTTTAAACAACGCCATAAACAGTAGAGCAGACTCTACAAAAGCAAAAGCTCGTTGGGCTAATGTGATCGCCGCCGCCTCTACCGCAGAAAAAGATGAGCTAAGGCTACGTAATGATTATGCCGCACAAGAAGAGGTAGGTTTAAGTGGCGATAAAGTAGACGGAGATATAGGCGTTGGTACTAAAGCAGCAATAGATACATGGGCAGCTGGTAAAGGTTTAACCGTTCCTACTGTTACAGAAATAACTAAAATACGTAATAGTGATAATAAGTCTTATCAAACGTTCTCGGCTGAGGATAAACTAAAACTTACTAAATTTGTAAATGGGAATAAATAAATGTTTGGATTACCATTAGAACTAATCACAATGCTAGGCTCTACCGTTCTCGGTGGGGTCATGTCCATATGGGGACAAAGCATTAAAGCTAAACAAGCACAGAACGAG
>Ga0209196_1000919_pt1 | contig 22529 bp, 25 predicted proteins | sample COGITO_mtgs_1105_5_FD_184801 | JGI IMG/M metagenome (GOLD analysis project Ga0209196, IMG submission 184801) | Pelagic marine microbial communities from North Sea - COGITO_mtgs_110509 (SPAdes) (version 2) | ecosystem: Environmental > Aquatic > Marine > Epipelagic ... | reverse complement strand
AGACGCACTGTAGGCTCTGCTTTAACAATAGCAATATTGACAAATAAACATATCAGAAAAACACGTGCAACTATCAGCGCGGCGGCGCATACAAGGCTATCAATCGTTCGATAAAAACAATCAATAACATTCCTAATAAATTTATTTATTTTCAATTTATGCCCGCCCACCAAACTCACCGGTTACCGTTGAGACTTGTACCTTATCGCCATTAGCAATGTATTCAGGAACATTTATTTCTATGCCTGTACTCAACTTCGCCGGCTTAGTTCGCTTAGTCGCCGAACCGCCTTTTAATTCAGGGGGTGTATCAACCACTTCTAATATCACTGTGGCTGGCATTTGAATGGCAATAGGTGAATCATCGATTAACTGAACGAATACACCTTCAAGCCCCTCAGTAATATAGTTAGCCATATCACCCACTACATTGGCATCTAATGTATGCGATGAATAATCTTCAATATCTAAAAAGACAAAAGCTTCACCGTCCATATAAGAGAAAGTACTTTCTCTTCGTAAAAGATCCAGCTCTTTTAAATCATCATCGGCGCGTAGAACTAAATCAACTTTGTTGCCATTAGCGACAGAGTAAATGGTAAACCGATACGTCACATTACCACCGCGGCCTTGCGCTGAAGATTTTTCAATATCTCTCACTTGAAACACAGCATTATTGTGCTCAATAACATTGCCTTTTTTTACATCGCTTGCTTTCATAATCTATCTCTGTATCCGCTCTATCGCTGTTGTTGTTCATTTTGCCTATAACACTTTAACGTGTATTTATGGGACACACAAACAAGTTAAAACATTAGTGTTAATACAAACAGCGATTATACAAGTTCAGTTATTAGAACAGATAGCCGCATAAATCAGAAAACAGCGGCCTCAAACACTCATCAAGCAATATAATTACAAGGATTTCTAAAAGGCCAAAGGCCTTATGGCTATAAGATTTCTTTATTCAAAAGGGCTATTGATAAAGATTAAGGGAGTATTTATTAAGGGGATTTATTCATCGGAATTATAGATGCCGTTAACGAATGCTGAAGTTGTTTGAGCGAGTACGGAGCTTGTCGATTATTGCGCAGGCTGACAACTATGACAGATACCATGAAGTTCAAGTTGCTGATTATTAAGGGCAAACCCAGTTTCACTAACATCCGCTTTGAGCTTTTTGAAGGTATCTTTCTTAATGCCAGCCTCGGATACCGATTGGCAGGTATCGCAAATAAGGAATTGCGGCAGTTCATGTGCGTGGCTGCAGTTAATATGCTCGCATACCGTGTATTTATTTACTGAGTGGAGTTTATGGGCGAGCATTTCATCGACAAGAAAATTTAACATGCGATAAGCAGACATGGCCGTCAGCGACTCCTTATACCGATTTTCGTATTCATCCTTGAGTTCATAGGCCGACATCGGTGCAGGCGCATCAAGTAACACGGTTAATGTCCGTTTGCGTTTTTCAGTTAACCTTGCACCTGATTCTCGACATATGGCGTCAGCGCTATTAAGCGTTTTTTTAGTTGCTAATTTACTCATCATAAATCCAATAAAAGGTGTATCGCAGCAGCATCCTAACAAATAATGCATAAGAAAATAAAATTGATATTGGAAGTAATAAGGCCAATTCAATGAATCATTAAATAACGCAATATGCTTAGAAATTTTTTGTGCCAATTCTCTATAAAAAATCGTTAGGAACTATTTCTTTTAAAAGAACTCATAGACGCTTCTTGCGCATAAACAGCTCTTTGTGTTTTCAAAAAAATGTTTATTAATTATAGATAAATAACATAATAATTATAATAAAAAGCTATAACCACTTGTTGTTTTTCCTTTAATAAAAACAATCAGAGGCTGTAAAGAGTCTAATAGAGACTGAAAACACCTAATTTGAATAAAACGCCGAAAAAAAATATGCCCACTAACCGTTTGATACTTAGAGTAATAATATCTATTTATCGACTATCGACCACACTCACAGCGATTTAATTTGACTTTAAATCTGGTCATATACTAATCTAATACTAGAATTTTGATAATAATGAGAAGGAATTTTTTTTAATGAAGCATCACGCAACTAAGCTTTACTCTATTCTATTGATATCGCTATTCAGTTTTAGTGCATCAATGGTAGCCCAAGCATCTATTGTCACTTACACATTTAGCGGTACAGTGAATGAAATCGATGAAAAAAAATTAGACGACCCAGACTCTTTCAGTTTTGCAATCGATGATATTATTTCTGGCAGTTTTTCAGTCGATAATAGCCTTGCGTCTACTGGCGGCAATAACAATAAAGCTGAATACACCAATGGGATTAATTTTTCTTTTACCGTTGCCTCTTCTAATGGAGCCGCAGTCTATACCAGTGAAGATACTGCAAGCGATACCAATATCAGTAACGATATAAAAATCACGGTTGAAGACAATAAAGATAAATTCAAAATTGAAGACCAAGATACTAGCTTTCGTAGCGGCGTTGTTGGCAACCAAGGCAGCAGCAGTACTTTTTTGTTAGATTTTGATAAATTCAAAATTGAAATCCAAGACAGCTCAAAATCTGTTTTTTCTGACATGAGCTTGCCACTCAGCTTAGACCTTAACGATTTTGATAATGACCATCTCAAAATGGAACTTAAATTTACAGCGTCAGGCGGTAAGGAGCTAAAAGTACTAGGCGCCTTAAGTTTACTTTCAGTGTCAACTGAAAACCCTTCAATAGGCGGTACCGATGCTGCTGTTCCGATTCCTGCCGGGGCATGGTTATTCTTATCAGCAATCGCTGGCTTAGGACTATTTAAACAGCGCCGCTAACGTCAAGTTTTAATAAAACCTAAAAGGCTTTTCATTAAATTGAAAAGCCTTTTTTTTCAACAAAAAATAGTCATATCACATTCACCCGTTGACCTTCTCGCTTTATCAATGATAATGCAACGCTCAAACTTTAATGGCATAAGCTCAGCGAGACATAATGACAATTCAAGCATTGCACCAACAGGCTCAAGAATCACCAGCAACCATTAGCTTCGAACAAGTAATGACATTGATTGATACGCTTTATTATTTTACGGCCACAAGCTTTACTAATGGTGGAGTGGTAAACGAGGCAGGAACCAATGAAGGCTCTTGCAAAATATTTGCCTTTGCACAACTTAATGGCTTTAGCGAAATGGAAACATTAGCGTTGTTCGGTAAGTACTATCGTGATGACGTACTCGGTAACCCGAGCGGCGATGACCATGCCAATATTCGGAATTTTATTTTGGACGGCTGGCTCGGCATTCAATTTGATACCGAGCCATTAGCACTTAAATCTTAGGCGTTAATTATCCAATAACATCAAAGGTCAGGCCTGCATCACTTTTCAATCGCTCAATTAAACGATCACCTAATAGCGTTGCCGGTGTCCAAAAACCACCGGCAGTGTCTTGATCAATATCAAACGCTATGCTGCAAGCTGCTTGACCTAACATCTTAGCGGTTGAGCCATAACCTGGGTCACGATCACCCGTCACTTTCACTTCTATTTTTTCGCCTTGCGGGCTTGTGCCCATAAAGCGTAAATCATAGCTCCCATTAAGCTGCTCTTCTGGCGTAGGACCTTCGCCCGGCTTCGGTAAAATAAAACGCTCTAAGATCCAACGTGTAGGTGCAAACGCTACTAGCGTCATAAATTTACGCGCATCTGAAGCGGCTTTCTTTGCACGCTTCTCTCCTTTTTCACCATCACCTTTTATCACAGCCTCTTCATACATAAAATCAGTACCATAGGCGCTGCCTGATAATGCATTGGATCGATGCACTATACGCGTATTAATTGCCGCCATAATAAAAGGCGCAACCCAGCTATTGTATTCACTGTCATAACTCACACCCACATGATTTTGCCTAACAGTAAAAACATGGTCTGCCGGACAACAAGAATAGGGGTTAGCCATTTCTTTGCGTATTTTTTTATCTGCAACGGCTTCTTTTGTTAAGTTGATAACACTCGCTATGGTGCCGCCCGATGCCGTACCGGTTAATTGTTTTACTCGCATTATAATATTATTGCAGTGGCTATTGAATTTGGCCTGTGCATGCTGCTGTAAAAAATGTACGCCTAGGTCTGATGGTATTGAATCAAATCCACAGGAGTGAACAATTCGAGCGCCTGTTTCTTTGGCTTTTTCTTCATAACGATCTTGCATTCTTTTAATCCACTGTGCCTCACCTGTTAGGTCACAGTAGTCTGTGCCACTATCACAGCAAGCGCGAATCATTGACTCACCGTATAAGGCATAAGGTCCTACTGTAGAAATAACTACCTGTGTTTGCGCACACAAACTGGCTAAAGCTTCATCATCGGCTGCATCCGCAATTAATAGTGGAATGTCAGCGGCACCCTCACCTAGCTGCGATCTTACTTCTTCGAGTTTTTGCTGAGACCGACCCGCCATGGCCCAGCGGACTTTAGAGACTCCGTATTGATCAAATAAATACTGGCTAAGAATTTGACCAACAAAACTAGTGGCACCAAATACAACGATATCAAACGAAGGATTGCTCATAATGAATTCTTTTATAGTTTTCGATGAAGGAGATTTATTTGATAGATTTTACTTAAAATGGCTCAGTATAACTACAAGACTTAACCTTTATTAAACAAAGGTTAGTTTGGGAGAGTAAAAATATTAACTAGCGGCAATAACTAGTACGATAATTAGTAACGACAGTATAACTATCGCACTCACCCATTTTCGCGCTTGGTAGTAACTCTTGCTAATATGCTGTCGTTGAACGAGTTTTGTATCGAGCATTAATAACCACAAAAATATAACTGCCGTGGTTAATAGAAAAGCAATACTATCGGGATAAATAAGATAAACAAACCACACTGTTAAAGTGAGAATGTTACTGATTAAAAAGTTGATCTGGCTATTGGCATTATTTTCCTGCAACTGAAGCGTAACACCCCAAAGTATCCCTGCCATAAAAACACTAATCACTAACGCATACACACTTACAATATGCACTATAGATCCTAGCCATGGCAAAGTATCGATAGACAGTAAGGACAAGAGTGCACCCGCAATAAACGGCAGCGCACCTAAATACATAAGATTAATAAACGCATTTTTATTTCGCATTACGCTCAACTAGCCTCTAATATGACGAACACGAAAAGTACGTCCTTTTAGTTTGCCATGCGTTATTTTATCAAGTGCAATTTGTGTTACTTCTCTTGCTACTGCAATATAAGCTCGATGATCAAAAATTTGTATCTTGCCTACTTGCCCTGCTTCGATTTCACCCTGCGCCGTTAATGCGCCAACAATATCGCCAGCGCGGACTTTTTGCTTTTTTCCGCCATCGATTTGCAATGTTGTCATAGCCGGCTGACGCGGCGATTGATTCAACAATTCTTTTGAGGGTAATGATGATGCCGCTATTGTCTGGCCTAAATGTGCTTCTAACAATCCCAGTTTATATTTTTCATTGGCACCCACTAAAGTACAGGCGACACCATGACTGCCTGCACGACCCGTGCGGCCAATACGATGTACATGTACATCAAGGTCACGAGCAATATGGTAATTAACAACTACATCTAACGCATCTATATCTAAACCACGGGCGGCAACATCGGTTGCCACAATAATATTGATACTTTTATTATCAAAGCGAACTAAAGCTTGATCACGCTGCTTTTGGTCAAGATCACCATGCAAGGACATAGCGCTAAAACCCGCTCTCTTTAACGCATCTGCTAGCGCTTGCGTTTCTAGTTTAGTGTTACAAAAAACGACTGATGATTCTGGATCTAAATCTAATAACAATAATTGTAATGCCTGCAAGCGATGATTGTCGTTACCGACTTCATAAACACGTTGATCAATAATATTATTAGTATGCCGTGACTCTACCGCCACACGCACTGGCTTTTGCATTATTCGCTGCGCAACTGATTCTATTTCTTCAGGAAAGGTTGCACTAAATAGTAACGTTTGACGGTTAACTGGCATATCTTCAATGATGGCATCTAAGGCGGGCTGAAAACCCATTTCTAACATTCTGTCCGCCTCATCGAGAACTAATGTTTTTAGCGAATTAAAAACTAAGGTGCCTTTACGAACATGCTCCTCTATACGACCTGGCGTACCAACAATAATATGCGCACCGTGTTCTAACGATCCTACTTGAGGACCAAACGGCATGCCGCCACATAAGGTTAAAACTTTAATGTTATGGATTGACCTAGCTAAACGTCGAATTTCTTTTGCGACTTGATCGGCTAGCTCACGGGTTGGGCAAAGCACTAAGGCTTGAATTCTAAATTGCTTTACATTGAGTGAGGCCAAAAGACCCAAACCAAAGGCGGCGGTTTTTCCTGAGCCCGTTTTGCCTTGTGCAATAACATCTTCACCGGCAATTATTTTTGGCAAGCTCTGCGCTTGAATAGGCGTCATCTCGTGATAGCCTAACGTTGTTAAATTTGAAATTAACTCGGGCGCGAGCGCAAGCGATGAAAAGTCGGTAGAACTCACAATAAATAACCTATGTTGTTATAACGGTTGGATGCAGCAGCAACTACCACATTAAATCATCGGGGATTTTAAAATCAGCGTAAGGATCATCTTCATCAACTTGATCTGTGCTTGCGCTATTATTTTCAGTTAGCATGACAACTAAACTCTCATCACGCTGTTTGATTTTTTCTGCAACTGCTGTCGGCACCAACTCATAGTGCTCGCCCAACTTAACAATCGCTATTTGCCCTTTCCCTAATTGGTTTTGGAACAATACCGAAATATGCATTTTTTTAATTTTTTTGCCGTCGACGAACTGAAAAGCAATATCACCTTTACTTCGATCGAGTCGGTTGGCTTCAATTAACTGCTTAATTTGCGCCGCAATCGCTTTAACTTGGGCCAGCTCTTGGAGCGCACGATTCGTTTCTTTATCTCGTAGCGCTTTTTCATTTAGTGCCTGCTGTGCCTGTTCGCGCGCCTCATTGGCTAACTTTTGACCTTTTGGCAGCTGCTTGGCCTGCTTACGCTTTTCTTTCTCAATTTTTTTGGCCTTTTTTTTATCAACCATACCGGCGTTAAGCAGTTGATCTTGAAGTGACGCCATTAGCAAATGTTCCAAGTTGAAGGGGCCGTGATTAAAACAGCTCGTTTAAACGCTTTAATTAAGTTGAGGCGAACCGACGGTGCTGATACATCTTATAAGCATAGTTATGTCGCTCATCAATATCATGCTCGCCTAATAACGTGGTTTCCCAGCCACTGAGGTCAAATGCAGGTAATGTCGCCTCTCCATCAATTTCAGCCTGAACCACGGTCTCGTAAATACAGCTGGCTAACGGCAAGGCCTCAACAAAAAAGTGTACACCGCCAATCACAAAAATCTCATCACTGGTTTCAGTCGCCATTGCAATGGCACTTTCTAAGGAATCGGCCAACTCTATACCCTCGACAACCGAATAATCTGGCTGTCGGCTTATAACAATATTACGGCGGCCTGGCAGTGCGGACTTGTGATCTTCATAGGTTTTTCTACCCATGATAATAGGCTTACCAAGCGTGGTCTTTTTAAAATGACCAAACTCATCGGGTAAATGCCAAGGAATGCCTCCCTCTTTACCAATACATCGGTTGAGTGAGCGCGCATAAATCAGTGATAACTGCATATTAAACTGTTTAACCTTACTTAAATTGAAAAAAACCTCTGAATCGGTAAGCTCAGCAAGCTATTGCGGCTGACTTAGACGCTTAGCCGCGCTTAAAACCTTATCTTTATGTTCGCCTTCTATTATCTCACGCTCATCGTTAAAACGCTTCTGCTCTTTCGCCGACAATTTACCCCAGTCTGTCAGTATCGGAATATGCGATGTCGCCATAGCCAAATTATCAAAAGCAATATAAAACTGCTGCTCAACCTCACTGAGCTTCAATACTTTAGCCAATCCCGATACTCTAATGGCCGCCTCAGTGAGTGATACTTGATCTTGCAATACGCAACTCAGCAGAATATGAATACTTTCCTGCGCTTCTCTTTTCTTATTATCTGAGTGTTGGAGCGCTTTGTTTTTCTCTATCGCTTCATTGTGCTTAAGTTTCCACAATTGCTTACAAAGTGATATTGCATAAACGCTGAGCAAGATAATGACGGCGAGCATAAAAATTTGAATATAAACTGGCATAACTGTTCTCTAATTAAAAGCGTCTTATATAAATTATCGATAATAAAAAACTTAACGAAGTGGATTAAGCCAATGCCCTGTTAGTCCGGCTTTAATGACATAGGCCTTAGCATTTACTGCTGATCAAAATTACAACAAATGTTTAAAGCATTGTAAAATTTCTTAAACAATTATTGCCATCTTTATTTGAAATGACTAACTTAACTCTAACGGTTTAAATTATTTTCACTGTTTAAACCATCCATTATCCGCTTCAAATTAGTGCATAAAATCAGTATTTATCTACACTTAATTGAAAAGCGATTAGTAAATAAACAAGAAAAAAACTCTTCTCTTTTTATTGATACATAGGGTCAGTTTATTGCATACAAAACCTTAAAGTTAATGTATTTTAAGTCATCCGTAGGTAAAACCCTATCGTATAAATTATTAAGAACTAACAAAAGGAATCAAAGTCTATAGCTTTAACATAAACGTAGCAGAGAGTAGTTAAATATTTATTACCCTCTTCTATTATTATAATGATTATAAAAAGCAATGAGGATTTCATATGGATAGATGTCTCAATCCAACTCAGCAAATAAACTTGCTCGGCTCCTATAATGACGAATCAATCTGTCTCGCAAGTGCTGCACTAGGCCTTTCTTTATTGGGTAATCAACCCATGAGTTTTTACACCAATCATCTCGCTGAACTTTCTGACGCTGTCGCGGCTTACTATGCAAGTATTGCCGGCGGTGATGTCCATGCCACTCAAGATAATGGTCAATGTCGTCATGATATTAAAAAGAAATTACGCTCCATTCAAGCGGTAGTTTACGATCAATATCACTACCACGGTAATTATGATCACTATGAAGAATTAGAAAATGCTGATTTATGCTCAGTCATTGAGCGAAGAAAAGGCATGCCTATTTCACTAGGCATTATCTGTATGTATGTTGCTAAGGCACAGGGTTGGAATATTGTAGGTATTGCATTACCCGGACACTTTGTTTGCCGCCTTGAAGCCAATGGCGAACGCATTATTTTCGATCCATTCCATCATGCTAATACCGTCAATTCTGCTGAATTACGTCGCCTGTTAAAGCTCTCTCTCGGCTCTGAAGCTGAACTTAAGCCAGAACATTATCAAGCAATATCTAACCGTAAAACGCTGCTGCGATTACAAAACAATATTAAGCAGCGTCAAGTTGATAAACACAATTTTCTCGATGCGATTATAACCTTAGATTCCATGCGTCAAATTGCGCCCGATGAAGCCGAGTTGTTGCTAGATGCTGGACAGCTGTATGCGCAAGCTAATCAGCCGCGAGCAGCCATTAACGCACTATCAAGCTATCTCTCTCATTCACCTTCACAATATGGTCGAACCAAAGCCAGCGTTCTCATGCAGCAAATGAAACGTCAGCTAAATTAAATTATATTATATAGTGAACACTACAGAATCACGGTAAACTTTAGTATATAGCTATTGGTTTACTGTGATTTTTGCTGTCTCTATCACCCTTATCATTATAATTTATGGATTTATTTATGAGTGATTTCTATCATCTGAATTTTAAACTTCCCAATGGGACTGAACAGCCTATTCAAGACTACCAAGATAAAGTGCTGCTTATTGTTAATACCGCTAGCAAGTGTGGTTTTACCCCACAGTTTGAAGGCTTAGAAAAGCTCAACAAACAGTATGCAGAAAAAGGTCTCGTCGTTCTTGGCTTTCCCTGTAATCAATTTGGTAAACAAGATCCTGGCTCAATGAGTGAAATTACAGAATTTTGTCAACTTAACTATGGCGTTAGCTTTACCATGGCTGAAAAAATTGAAGTTAATGGCGAGCACGCTCACCCTCTCTTTGAACATTTAAAATCGAATGCCAAAGGCCTATTAGGATCTAAACGTATTAAATGGAACTTTACTAAATTTTTAGTGAATAGAAAGGGAGAAGTGGTAAAACGATTTGCGCCTACAGCAAAGCCTGAAGCGATTGCTGCTGCAATTGAAGCACTTATTTAACGTAACTCAACATCACACGCGGTACAGTTTTTAGGTAAATAAATTAAACCTTCTTTACCGCGCGGCACCTGTCCGCAAGCAGGACAACGATACAATTTATCAATATTAAATATCCATAAAAGAAACAACGCAATAATCGGCACAAATGCTTCTTTGTAAATACCGAGCTCTTTTGCTTGATATAAGCCCAAACCAATCACCAACGCCATAATAAAATTGACGATATAAAAGCGCGTCGCTTTTTTCGCAAAGCGCTCTTTAACTTCTTGTGTGTCCATCTATTAAACATTCACCTTTTTTGAATATACAGTTTTATTGATTAACGATTAAAAACATTAGTATCAATAGCATTTTCGCTTTTCGCGACCACGCAAGATACGACTGAATCACCCGTTACATTCAAAGCGGTTCGCAACATATCAAGCAAACGATCTACACCAATAATTAATGCAATGCCTTCGACTGGCAAGCCCACTTGCTGTAACACAAGCGCTAATGTAATCAAACCCACCCCCGGCACGCCAGCAGTGCCTATAGATGCCAGTGTCGCCGTTAGAATAACGGTAAGATAACCCACTACACCAATATCAATTTGATAGGCCTGTGCAATAAATACGGTGGCAACCCCTTGCATAATTGCGGTGCCATCCATATTAATAGTTGCACCTAAAGGAACAGTAAATGAGGCGACCGAGTTTTTTACACCCATTTTTTCTTCAACCGTTTCTAAGGTAACGGGCATCGTCGCATTACTAGATGCAGTGGAAAAACCAAACATCATTATTGGCCGCATATGTTTTAAAAATCTGATAGGACTTAAGCCGGTGAATAATTTTAATATGCCGGTATAAATAACTGCGCCATGAAATAGCAGCGCCATAACCACTGTAATGAAATAAGCAAATAACTGCTGTATTAATTCGAAACCAGTCGCATAAAATATTTTCGCTAGTAAACAAAAAATACCATAGGGCGCTAACCGCATAAGTATCATTACCATTTCCATAATGACTTCATTCAACGACTCAAAGCTTTTTGCTATTTTTTCGCCAAACTCGCCAGAGCGTGATATTGCTATTCCAAATAATAAGGCAAAGACAATCACCTGCAACATATTGCCTTCGGCCATCGCTTTAATAGGGTTGCTAGGAATAATATTGATAAACACTTCTTTTAGAGGCGGAGCGTTATTCGCTTCATAACTCGCGTCGGTGGTCAGCTGACTATTAAACTGATCACCAGTACCAGGCTCTATAAGCAACGCAATACTGAGTGCAATCGTTATAGCAATTGCGGTAGTCATTAAATATAAGCCCACTGTTTTTGCAGCCATTACGCCCATATTCCCGTGACCGCCTAGACTAGCTGTACCACAGGTTAATGAAACGAACACCATGGGTACCACTAATAACTTTAAAGACGCGACAAAAATACTACCGACTACATCAAATAGACCCAAGAAAACAACCTGCTCTAGCCATACGTCATCCGCTGATGTTGGTAATAAATTAGCGATTGAGCCGAAAGCAATGCCGGCAGCCATGGCAGTAAATATTTTATTAGTAAGGGTCATCAACAAGCCTCATTGATAGGGTAAATTGTAAGGGTGACAATGGAATAACAGAATAATAAAGAAAGGCACAGGTAGAATGCTGTAAGCGTATAAAAAAATTTGCAATGAAACGCTCGTCACTTTTAATGCTGTTATTAAAAGTGACGAGCCAATCGATTAACTAATTGCAGTTAACTGTTCTTAGTTAACAGAAGCCTTAAGCGCTTTACCCGCTTTAAAGCCTACTGAGTTACTTGCTTTAATATCGATTTCTTCACCTGTTTGTGGGTTTTTGCCTTTACGTGCCGCGCGCGAACGACGGACGAAACTACCAAAACCAATTAAGCTAACGCTATCTTCGCGAGCAAGTGCCGCTGTAATTTCGTCAGTAATCGCAGTAACAACTTCATTAGCCTTTTCTTTTGAAATGTCGGCTTTATCAGCAACAATCGCTGCAAGTTCAGTCTTGTTCATATTTCATTCCTCGTCATTAATAAGCGTATATGTCATACGTGCTAAAACTGCCCCATAACAATGACAGCTATTTCAAAATGCCCGCTACGCTAAAATAGCTGGCAATTGTTTTTGTAGTGCCTGTTTCTCTTTTGTGCCCTGTCCTGTTAATGCAAAACCCAGTAACTGGCCTTTTGCATCTTTAAACTGAGCGATAACATTTTTATTATCGGCACTATCAATCTGTATTTCCCAACGTCCCTCAGCCTCTCGTGCAGGCGGAGCAACCACAATGGGACAAGCCGGCGTCTTAATCGTTACCGGCATGGCTGGGTATTCCACATTCGTCGGCGTACCTGTTAAAGTCTTTGCCAATGCCCTTGCCGCGGCCATTAATGGCGCTACATAGTAAAGTACATGGCCTTCAACCTCAGCGCAATCACCCAGAGTGTAAACATTCGCGGCGCTAGTTGCCATTAATCTATTCGCTTTGATGCCACGATTTACCGCAATTCCACTTTGTTGTGCAAGTTTTATACGAGGTCGGACGCCAATTGCCGAAATCACCAGATCTGCGGTCACTTCTAAGCCATTTGCCAAGGTCAGTAAAACGCCTTTTCCGCTTGCCTGCGTGTTAATCGATTCAGCCGTTGTACCAAAATGGAACTTAGCACCTTGTTCTTCAAGGGCCTGCTGCACTGCTCGCCCTGCTGGCTCAGGCAACAATGAGGCTAAATTATGAGCAAGCGGATCAACGGCTTCAACTTGAAAATCGCCATTGAGTAGATCATTCGTTATCTCTGAACCGATTAATCCGGCGCCAATAACACATATTTTTTTAGCATCCTTACTGATTAGCGTTTCCCTAAGCCGGCGATAATCCATTAAATCATTAATCGCATAAACACTGTCTAAACCGGTACCCGTTAATGGCGGATTAATCACCTCGGCACCCCAAGCCAATACTAGCGCTTTATACGGTGTCGATTTTGATGTGTTCACTTCCAGCGTTTGCTTATCCGTATTAATAGAAGTGACTTCGGTAAACGTCCAAATACTTGCCTGCAATTGCTCGGCCATTTGGCCCGCATTGGCCTGAGATAAATCATCGGCTGTCATCTCTCGAGTAAAACCAGTTGATAACATTGGCTTGGAATAACAGCAGCCATCATCGGTGGTAATCAATAAGAGCGACGTCACTTTATCTAGCTTACGAAATTCACGGGCTAAGTTATAACCTGCTAACCCTGTGCCAATAATAACTACTGGAGCATTAACTTCGGCACTGTTAATGAGGGGCTCTATTTTTGCCTCGGGCTCTTCATTACTCACTGCGACCTCAACCATTTCGAAATCTTCTTTGCCGACACCGCATTCGGGGCAAAGCCAATCTTCGGGCACATCCTCCCAAGCGGTCCCCGGCGCAATGCCATCTTCTGGCCACCCTTTGGCTTCATCATAGAGCCAGCCGCAAACCAGACATTCCCATACTTTCATTTAATTAACCTCTTTATAATTTGGAATCATATCGACTAATAATGTGTCTCGCTATTTAGCCAAGCGACTTATCAAACGAATGGCGCTCTTTACTTGCAAGTTATGCCTCAATACCGCATTCTCATACTCAGTATTTATTATTTTATCGCCAACGGAAAGCCATCCATTGTACGACCAACAACCGATACGATTCCACCCACAAGGGCCCATTTGGCGCGACTTTCATACTCGCTTCGGCAATGCTTTGCCGACAGATAAGCGAGAGTGGTTACTCGATAGCACCTCTTTAACCCAGCGGCTCATCAAAGCCAGCAAGCATCATTTTTCGGTTCAAGTCCTTCGTCAGCAATGGGGCAACGCGACATTATCTGAATATGACTTATTAGGAAGCTCACCACGGTTACGCTGTCTTATTCGTGAAGTTTTATTATTAGGCCATGAACAACCCTGGGTATATGCGCGAAGTGTTATTCCCGTAAGCTCATTAACCGGCGAATTAAGGCATTTGCGACACCTTGATAATCGCCCCCTCGGGCAACTACTCTTTAATACACCAGGCATGCAGAGAAGCCCCTTTCAAATTGCCCGCATCTCAACAAGCGATTTACCTCTATACGCAACATCCCAACTCAATCTAAAGGAAGAGGGAGAGGATAAAAAAAATAAGCCAATACTTTGGGGCCGCCGATCTCGATTTGTGATTTATAATAAGCCCATATTGGTCGGTGAAGTTTTTTTGCCCGCTTTTAAACCTTAAACATAATTGTTAAATTTTTAATGAGTTTTATATGCTTGCGTTAACGCGTCGTCACATCACCTATTACTTACAGCTAATGCGTGTCGACAAACCTATTGGCTCTTACTTAGTTATGTGGCCCGCCTTATGGTCATTGTGGATAGCCGCTAAAGGCATACCTAATCCATTACTAATTATCGTTTTTATTATTGGCGCGTTTTTAATGCGCTCGGCAGGCTGTGTTATTAATGATTTTGCCGATAGAAATATAGATGGTCTTATTGAGCGCACCAAACAAAGACCGTTAGCGGCAGGGCTTGTAACGCCTAAAGAAGCCATTCAACTGTTTATATTGCTATGCGCCGCTGCTGCTTTATTACTGTTGTTTACTAATCGCTTAACAGTTTTATTAGCATTTGGCGCGCTATTGCTCGCTGCGCTTTATCCATTTACTAAGCGTTTTACGCATTTACCTCAAGTAGTTTTAGGCATGGCTTTTAGCTGTTCTATACCTATGGCTTTCGCTGCACAAACGAATACGCTTCCCGCTATTATTTTACCGCTGTACAGCGCTGTTATAGTTTGGGTTGTTGTTTATGACACATTTTATGCCATGGTCGATAGGGATGACGATTTAATTGCTGGGGTTAAATCTACCGCAATATTGTTTGGTCGTTATGATCGGCTTATCACTGCATTTTTACAGTGTGTTTTTATTGCCCTAATAATAAAAATAGGTCTATTACTCGAACTAGGCCGTATTTACTATGGCGCAATCTGTTTAACGGCCATAATGTTTATTTATCAACAATCACTTATTAGCCAACGCGATAAAATTAAATATTTTAGCGCCTTTTTAAATAATAATTATGTAGGCCTAGTTATTTTTATTGGGCTTGCTACTGATTATGCATTTCATATATCACTATAATCACGCCATCATTATAAATGCGTCATCTCCGGTAATATAAATGGAAGTCCGTTTTTACAAAGCTATTGAAGATATTGGCCAGTCGCTATGGAATAGCCTCTGCGGCATTGACTATCCCTTTATTCGCTATGAATTTTTGCATGCGCTAGAAACCGCTGGCAACAATGATTCTTCTATTGGCGCCGCCTGTACAAAAGAAAGCGGCTGGCAGCCATATCATGCCATTGTCTTTGACGGCGCAACAGCCGTTGCCGCTGCGCCACTGTATATAAAGTATCACTCCTATGGCGAATATATTTTTGATTGGTCTTGGAGCGAAGCCTATGAACGCAATGGCTTGAATTATTTTCCCAAGCTACTCGGCGCTATTCCCTACTCACCGGTTAGTGGTTCTCGAATCGCTATTGCAGAAACGGCTTTAGATAAGAGTGATGAAATTTACCAAGCATTAAAAGAAGCTTGCATTGAACAATGCGAAAAATTCGATCTCTCTTCATTTCATTTTTTATATTCAACAAAATCCGTGTCTGATGCACTCGCTAATCAACAACTGACACAGCGACATAGCCATCAATACCATTGGTTTAATGAAAATAAAGATCAGAATTCTTTTTGTGATTTCGAAGCATTTTTAGGCGAATTTAAATCACGTAAGCGTAAAGATATTAAAAAAGAACGGCAGTGGGTAAATGATCAAGGTATTAAACTGCTACGTCTTACCGGCTCCGATATTGACGATGCACTGTGGGATATTTTCTTCGATTTTTATCAGCGCACCTATGCCAAACGATCGGGCCATGGTGGCTACCTACCTAAAGCTTTTTTTCAACGCATCGCCCAAACGATGCCTGAGCAAATATTATTAGTGATTGCATTACAAGATGATACTGTTATTGCTGGTGCATTGAATCTATTTTCTTCTGACACTTTATTCGGTCGGTATTGGGGCTGCAATCAGGACGCTGAATTTTTGCACTTTGAAGCTTGTTACTATCAAGGTATAGAATTTTGTATTGAAAAGGGCTTAAAGAAATTCGATGCCGGCGCTCAGGGTGAGCATAAAGTTAAACGTGGCTTTAGGCCTATCAATACTTGGTCTAATCATTGGATTAAACACCCTGATTTTAGAGTGGCTATTAATCGCTTTATTAAAAGTGAAGCCGAGCAAGTCAAAACCAATATTGCCACTACCTCACAGTGGTTACCTTTTAACAGTCGTGAATAGCAATCTAGACGTATAATACTTTCAATTACTTTCTTTGTTAGGAGTTAGCGCATGTCGACCCCAAGACCTTTTTCCATACTCGGTATTCAGCAAGTGGCTGTTGGCGGCCTAGACAAAAAAAAGCTACGCGCATTTTGGATTGATACTTTAGGGTTGCGTTATACCGGCAGTTACATAAGTGAAACTGAAAATGTCGACGAAGATATTTGTGAGCTTGGTAACGGTCCTTTCAAAGTCGAAGTAGACTTAATGCAGCCGATTGATGCGACTAAAAAACCCAAAGTCCATGTGCCTGCTTTAAATCATATTGGTTTGTGGATTGATGATTTGAATGCGGCTGAAAAATGGCTGACAGAACAAGGTGTGCGTTTTACGCCCGGCGGTATTAGAAAAGGTGCTGCCGGTTATGATGTTTGTTTTATTCACCCTAAAGGCAATGAGGCTTTTCCGATAGGCGCCGAAGGGGTATTAGTTGAACTAGTACAAGCACCTAATAATGTTATTGAAGCCTTTACGACCATCGCAGAGGCTAATGATGCGCTTTAGTGTAAACCCGAAATAGCCTAACCACCTATCGCCATAAATATATTGGGTAATACAATGGTACGCAAAACATGAATAACAAACATGGCGAGCATCGGCGCAAAATCTAAACCGCCCATAGGTGGAATAATTTTTCTAAACGGCGCCATAAGCGGGTCACTAATTTGACGCAGTAGTGACACCGCAGGATTATAGGATTGAGGCGCAATCCAACTCACGACAATGACAATAATAATGGCGAAGAAGGCAATTTTTAAACTGATATTAATAACGCCGAATAAACCTAATAACAAAAATAATATAGGGCTTCCACCAACAGCTCCTTTAAGTAGCATCATCAAAACAAGACCAATAATTTGAACTAATAATGCCAAGACGATGGATGGCATATCGACGCCCCATAAGCCTGGAATAAAACGTCTTAACGGCTTTAGTAATGGGTCTGTGGCTTTAACAATAAATTGTGATATAGGATTATAAAAATCAGCGCGAGCTAGCTGCATCATTAAACGCAGTAGTACCAACATAGTATAAAGCTCAACAACCGAGCTAATTATTAATTCTAATATTTGGTTAATCATTTAAACTCATTCTCGTTTGCAATTTGAATTGATAAAAAATTATAAAGGCACTTATTAATATTCGGCTATAAGAACTAGCCCAGTTCTTTAGCGAGCGCTTGTGAACGCGTAACCGCTGCCTGCATTGCCTGCTCTACCGTATCTTCTATTTTATTGTCTATAAAGCTTTCTATGGCTGCCTGAGTTGTTCCGTTAGGTGATGTTACACGCTTACGCAATTCAGCTACACCAACATCACTTTCTAAAGCCATTCGCGCTGCGCCCAAGGCTGTTTGATGTGTTAACTGTGCTGCTGCTTCGGCCGTTAAACCTAATTTCTCACCAGCCGCTTGCATAGCTTCCATAATTAAAAAGAAGTAAGCCGGGCCGCTTCCTGAAACAGCAGTCACTGCATCTAATTCAAGTTCTTGTTTAACCCAAACAACCGTACCAACCGCCGATAAAATAACATCGGCTGTTTTATGCTGCGCTGTCGATACTGCATCGGTTGCATATAAGCCCGTGGCGCCCACTTGCAGTAATGAAGGAGTGTTAGGCATGCAGCGGACAATCGGGACACTTTCACCGGCCCAGCTCTGCAAACTCTCACAGCTAATACCCGCTGCAATTGATATCAATAAAGGTTTATTACTATTGAGTACACTCATGAGAGGCGCTAATACTTCACGCATCACCTGAGGCTTAACCGCCATAATAACAACATCGGCCGCTGCAATAATATCGGCATTAGAAGTTGATGTGCTGACTTCACCCATTGCTGAAATAGACGCTAAGCTAGTTTCCGTAGGAGCACTACAAGCAATATGAGTGGCAGGGTAACCCTGCTTTAACAAACCACCGATTAAACTGCGCGCCATATTGCCAGCACCTATAAAAGCAATTCTAGCAATATGTGTGTCTTCGTTATTTGAAGATAAATGATCTGCTGGCTTGGTCAAAACAACTCCGGTCTTCTATTAGTTTTTGTATGCGTGTTTAGTTTGTCTGTTTGGCGTTAAATCTGCCGCGCCATTATGAACTGCGAGCACCAAAAATATCAGTCCCTACGCGCAATAAAGTTGCGCCCTCGGCAATGGCCGGCTCGATATCGGCAGACATGCCCATCGATAAAGTATCAAAACTAGCAGCATCACTGAGCTGCTGTGCCTGCTCGAATAATTGATACATCCGCGCAAAACTGGCTCGCGTGCTTTGGATATCATCGGACTTAGCCGGTATGGCCATCAAGCCACGCAAGCATAAATTCGGCATGTCATTTATCTGTTCCACAGCCGCAAGAACGTCCTCAGGCAACAGCCCCGACTTACTGGCTTCCTTATCGATATTAATTTGTAAGCATATATTGAGCGGCGCTAGGCCTTCAGGGCGTTGATTGCTTAACCGTTGAGCAATACTGACGCGATCAACACTGTGCACCCAGTCGAATAAACTTGCAATAGACCGAGTTTTATTTGACTGAATAGCGCCAATATAGTGCCAATTAAGCGACATTTCTCGGAGTTCGTTAATTTTAAGCTCTGCTTCTTGCAGGTAGTTTTCGCCGAAATCCTTAATGCCGGCGGCTATAGCCACTTGAATGGCACTAACCGGCTGTTTTTTACTCACAGCAAGAAGAGAAATAGTCGAGCTTTCACGCGAATAAAGTGTGGCTGCCTGCTTAATCCTGGCATGAACATCAGAAATATTTTGATCAATAGCTATCATTTGGTTATAGATTCACCTGCCAGAGCAATGCCTTTGGCTTAACAATACGAATAGTGGATTTTAATCGGTTTATCGCAATAGTTCAGCAACTGCCATGCAGTTATCTAACAACGCGCTAAATAGCTTGTCTATTAATGTTGCCGATTGTAGTGACAAGCTATTACCGACTCGTTTATTTCGATCTTTTTTTGATTATCAAATGATATACAACCCGTTTTTCAGACAATAGGACACTTTATGGATATCACTGAATTATTGGCTTTTAGCGCAAAACAAAATGCCTCTGATTTGCATTTATCAGCCGGTTTACCTCCCATGATACGCGTAGATGGTGATGTTCGCCGCGTTAACTTGCCGGCACTCGAACAAAAAGAAGTGCATGATCTTATTTACGAGATTATGAATGACGGCCAACGTAAAGATTTTGAAGAGTTCCTCGAAACTGATTTCTCCTTTGAAGTGCCTGGCGTTGCTCGTTTTCGGGTCAATGCATTTAATCAAAATCGCGGTGCTGGCGCCGTATTTAGAACCATTCCCTCAAAAGTATTGTCGATGGAAGATTTAGGCATGGGACAAGTGTTTCGCGATATCGCTGCAGTTCCTAGAGGCTTAGTGCTTGTCACCGGACCTACCGGATCGGGTAAATCAACCTCGTTGGCGGCCATGGTCGATTTTATTAATGAACATCGCTACGACCATATACTCACCATTGAAGATCCTATTGAATTTGTTCATGAAAGTAAAAAATGTTTGGTGAACCAGCGTGAAGTACATAGACACACGCACGGTTTTAATGAAGCGCTTCGTTCCGCACTGCGCGAAGATCCCGATATTATTTTGGTCGGTGAATTACGTGATTTAGAAACCATTCGCCTTGCACTAACCGCTGCTGAAACCGGTCACTTAGTTTTTGGTACCTTGCATACCACCTCTGCAGCAAAAACCATCGATAGAATTGTTGATGTTTTTCCTGCTGCTGAAAAAGACATGGTGCGCTCAATGTTATCTGAAAGTTTACAAGCGGTTATTTCTCAAACATTAATCAAGCGCAGTGGTGGTGGTCGAGTGGCTGCTCATGAAATTATGATTGGCACTCCCGCCATTCGAAATTTGATTCGTGAAGATAAAGTGGCACAAATGTATTCAGCAATACAAACCGGTGCAAATCTTGGCATGCAAACCATGGATCAGTGTCTTACAGCACTGGTTGCCAGTAGAACCATCTCACGCGATGCAGCTAGAGAAGTAGCCAAAATGCCGGAGAGTTTCTAAATGGATATTTATGCGCTACTCACTTCCATGGTAGAAAAAGGCGCTTCCGATCTTTTTATTACTGCCGGCGTTCCTCCGAGCATTAAATTGAACGGTAAAGTAGTGCCCATTAGTAATACACCACTTGCTCCCGAGGCAACACGTGAAGCTGTCTTAAGCATCATGAATGAAGACCAGCGTAAAGAATTTGTAAAAATGAAAGAGCTCAATTTTGCGGTCAGTGCGCGAGGCGTTGGTCGCTTTAGGGCGAGTGCTTTTTATCAACGCAATTTAGCGGGCATTGTTATTCGTCGTATAGAAACACATATTCCACAAATAGATGATTTGGGTTTACCCGATATTGTGAAAGATTTATCGATGACCAAGCGCGGTCTGGTTGTTTTTGTTGGTGCAACCGGTACCGGTAAATCGACATCTTTAGCCTCTATGATTGGTCACCGCAATCAAAACAGTCGTGGTCATATTATTAGCGTTGAAGATCCTATTGAGTTTATTCATCAACATGATGGTTGCATTATCACGCAACGCGAAGTGGGCATAGATACCGAAAGTTTTGAAGTGGCATTAAAAAATATGTTACGCCAAGCGCCAGACGTTATTATGATTGGGGAAATCCGTACTCGCGAAGCAATGGAGCAAGCCATTACTTTTTCTGAGACTGGTCATTTATGTCTTTGTACCTTGCATGCGAATAATGCTAACCAAGCGCTTGATCGCATATTGCATTTTTTTCCTGCGGAGCGCCACCAACAACTTTGGATGGATTTATCACTTAACCTACGCGGCATGATTGCTCAGCAGCTTGTTCCTACGCCCGATGGTAAGAGCCGACGCGCAGTTGTTGAGGTGTTATTAAATACGCCGCTTGCGGCAGATTTGATTCGTAAGGGTGAGGTAAGAAAGCTAAAAGAATTAATGAAGCGTTCTAGTGAGCAGGGAATGCAAACATTTGATCAGGCGTTATATGTACTTTATACGCGGGGTGAGATTACTTATGAGGATGCTATTGCTCATGCGGATTCGGCGAATGATTTGCGGTTGATGATTAAGCTTGAGCGGGATGATAATGCTGAGGTGTTGGAGCAGTCGACTCAGGGGTTAACGTTGGAGGCGAATGATGATAGTGGGAAGCATTTTCGGCGATAATGGGCTAGTTTTTTCTTTAGTGGTTTTTATCAAGAATATCTGCTGTCGTCTGACGCCCATGGGATAGAGTCTTGTGCGTAAATTTTTAGTGCTGATAGGATATTCTGATATTTTATTTCTCTTGTTTAAATTTTAAAGTCAAGGTCGTCGGGGGTGGCCCGACAGCCAGTTGCCAGAATTTTGTGCGTAAGCTTTTAGTGGTAATGCGATATTCTGAAGTTTTACTTTTTTTGTTTAATTTTTCAATCAAGACCGTCGGGGGTGGCCCGACACGCCAGTCACTTTTCTTTGCTTGTGCAAAGAAAAGTAACCAAAAGAAAGCACACAATCTGACGAAGATTGACCCCGATATAACCTATTTATTTTGGGATATTCTTATCCAGTACATCTTAGCAGCGCCTATGAAAACCATTTTCACTCGACCTAATTGCTCGTCAATATCTGAGCTCGCCTCCAGCCAATATCACTGTGCTGCCGCAGACTTTTTTAAAACACAATGCGGGTGCAACGAACAAGTTCAGCAAGCCTCTTTTTATTTTAAAACATGTAAAAACCGTGCCTAACGGCCGGCTTTTACTATTGAGCTCCGCATGCCGCTCAAAAAAGATAATAGAAGAACCGAGCAGAGAAAAAAGAGCAATGAAGAGTAGCATCTCAAAAGAATAATCTTTTA
>Ga0209196_1000907_pt1 | contig 22612 bp, 11 predicted proteins | sample COGITO_mtgs_1105_5_FD_184801 | JGI IMG/M metagenome (GOLD analysis project Ga0209196, IMG submission 184801) | Pelagic marine microbial communities from North Sea - COGITO_mtgs_110509 (SPAdes) (version 2) | ecosystem: Environmental > Aquatic > Marine > Epipelagic ... | reverse complement strand
GTATCCGCGCTTATGGTGAAGTCACTGATTTCGGGGGACAGACCACCAAAGCTTGGTGTGAGGCTGTGGTACAACGCCAACACGATTTCGTAGATGCCGAACAAGAATCCACCACGATTGATGCTTCACTTAGCATCACCAATCAGGCCTTTGGTCGTCGTTTTAATATCGTCTCCTTTCGCTGGCTTTCAGCGGATGAGGTGTAAGCGCTCTTCCTTCTATTTCTTATGAAATCACTTTGTCTCGTAACCATCGCGCTTGTTCTCTCCGGCGTATCCTTGTTGGCACAGCAACCAGCCACCGTCAAAATATCCATCTTCACCTTTCAATATGCGGAAGGGCATCAAGAAATTTTTCTGAACAGTAAAAGCGGGGACTACGAAGCAGTGACACTTTCCAGTGCCAATATCCTCGGCCCGTTCAAGGCGGTCCTCTCGGAAGAGGGGCAAGTCTTTTTGCACGAACGCCAAAAAACTGCAGAGGGCGCTGACATCTATCCGGTCATCGCAGCTGTGAAAATCCCCAGCTCTGTCAGAGAGCCGCTGCTTATTTTGGTGCCACGCTCAGGGGATCAGCCTTATGGAGCCCTGGTCATCGATCGCAGTCTATCGAAATTCCCCGAAGGATCCTACCGATTGATCAACTTCTCGCGAAGCGAGATCCGTGCCCTGATTGGCAAGACACGGGTGCTTGCTCCGCCGATGAAAATTACCTCCTTCGATCCATCTTCAAATTCGGATGATGTATTGGATGTGCATTTTAAGTATAAACTCGCGGAAGACTGGCGAACCTTTGGGCGCACGCGCTGGGTGAATGAGAAAAGTAAACGTTCGCTGCTGGTGGCGTATTTAGATCCTCGGACTGAACGTATGAAAATTAAAGGTATCCCGCTCAGGCCGAGCCGAGTGGTACAAACACAGGAGTAATTTACTCTTATTTTCTTCATAGAATTTTTGCGTCAGCCATGCAGTCGAAACGTCATCTAGCCCTAAGTCTGTATTCTTTGTTCGCGCTGGTTTCGGGCGTTGAGGCGCAAGCTGTCGCCCCAGTCTTGTCGCCAGCTGCAGATGCGACTGCGGCTTCTATTGAGCACATCGATCTTTCTGTGTATGCCATTGCTTACGCCGAAGGGCACCAGACTGTTTATCTCACTGACAGCCAATCTGCAGTCAGTGAAATCGCCTTGTCATCTGCCAATATTCTTGGCCCTTACCATACCGTGCTGGATGCCAACTCAAATATTATTCTGAGTAGCAAAACGGTAACTGCAGAGGGCACCATCACTTATCCAACTATCGCTCAGGCTACATTATCTAGCCACATCAAGGAACCAGTGATGATACTGGTCCCTTCAAACGAGAGCCTGCCTTATCAGTCGATCATTATAGATCAGAGCCTTGAGCATTTTGCGATGGGGAGCTATATGTTGATTAATCTATCGCCTATGAAACTGCGTGGAACGGTCGGTAGCAATCAAGTCGAGGTATCGACCGAGGGCGTCACTACAATCATTCCATCGTCCGAGGATGAGAGTTCGCTGAACGTGCATTTTGAATATGAACGTCCACAGGGATGGAAAACCTTTGCTCGCACTCGATGGATGAATGAAAAAAGCAAACGTTCGCTTTTACTCGCTTATCTGGACCCGCAGACAAAGCGCATGAAAATCAAAGGTATCCCAGTGAAGCCTATTCCTGTAGCACACGACGCCACACCTTAATACACGTACAAAATCGGACTCTGCTTCATTCCATGTATGCTGATGGTTTTCCGTTCCTCACATGGTAGTCTGCGACGCATCTACGGAATCTTCGTCGGCAAATATTTCGCCTTGCGAGGCCTTAATTTAACACTGGGCTAATTGCAACAGGCGGCGCGGCATTTGCAGCATGAGCAGGCTGCTGCTGCAATCATCCAAATCAATGATTGCAAGAAGCTTATGGAAGTTCATGGGATGCCTATGCCCTCATGCCGCCAGCATGTGTATTCGCCATAAGCGCACTCAAAACCACGACCCTGAAATGTATTACAATGAATTAAAATCTATTGATAACGACAGACCTGACTGCTTGGATCATTGGGGCTTCGGCGCGCTGAGCAATGCTTTATCTACCAAATCAGCAAAGAGTTCCGCGCATTTAAATGTGTTTTGGTTCAAGTGTGCCTGCTAAAGTGTAATCCATTTACTCTCAAACATTAATAGATATTGTCGTTAAATGTCGCCTTCAAACGCATCCAAGTCTCAACGCCCCGCCCAGGGCGGCTTCGCCCTCGTGATCGCCCTCAGCCTGATGGCTTTTGTGCTGCTGCTACTGCTGTCGATCACCACCTTGGTGCAAGTCGAGACCCAGGGTTCGCAAATTCAGATGCAGCAGATGGAAGCCGAGCAATCGGCACTGCTCGGCCTGCAAATCGCGCTCGGCGAACTGCAAAAGACCGTGGGACCAGATCAGCGCGTCACGGCGACGGCGGGGATTTTTAATGTTTCGAATGACCCTGATTTTGAGCAACCCCACCTCTTAGGTGTATGGAAATCGTTCAAACAGGCAAATTCCGTTACCGACGCTATCGATTACGCTGCAAAGAAACGCCACGAAGACGACAACAACGGCGACTTTGTTCAATGGCTGAGTTCCGCGACTGGCACGAATCAGAAGAAGCTCGCTTACGCTGATCAAGAACTAGACCCAAGCAATAGCATCAAGCTGGTCGGCGCCGGCACTGTATCGGACTCCGCGGGCTATATTGAGGTCCCCTTGCTTGACGTTGATATCTCCAGTGGTAGTAAATCGGGAAAGTATGGCTGGCTGGTCTTTGACGAGTCGCAGAAGGCGAATGTAAGCCTAGAGAGCGGAGATGCGAGTGATGACTTTTCTAAGATTCAGGCCCTCGGCGGGGCTGGGCGTCTTGGTTATAAGTTCGTCGAAGACTATGAGGATTTAGATGCTTTGGATGACAGCACCTTTGCCAAGCTAGCATCTTACAGATCTCTAGAAATCGGGGACAGTGGTTTTGATTTAGCTGCTTCCAATGCTTTTTACGCTTTGACGAATTTTTCCAGAGGACTTTTGGTAGATGTGACGCAAGGAAAGTTCCAGACAGACTTATCGCTGCTGTTTGCTGAGGACGCTTTGCCTGTGGCCTATAAGGGGCGGCACCTGTACTCTGATAGTCAGGCACCTATTGCTCCTAATCCAGAGCGCTTTGGAGGCGTTGATACTGACAGTTTCGTTCAACCGCTTCCCAGCCCAGATCCGACTTGGGACATATTACATTCTCATTACCGTCTTTATCGTGATGTCGAAGAGAAGAGCGGCGAGTATCATATTCCCCTCGGGAATAGTCTTACAAATCGTCCCATGACTCCCGGTGTGACTCCCATTACTCCTATTTTTAATTACGGTAGTAATTTTGACCTACTTAATAATCCTGTAAAAAATGCCAATCCAGACTTTGAAAATAACCAGCAGATACTTCCAGTGGTTTCAAACGCCCAGTTTATTTACTCGCTTACAAATACTGAGTTGAATGTGACTACAAATAAATGTGGGGTAGAGTTAATTACTGACGTTGTCGTAACTTTGTGGAACCCTTATAATGTTAATATTGAGTTCAGTAATATGGAACTGGAGTTTTATCGCTTTCCGGTCAGTTTTGCATATTTTAGAACAGGTCTTGACGGCATACAGAGGAACGTTTCCCCAGGGGACTATTTTCACATAAGTAACGCGCACAACCCTAATAATATCGCAGGGGTGAGTCAAAAAGCGGATTGGACACTGCGTGACTCCGTTCCTTACAGAGTACGCATTACTGGCACGACGCTTGCGCCTGGAGAATTTCGTGTCTTCGGTGCGACTGACTTTTTGGAAAATACCTATCCTAAGGGCTATCCGATTTCCCATCACCGGGCAAATTATCTCACGCATGGCATGGTGTTGAACAATGGATTTAACGAGACAGCAGGTGGTACCCGTGCAAACGGTGTCATGAGGAGAGATGACAGAACAACAGGTAATGAAGGTGGTTGGCTGTATGGTTTCCCTGGTGAGAGAGCTACTGTCGCCGCTAGGTCGAAGATGGTGGATAATGCGTATGGAGGTTTTAAAGATCTAAATGGAGAAGAACCAGGTGCCTTCATTAAGATGTACATGGGTGATGGAGGTGATTTAAACAATATTACAGGTGATAGTTTTGAACCAGCTATTCGCAACCTCTTTGAAAATGAAAAAAATGGAAAGCGAGCGCCGATCGGATCCATTGTCTTGAACTCAAACAATCTGAGCGTTGTTATGCCCGATATTGATGTTGATGATACTGCCGAACACACATTATTTGAATTTTTCAGATCGGACGGGCGATGGGTCCCGATGTACCTTGCAAAGACCCCGATGGTTATCGCTTCGCTCCGTCTTAAAACTGAGCAGAGTACAAATGATATCGATAGTGATCCGAATTCACGTACGTGGCTCAATAATGGAATTACAAATCCATACTTCTCCAATGGATTCGATGACGACCAAAACCTAGATGAGCAGAATCTACAGTATGAGCTCACCTGGGAACCGTTGACTGACTGGTCGTCAATACCTGCGGTCGAGATCGTAGAAAACGGCAAGGGGTTCGGGGGATCTGGGGTTAATTCCGAGACGGGGGTGACCCAAGCCGTCGTTTCGCAGATTCCTCTGGCACCTGCAACCTCTATCGCGCAGTTCTCTCACGCCCCTTTAAACAAAAGTGGACTCGCTCCGCTGACCAGCCAGATTGTCGGTAATTCCTTTGCGACTCCCGTTATTGCTAGAGGCAAAAAAATAGAAGATTATGCCGCGCTGAATACAAAATACCTTGATCATAGTTATCTAGCCAATAGCGCCTTATTCGATGGGTATTTTCTCTCTACCGCTGTCGATGAAACCAATCAGACCGTAGCTGTCGATGAGCGTCGCAACCTAAAGGATACCTTGACGGAGTTCTTCAGTGGTAAAAGTCCCCTCAATAATCCGAGTTATGAAGCTATCGTATCGCAAAATCCAGGTATTACCGCAGATTCGTACGATGACTTTGCGAACTATCTCTATAATAAGGGCGCCTTTAATGTGAACTCCACCTCCGTAGAGGCGTGGGCGCTATTTCTTGCGAGTGGATCACAGGAATTACTGCCGATTCTGGATGCACTTACCGCTAATAAAGCCTTGTCAGACTCAGTTGCATCGGAAGATGAACTGGTCGCCTTTTCTCGCTTTACTCCTCTGCTTGGTAATAATTATGCCGATCCGGACAAACCGAATGATCCATTACGATGGGAGGGAGGGGTTCGTCGTCTTAGCTCAAATGATATTTGGGACGACAAGGGGACGCCCGATGATCGATCCGATGATACCGGATTAGCTTCTGAAATCGTTAAGCAGGTGAAATTAAGAGGGCCGTTCCAGTCTGTCTCTGAGTTTGTCAATCGTAGGCTGACTGCGGATGAATTGGGTAATTACGGCGCATTACAAGCCGCGATTAATGCGAGTAATATTAATGCAAGTCACGGTTGGGATGTTGGCGCCCCCATTAATGACTCGGAGATAGGCGGAACAGGAACAGGAACTGGATCGACCTCAGATGGGGCTCCTGATAGCCTTACCCAGGCGGACCTGCTGAACCGCTTGGCACCTGCTCTTACCGTTCGAGGCGATACCTTTAAAATCCGTGCTTATGGCGAAGTTCAAGACACTTTTGGGAATGTGTCTTCTGCCATATGTGAGGCCGTCGTGCAGAGAACTCATGACTACGTAGACTCAGGCGATCTTTCTAATGTTGCTTATAGTAATTTGACTAAACAACCGAACAAAACTTTTGGACGAAAACTTGAGATTATTTCCTTTCGTTGGATACCTGAAAATGAAATCTAACAATACAAGGTTCACTATCATGCGATTATTTTTTATTCTATTTCCGTTCGTAGTTCTTACGTCACAGGCACAGATTGAGCCGAAGGAGAGGCTAGTTAATGTCTATCTTTATGCAGCAGATTATGCAAAGGAACACAAGACAGTGTACTTAGCGAAGTCCAATAAGGGATATCATGAAATTGGACTCTCAAGAGCTAATATTTATGGCCCTTTTAAGACCAACGTTTCGGAAGACGGGAGGCTGTTGTTATGCCAAAGGCAATCGCCCCCTCCAGAGGCCGAGACAAAAGTAGAGTATATCTATCCCCCGATTGCAGCAGTCAAGATACCGGGTAGCATGAAAGAACCTCTTCTCATTCTCGTCCCCACTGAGGGGCAGATGCGCTACAAAGCGCTTGCCATTGAACGCAGTGTCACCGATTTCCCGATGGGTAGTTACAAGCTTATCAATTTCTCATCTCGTAATGTGCGTGGTATAATTGGAAAGACTCTTATGCAGGTGTCAGCGTTTAAGATGACGTCATTTGATCCATCCAAGGGAAATGCAGATGATCGCCTCAATGTCCAGTTTCAGTATCGGGAGGGAGATCGTTGGCACACATTCGGGTCAACGACCTGGGCTAACAGGACGGATAAACGGACGCTTCTATGCGCATATATTTCGCCGGATACAGGCAGAATGAAAATACGTGGTATCCCTGTAAAAGAACCAGTTAAGGTCCCTTCAAAAAACTAAATTTGACTGAGGCGGGGGGATTTACCCCGTTTATCGTTAAAGATATTGAGGAACGCACATTGGGTGGCACCCGGTTATTCAGTAATGCGGCTAGTCGTGAGATGGTGCTAATTTTTCCGCCAAAGAAGGGCAAGAAACGGCTGGATATTCGCTACTTCTCGGACTGAGTCTGCCGAGAATTTAATTGCCAAGTAAAATAATCCAGACCTTGTTGATGGTTCATTTTCGGTGCCGGCGATGCCACACCTTAATACACGTACAAAACCGCTCCCTAATTTATTCCATGCGTCGCAAATGGCTCTCCACTCTGACATTATTTTCTCTGTTTGTGCATGCCGCTTCGGCGCAGCCTGCTGCAGTTGCAGTGGTGCCGAGCGCGGTGCTTCCAGCGCTGGACGCGGCACCGCTGCTGCCGTCTGCCGAGCGCGACTATACCTTTGGCTATTGGCTGAATGGGATGCGCAAGCATGCCGATGATCAGTCGGCAGATGTGCTGTGCCTGGAGACGGGTACCTTTGGCTTTGCCTTGGACCTTGCTGATTTAACAAAGGCGCGCTTGGGCACATTTGCGCAGTCGATCGACTATAGCGAAGCACTGGCGGCGGGGGCGGAGCGAATGGAGCAGTTGCAGTCGACTGAGCTGGCGATTGAGTTGGAGTCGAAGGGCACGGTCTTTCGCGCGGTGACTTGTAAGGCGGGGCAGGGTAATTCCAGTGGCGGCAAGCATTTACAAGATGCGTGGCTGTGGGAGTCGGGCAGGCTGGCGCAGCATTATGAGCTGCATGGTTTGCGCTTTGAGGACGCACAGGGGCGCCAATTGGGCGTGGATGGCTCGTTGAGTCTGTTCGCTTGGCCGCAGTCGTTGAGTCTGACCGCCGACCTCGCGCCGAGCCTGATTTACACTGAGGGTTGGCACCAAGGGGTCATTAAGAATGGCCTCTGTGTGATCGAAAAACCGTGGCAGGTGCCGCATGACGCGCGCCTCGAGTCTCCGGAGATGACGGTCGAGTGTTGGGTCAAAATCCCGGAAAGCATGAAGTCGGCTGCGACTGGCTATCTGTTGGCTAAGAACGGACATGAGGGCAGTCACGGCCACTATAGTTTTAAGATCCGGCACGGCAAGGTGTTGGCGAATATGAATATCGCGCCGGGAGAGGAAGGGCGACGCACGATCGAGCAGCGCGGTGGCAGTTTTAAAGAGAATGCCTGGAATCATCTGGCGATGACCTATGATGGCAAAGCAATGCATTTCTACGTCAATGGAAAGCTGCAAGGTACGGAGGTAGTCAATCTGGAGCGGCGTCCCGGCCAGGGGCAGTTGGTGCTGGGGCAACGCGCGGATGGTAAGGGTGCCATCACCAAAGCGGTGTATGATCAAGTGCGCGTGTGGAATCGCTCGCTGTCGCAGCAGGAATTGCAGGCACATGCGAAGGCGCCTGAAAGCCTGCCGAATACGAGCGGTTTAAATTATAATGAAACCTTTGACGGTTATGGCGCTGACGAAGTGATGGTTCCCGAGTGGAACGATGTCACGGTGCGGCTGCGTCTGGGTGAGGCTGTGGCGGAACAACAGGTCGCCGGAGTGTGGCCGCTGGGCAAACAGCAGCAGTTCAGTTTGACTTGTAAACTGGGGGCAGATGCCGCTATCCCGCAGCAGGCGTTGTCGGTCAAAGTTAGTGCGCCGAGGGATGCGCCTTATCCGGTTAAGTTTGATCCGGCGTATAATTGCTACGTTGCCGAGGTATATCGTAAGAACCGGGGATGGGGTAGCGGTTACACTGATATCCGCGACTACGACGAATTCGATTTAGTGGTGGAAAACACTGGTGAGACTGCGGTGAAAGTACCGTTGATGTTCTACCTGCGCAATCCGGCGAATATCACTGGGATGGTGCCGATATTGTGTGATGCCGACGGCGTGCCGACTGGCATCCCAGTGCAGGTGAGCAAAAATTGGCATTACGGTAAATTAGGGGCGTATTTACGCAGCACCATGCAACTACCCGCCCAGCCGGGGAGCACGACCTATAAGCTGCGTATCGCATACGGATTTTACGGCACGCTGCCATCTGCCAGTCATGCGCAACTCTCATTGGTCGGCTACGGTGGTCTGGGCCGCTGGGATCAGCTCGCGATCGGTTGCTGGGGTGAGACGATTTGCTTCGATATGGATATGAGTCTGGTGGATGTGGCGATTACCGATGTGCGGATGTTGATGGCGCGCAATGGCAAGAACGGCGGCAAATGGAATTGGACCGACGCTGGCTGGGGCGGGGACTGGTTGTACGTGAAAGACGCCAAAAAGCAGAAACTGTATTTTAGTGAGATAAAAACCGCGTATCTAGCGCATGGGCCTTGCCTGACCGAGGCGCGCTACGATGGCAACTACGGCAGCCAACGTGAAGTCGAGCTGCAGGCTAAGGTGCAGACCTTGCGCACCGATGATTTTGCCCGCACCTTTCAGACCTTCAACTATAGCTTTGATCAAACGGTCTCCGTGGAGCAGGGCTGGCTGTATAAAATGGGGCGCACCGGCGGCTATGTGACGCCAAAGATCGCCTACGGCAATCGGGAGGGCCTTCTGCAAAAACACGACGTGCCGAACGGACTGAAGAATGGATCACAGTTCCTCGGCAAAACCACTTTGACCGGAGACGGTCCGTGGTGGGTGGCGTTTCCGGGGGCCTATCATAATAATGATCGCGATTGGGGTACGGGTTCCCGAGCATTGGTGATTCGGTCCTACAAAGCGGTGATCGCTGGCAAAGAATATAGTAATCCGACGGTTTCCTTTCCTGCCTACCATCCCTCCGGAGGTAGATTATCGAATCTCGATTGCCTACTAACAGCACCGGAAGGCGTGACCGCCTTTAACGCTGGGGACAGTTTGGAGTTTGAGGTGGAATGGATTACCTTGCCCCGCATTGCAGATGATTATTACGGTCCGAATGAAATCTTCAGGCAGCATATGGCTGAAAATCCCTCTTCTTGGAAGACCACCTACCGCGAAGCCATTGGCAACGACTTGCAGGTCGTCGTCAACGGCGGCACGCTGCTGCACAATTATCCGATCATCATTCAGGCCGAGCAAGGCGAGGTGAGGGTGGCAATCGAGGGCGGCGTTGGCACTGTGCCGATTCGCTTCGAGGGCCTGAAATCAGCCACTGATTATACCCTGTATCAACTCGTCAATGGTCAGCTGGTCGCACTCGATCAAGCCGTGCATGGTAACGATTTTTGGCAGACCGATTACGACGCGAAATCGAACAGCTTCAAAATGACCTTCAATCTGCCACTCGATCAGGGCGGCCCGAGTGAGTGGTTGTTGCGGATGGATCAGTGATTACCCACTGCGACTCACTGAAATTATCAAGTCGTCCGTTCAGGCTGCCTGGTTTCAGTCGAGGGCTGGCTTGGTTAGTCCGATGGGAATAGGCCGAGGCGGTGGGCACGGTCGACGGCGGCGGCGGCATTGGGGACTTTGAGTTTTTCGTAGATGTGTTGCACGTGGTAGGCCACGGTGGTGATGCTAATCTTTAGATGGCTGGCGATCTCTTTTTTCGCCATGCCTTGCCCGATCAGTTCGAGGACTTCTAGCTCGCGCTCCGACAGTGCTTTATCGGGCTGGGTGAGTTTTGGTTTGCCGCGCAGTGAGTTGATGATGAAGCGTGCGACTTCTGGATCGAGCGTCGCGCCGCCTTCCATCACGGTTTGAATGCCTTCGGTGATCTCCTTGAACGTGGCAGATTTCAGTAGGTAGCCTGCCGCGCCCTCTGTGATGGCTCGTGTGACATCGGCGGCGTTATCGGATTGTGTGAGGATGATCACTTCGGAATCGGGAGCATACTGTTTAATCCAAGGCAGTGCTTCGAGCCCCGACATACCAGGCAGGTTCAGATCGAGCAAAATTACATCCAGTTGGTTTTCGGGCGCCGCATTCTGAATGCTTCGCAAGGCGATTTCGGCTGTACCAAATTGGCTGGTCAGCTCCATGTTTTCGTTCTGTTCCAGGGCGATGGCGATCGTCTGCCGATAGCCGATGTGGTCTTCCACCAGCATGATGCGAATTGTTTTTTTGTTCATTACAGGATTCTGAATTTACGGGGTTTCACTGTTAGGCTGATGCGGGTGCCGCCTTCGGTCGGGTGCTCTGCGACTACTCGGCTCCTGAGTAGCCGCGCGCGGCGTCTGATCGAAGCGGGCACTTGGTCTTGGCTGGAATCGATGCCGTGGCCATTATCAGTGACCGTCAGGCAGATGTTTTTTTTGGTGGCGACTAAGAGAATGGAGACCTTCGTTGCACCTGAATGGCGCAGGATGTTGACCAGACACTCCTTGAAGAATAGGAAAATATCGATGCGTGTGCGGGGTCGTAGTGAGTGCAGTAGATCCTCGCCTGAGAATGCGATTTTGTAGTCCAGATCCGTGAGTAGTCGCCTAGACGAACGTTGCATCTCGTCGACCAGGTCCTCGCAGATACCTTTGGCTTCGAGCATGTTGGTGCAGTAGCGCGCGGCGGTGCCGCTGCGATCGGTGAAGATCCGGATGCGGTCGAGCAGCTTGCTTAGTTTGTCGGGCGAATGGATCAGCTCTTTGGACAGATCGCTGAGCAGGCCGATGGTGTGCAGGTTCGCGCCGAGCTCGTCGTGTAGGTCGGCGGCAAAGCGTTCTTTAATGCGGACGGCGTGACGCATGTGGCGCATGCGTTCGATTAGAATGATGAAGCCGATGCCGACCACCAGTAGGGCAGTTAGCCAGATGAATCCCTGCAGCAGGATTTTTTGGCGGGCATAGCGGCGATTGAGTTCGGCGGCAACCAGCGGGCGTTCGTTCTCTAAATCATGGCGGCGTGCCAGTTCTTCTACCCATTGTCGCACGGGCAGGATTTGGCCATAGAGGTTATTGCCATCCGTCAACGCGGCGAGAGATCGCCACGAGTCGTCGAGCATGAGATCGGTCGCTGGTTTGTGCAGTGCCACATTTTGCCCGTCAGAAAAAAGCTCAATTTCAGCGAACCCCATTTGAGCCTGATATTCGTTGTCTTCATCGAAAATGTAGGGTTCCAGCGACGTGAGGCGCACAAAGCGGCACCGAGTCTCTGGTAACCGCTGTGTGAGAATGGGGCCCACATCGTAAATAGATTCTCTGCGATATTCGGTGAGCGGGACTGCATCGGAGAAGTCGGCCTTCTGGGCTCCCTCGACCAGTAGTCGGACGGGCTGGCCGTATCCCGCCGGCGTGGCTTGAGGAATGGTGTCGTTGAAATCGATGGCATGCAGCTGAATTCGGTTTAAAGCATGCACCCGTTCGAGGTCGATGCTGATGGAAGGCTGCGCATCGCTACTTGCCATTCCGAGAAAGGCAATTGTGCCCTCTCCGCGACCGGCGTCCATCATATACGGCATAAAGCCGTCCACTAGAAATGCTTTTTTGCGGGCACCGCTTTCCGAATAGCCCATTGATGAAATCGTCACCGGTTGATGCAGCGCCACGTTTTCTGGGCCGTTGAAAATCATGATTTCAGACAGCTCTAGATTATATATCCCGTCGAACTGACGTGACGATAATATCGAGGCCTCGACTCGCACCCAAGAGGCGGTGGTTGCAGCCTGGATGAGTAAAGGGGCGATACGCGGCAGGATATGTGAATCCTCGTTGAATGAGGCGATCACGCTCCCTTCTGGGTCGTGTGCCGTGCCAGCGATAATACGGAACTGCAAGGGGAAGCCATCGGCTTTGAAACCCGATTTTGTGTCGCGCCAGATGGTAGGTACCAGCACGATTTGATCGATCGGGGTGTCCGCTTCCAGCTGTATCTGCACCCACTCCGTGTGCTCAGGTTCTAAATGGGCAGCGGAACGATAGCCAATCGAGCCGACTCCGCTGCGCAGACTGTAGTGTGCTAACTGATTGAGTTCGGCATCAATATCCGCCGCACGTTGTTCCAGTTGCGAGAGGGAGGCATCGTGCGGCTCTGGGGCGGGGGAGCTAGGGGCGAGCCCGTAAGCCAACCCCGGAAAGCAGCTCGCCAGCAGGAGCAGTCGGAGTAAAGGTGCTACGCTTGTTTTTTTAAGCTTCATGCGTGCTGGATCAGAAATTTGAAATTAGGGTAGGGATACTTGGTTCGGTCGCTGCACTGAAGCAAGCAACTGTCATTGCGATTTGAACAGGATAGCGTAGCAGACTAATTTCGACCACCCTATAAACAGAGGGTAGTCAGGCAAACCCGGGGATGTATACTATGTGCATGTTTGGTACGTCGTGTGCCTTAATTTGGCGTCAGTTGCTTTAGCGCTACCAGTAAATTTATAAACAATATGAAAAATATCGTATGTTCAATCAGTGCGGCCATCGCCGTGGGACTTTTTGCTGCACCTGTGTGTGCGGTTGAGAGTCTGCAGCCAAACATCGTGCACATCCTCGTCGATGACCTCGGCTGGCAGGATCTGGCTTGTTATTATGAGGCGATTCATGACGACCCGTCGTTGCATGAAACACCGAACATCGACCGTGTCGCCAGCAAGGGGATTCGGTTTATGCAGGCCTATTCGCCATCGCCGACTTGTTCGCCGTCGCGGGCCGCCTATCTTTCCGGCCAGTTCGGCGTGAAAAACGGGGTCTACCATGTCAAGGGCAGTCGCGTGCCGCGGGCGTGGGGAAAGCGCTCCGAATTAAACCCTCATTATTCGGCACGACTCGATCCGTCGAAGGTCATCATTCCACAGGAATTGAAGAAGGCCGGTTATACCACCGCCCATGTCGGCAAGTGGCATGTCTGCGGCGAGAATATGGTGCCGACCCCACTGCAGCTCGGCTTTGATTTCTCCTATGGCAGGAATCATGTCTACAACGATACGGAGATCGTCGATCCCAAGGATACGAAGATCAACAACAAGGAGGGCATTTTTGCGCAGCCGAAGAACAACCGATTGACGGATTTCGACAATCCGCTGTTCCTGCCGTTGCTCGAAGATGAGCGTCCCTACGATAGCCTGACCGATATTTCCGTTCGCTGGCTAAACAAGGTGGGGCGCAAGGATCAGCCATTCTTCCTGAATTTCTGCCCGAAGCTGGTGCACGGCCCGATCATGACGCGCGACCGTAAGCGTCTGGCTCATTATTGCAAAAAGCTCGGCATCGATTTCCCGAAGGATCCTGGTGCGATCTGCGATCCCGATGCGCCCGGTCATAATAATCCGTATTATGCCAGCATGGTGGATTCGGTCGACTGGATGGTCGCTCAGGTGGTCAACACACTCGAGTCGCTCGATGATCCGCGCAACCCCGGTCATAAGTTGATCGATAACACGTATTTGATTATCAGTTCCGACAACGGTGGCGCGCAGCGCTTGGCGACTTGGAGGGGCTTGGACGGAAAGAAAAAATATGAAAAAGTGACCGACAATGCTCCGCTGCGTGAAGGGAAAACTTACATGTATGAAGGCGGCGTTAAGATTCCGTTTATTGTGATGGGGCCTAGAATTAAGCCCGGCTCGGTGAATGAAACGACGCCGATCTCCTTATTAGATCTGTTCCCGACCTTTATGGCAATGGGCGGCATGCAGCCCGATGTATCCTTGGATCTGGACGGGTGTAACATCCTGCCCTTGATCAAAGGCGAAGGTTCGGCGGCGCAGTTTGCCGATGGCTCTGCCAGAGATACCCTGTTCTTCCATCATCCTGCGGATAACAAATCGTATTCTGTCATCCAGCGAAAGGGCTGGAAGTTGATGAAAAACACTGGGCCACTTCTGACGGAAGCGCCGGAACTTCAGTTGTTCAAACTCTACAACGAAGACGGTTCTCAAAACGACATCAGCGAGACGAGCAACCTAGTGGACCAATACCCCGAGATGACTCAGCAGTTGCTGGGTGATCTGACGAATTGGATTCAGACAAACGATGCGCGCGTGCCGCATTTGAATCCCGACGCAGAGGCCGACCTTCCAGGCAAGAGCGATGTGCCCGTCATGACTGGATTGGGCAGCGAGGAGAGCCGGATTTGGGCGACCTTCGAAACGCAAGCGAATGTCGCAGTGGAGACAGCCTATATGATGTATAGCCTGAATGGCGGCACCGAGCTCAAGTATCGTGCGCCGCGCTTGGAGGAGTGGATTTACGCACCGGTCAAATTGACAGACGGGCGCGTCGAAGCGGTGGCACCTCCGGGCATGACGCACGCGGTGTTCTGCCTCATTGATGCCAATAACTTCCTCGTTTATTCGGAACCCGTTCCACCCGTTGGAAAGGTCCGTATTGATGCTGCGGTGTCGCTCGAACTTGAGGATGGCTACGCATATAGTCCCGGCCTGTTTTCAATGATCAAGGTCGGGCATGAAGCACGCGGTAAATTAATGAAGCAGGGCATCAATGTCGACGCGCTGACCCAAGCGCTCAAAGCCGCACGGGCGACCTGTAAACTGCCCGTCGAGGAAAAGACGTATGCCCTCGCAATCCGCAATTTGCGCCACGCGATCCGCGCCTTTGACGGCCAAGTGCCCGAAGCTTCGCTGGCAGATCTGAACAGTATTAATTTAGGTAAGTGGTAAGTTGGTAGTGTATTTTGGAGGGCAACGCTCCGTCGTTGCCGACGCATATTGGAGGGTAATGCTCCGTCATTACCGCAGAACCAATGGCAACGTTGTACCAACACCGACGCGGCAATGACGGAGCATTGCCCTCCAGCAAAAAAAAAACTACAGCCACCCTCTAAACAGAGGGTATTCAGCAACCCGGATGGAGGCTATTGTCGTTCCATCTTTGCTGCCCTGACCGTGCTTCGACTTTCAGCCGCTTTCGGGGAGCACGTATCAATTTAAAATAACTATGAAGACCAATCAATTTAAAATAACTATGAAGACCATCGTCTATTCAATCAGTACGGCCATCGCCGTGGGGCTTTTTGCTGCACCTTTGTGTGCGGTCGACGCGCCGAAACCAAACATCGTGCACATCATGGTCGATGATCTCGGCTGGCAGGACATTGCCAGTCACAAAATCGACGGTAATCCTGTGTATGAAACGCCGCATCTCGACCGTTTGACACGGGAAGGGCGTCGATTCACGCAGGCTTATTCACCCTCCGCAAGTTGCGCTCCTTCACGTGTGGCATTTTTGCGCGGCCAGAATCCTGCCAATACTGGGGTGTATCATGTATCCGGCGGGCAGATTCCTCGCCCATGGACCGACGGCAGTAATCGTATTTGTCCTTACTACGTATACGGCTTGCCAGTAGAAGAACCGATGATTCCGGAATCCTTGAAAAAAGCAGGCTATATTAGTGGTCATGTAGGGAAATGGCACGCTGGTGGAAAATCGGCGGGTTATCCGTTCCCCCTAGACCAGGGGTTTGATTTTGGATTCTCCGAGCGCAATGGAAATCAAAAATATTACAACGATCCCGAGCTTTGGAATCCTAGCAAGGACAAGAAAGACACCTTCTTTGGAAACTGGGCGTCCATTAAGCCTGATCGTCTATCCAACTTTGCGACCTCAGGTTCGGATGATCCCTATCAACTGGATGAAGACGGTCGTCCTTTCGACAAGCCACTTGATTTGGCTTTGGGTTTTATGCGTAAGAATAAGGGCGAACCTTTCTTCCTCAATTTCTGCCCTTATCTGGTGCATGGGCCGATCGGTACCCGCGATAGAAAACGCTTCGAACATTACTTGCAGAAAATGGGCTATGATTTCCCGACTGATCCTGGCTCGTTAGATAAAGGTAAATCGGGGCACACTAATCCGTATTACGCTACCATGGTAGACACTTTGGATTGGATGGTGGGTGAGGTGATGGAATATTTGGAAACCACGGACGATCCACGTAACCCGGGGCATAAGTTGATTGATAACACCTACCTGATTGTAGATTCTGATAACGGAGGCGTGATTCCTTATACTGATAACGCTCCGCTTAAGGGCGGAAAACAACAGACCTACGAAGGCGGTATACGCATACCCTTTCTGGTTAAAGGGCCGGGTGTTGAGTCGGGAAGTATTTGTGAAACGCCGATTAATCTCATCGACCTTTATCCGACTTTTATGGAAATGGCGGGCTTGCCCGCAGATCCTAGTCTGGAACTAGATGGTTATAATATTCTGCCTCTGATTCAGGGTACGTCCGATAAAGTTGTAAAGGCCGATGGCTCTATTCGCGAATCGCTTTACTGGTTCTTCCCTTGGGATGCCCATATGTCTTCGTCCTTGCGTAAAAGCCAATGGAAGTTGGTTAAAAACTACGGCGGGTGGATGGGCAGTAATGCCGATGCGAAAGTGCAGCTCTTTCGTTTGTATAATGATGACGGTTCGGCCAATGATTTGGGAGAGGCACAAGATGTAGCGGATCAATACCCCGAACTGGCCCGGTCCCTGTTAGCCGAATTGGATCTAGAAATTGAGAAAACAGGGGCTCCAGAGCCTCGGCGCAATTCTAATGCAAAAAGCGTGACGCCAGAAGAATTGGCTGCGTTGCCTGCGGTGTTGGAATTGGGTTCAGAGAGGGATCGCGTATGGGTAACACTAGAATCGGGTGCTGAAAAATCAACCATCCGTGAAGCACAACTTTTATACACCATGAACCCTAAGCCCTTTGACTCAACACGTGGTCATCGTGAGGAGTGGCATACTGCGCCAGCAAAAATAACTCAGGGTAAGGTGGAGGCCTTGATGCCTCCGGGTGCAACGCATGCCGCGTTTGCGATGGTCGATGCCAATGGATTTTTAATTAATTCCGAGCCTATGCCTGCGGTAAAAGACGTGGGCCATGAAATCCGCAACTCCAATATACTGGAAAACGGATTTGCCTACAAGCCAGGTCTATTCGCACTGATCGAGTTGGGGCAGAAAGCTCAACTATCCGCTGAAGCGATGGGCCAGGATGTAACGGCGTTGAAGAAGGCCCTCAATGCTGCCAAGCCTGTGTATAAAAGGACTACAGCATCGGATGAGGCGTATTGTGATGCGATCCGTAACTTACGGGCTTCCATTCGTAACCTGAAAGGTACTTCCGAGTCCGCCCATCCCGCGATCAATCGCTTCCCGACTGATCTGCGGTTTTAAGTCTAGTCGATATCGGAGACTTTCAGTTTTGGGCCAAGCGTGATCGGGTCTTCTAGCTAGGGTCATTTCGTCTGCTCGGCTATGAATGGTGTGTGATCTAACTAAAGAGTTATGTTGAAAATAAGAAAAATTGGTGTGGGAGCGCTAGCTTCATTGATGTTGGTTCAGAGTGGCGTTGCTGAAAGCCAGGCGGCATTACCAACTCCGCCGGAGGTTTGGCAAAACTACGATCCAGATGCAGGCAATTTTAAGGAAGAGATTATTAAGGAGCAGACGAAGGGGGGCATTTATTATAAGGAGTCCTATATCTCTGCGTATGTGAATGGGATAGAGATCCGGGTGTTTTGTAAGTATGCCGTGAAGGCTGGAGCGAAGCAGGCCCCGGGACTGATGAATGTCCACGGCTGGATGGGCGGACCAGCTATCGATCAGGGATATGTCAATGACGGCTGGGCGGTCATGGCACACGATTATTCGGGTTTAACCAAACGGGAACATCATACCAAATACCCGAAAACAATGGGGCACGGACACATGGACGCTCGTGAAAAGGGGTTTAAACTCATCTATGACAGCATGCCCGACGGTAGTCAGATGATCGATCCCAAAGCCACCTCACACTACCTGTGGAATGCCATTCAGCGCAGGGCGCTCAGTTATCTTCTCGCCCAGAAAGAGGTCGATCCCGACCGCATTGGCGCCAAGGGCTATTCCTATGGCGGGACCATTATGTGGAATATGGGAATGGACCCTCGGGTCAAAGCCGTTGTCGCTTACTTCGGGATTGGCTGGATTAATTATTACCGGGATCGCTCGGTCTGGAAACATAACCTTCCGTATAAAGATGTACCCAAGTCGCCGGGGCAAGCGCTCTTCCTCTCCGCCGTCGCTCCTCAGGCACACGCACCTTATATTACCGCAGCCAGCCTCTGGCTGAGCGGATCCAACGACCATCACGGCGGACATGAACGTGGGTGCGATACTTTCAAAAAATTCAAAGCCGAGGTGCCGTGGGATTTTGCTATTCAGGCGCGCGGCCATCACAATACCGAAAAGCTGGGGGACGACTGCAAGCTCTGGCTCGAGAAGCACGTGCTCGAAAAAGATCACTTCTGGCCAGCGCGCTCTGATTCGAAGATCACGCTCGACGCTGACGGCGTGCCAGAACTGCACCTGACTCCTGCTAGTCCTGAGCGTATCAAAAATCTGCAGGTGTATATGTGCCTTAAGACAGCCAATAACATCGCCCGGGTCTGGTCGGATGTGACGTCTGTCCGCAAAGGCAATGTTTGGATCGCCAAATTGCCGGTATTTGACATCGATGACTATCTCTTCTCCTATGCTAATATCCGATACGAAAACGACAGTGTCGTTTCAACCGACTTTGAAGCGGTACTTCCGTCATCCCTCGGTAAGGCGGTAGCCACCGGCAAGAAGTCCGACATCATCTCGGAAGGAACGGGGCAATGGCATGATGTGGGGCCGGCCGAGGGGGTGGGGGGCATCAAAGGCTTCCGTCCTATCAATAATCGTTTTGGAACGTATAGCAGGCAGTTCGCCGACCCACGATGGCAGGCGCCAAAGGCTTCGAATTTGAAGTTTAAATTTTACTGTACCCATCCACAACGGCTGCAGTTTGCCGCCAATGAACATTGGCTTGCCGAGATCGAGATGACAGCGTCCGACGACTGGCAGACGATGACTATACAGGCCAAGCAAATGAAGCATACATCGAACCAACAACCTTTCCATGACTGGTCGCGGGCTACGGTTATCTCAATCAAGTCAGTGAAAGGGGCCGATATCACCAAGGTGGTCTTTGCCGATTTTAAATGGACCGCTGCCAAGGATGCGAAATCAAGTAAATTCAAACCAGACAGCGAAGGGAAACTCTACCTGACAAAAGAGATGGCGACAAAAACCAAAACGTTTTGGCGGGTGATGGATGATCAGTCGATCGAAGGCAAAAAGAAAATCAGTGTGGGCGGGAACATCTTCGATCGAGGTCTCGGAGTGCACTCTGAGTCAAATATCGTCTTCCCGCTGGACGGAAAGTTTAAAACATTCCACGTCGTTCCAGGACCGGACGATGCCCACAAGGGTCTGCTGGAAATGAAGATTTTGGTGGACGGCAAAGCGGTGTACGCCAGCGGTAAGGTTCGCAGTATTGGATTTGAGGCGCAACCTGTGATTATTCCTGTGCAAGGCGCCAAGGCACTGACCTTGATCGTGACCAACGGTGGCGACGACCCTGGTGGCGATCATGCTAGCTGGGCCGATGCGTATTTGACGGCTGGAGAGTAGGGTGAATCAAGAACTAGGAAACGAATATAATTACAAGAAAATGATTAATAATGGTTCTCTTTTATGTCATGGTCGTCGTCGATGAGATTCATTCGATTGCAACGCCTACGACCATCTAAACTAGGTTAGCTGCGGATTCTTGAACTAGCCTGGTGAACTGACCGGGGATGACTCACTTATACGGAGGGTCTAGCTTAATACCAATTCGGTAAGGTAAGATAATGCGTATTATATGGAATTAAACTATATCTGTGGAGGGAAACGCTCCGTCGTTTCCACCTGAATCTAAGCGAATGCTGAATGAGGAAGGGCGTTTGTCCCAAACGCTGCAAAGTTCTGTGGGCACGAAAAAGGCCGCCACCTTGCGGTTGCAGCCTTCCCCTATATAACCCTAAAAAGTGTCTAGCGTTGGCGACCACGTAGCATCACAGCTGCCAGTGCGAAGCAACCACCGATGAGTGCGAAAGCGGAGGGCTCGGGGACGACGGAGACATCGAAGGTCAGGGTCATGGTGTCGTCAAGGTCACCCCAAGTGATCAGCAGGTTTTGCAGAGTGACTGCTTCATCAATATTGATGTAGTCGAAACTTGCGGTCTGAAAAGCCGCATCAGTCATAGTGCCACCACTGCTGAAATCCATCAAGATGATACTTTGGCCTCCCAACTCGTAGACAAAATTAGTGAAATCGACAATGTAGGTGGCATTGGTGATGCTGGGTGTCAGGCCGTTTGGCTGATTGCCAAGGAGAAGAGCACCAGGCGTCAAGGTGGTGAAATCGCTCGTGCCGAGCACATAGGTGAAGGAGTTGAGACCCTTCTGTTCCCAGTTGGCCATGTTGGCCTGCGCTCCGTCTTCAAAGACGATGCTCGCATCATCGAGATCCCAGAAGTTACCGGTCAGGCTGGAGGTGGCGTCGACGTTGATGGTGGCGTTGTTCAGACGGATCGCACCCAGGCCAGTATTGTCGAGCGTGGAACCTACCAGATTGATGGTGCTATTAGCGCTCAGAGCACTTCCGTGTGCAACAGTGTCACCATTGTTGATGAGCAGGGTATCATTGGCGATCGGAGCCTTGCCGTCTGGTGTGTCCCAGTTAGCGGCTGTATTCAGCAAGCCATCACCACCACTACCCGTCCAGGTCACGGTCTCGTTGATGCTGAGCTTCACGGCCTCTGTGGCATCGTCATAATACAGGCGGGCGGCATTGCTGCTGGTATTGTCAATGCTGAGAGTATACTGACCTCCGTCGGTGAAGGTGGCATTCGTCAGGCCAGTGACATCGCCACCAAAGTCTACAAGCGTTACATCTTGGGTGGCGCCGCCGTAGCTCGCCAAGTCGGCTGTGTAGGTTGTAGATGGAGAGGGGCTGCCGACATTAAAGTTGGTGGGCGTCAGAGCGGTGAAACCCGTACTGCTTAACTCAAAGTCAAAGACGTTGGTTCCCTTATGCTCCCAGTTGGTGGCGGTGAATTGGGCACCGTCTTGAAAGTTCAGGGTGGCGTTGTTAAGATCCTTAAAACCACCTGAGATAATGCCAGTAGAACCCACATTGAAGGTAGATCCGTTGAATCGTAGTAACCCCCCGCTCAATTCGCCATCCAGGTTGAGCGTCGCGTTTGCGAGGAAATTAGTACTTACATCGTAGGTCACGTTGTTGCCACTGCCGATGGTGATGATGCCAGTGTTGTCCGGTGCGGTGTTTGTATCCCAGTTAGTGATAGTGCTCCAGTTGCCCGTTGTCGCGCCGTCCCAGACAAAATCGGTCGCATGCGCGACAGGCAGGCTGCAAAGGGCGAGGGCGAGGGCGAGGGCAATGACGGGGTAGCTGTGTGGTTGTTTTAGCTTCATTGGATTGATATTAATTTTTGAAACGGAAGTGATTCTAGTAACCGTTATTGGCTAGCAGGGGCGCTGCAGTGAGAGTTTGAATAAGTATATAGTCTGCTACTTTGACTACCCTCTAAATAGAGGGTAGTGGGCAGTGAGTAGAACCAGTGGTAACGCCCCGTGTTTCAGGAGAATGGGAGATGTGAACTCTGCCTTATCATCCACCAGAATCTTCATCTCAACGATCCCGCCTCAGGGTCTCCGGAGTGAGCTCCGGCACGGGATCGTCGGCATAGCAAAGGACAATGACAGAGCTGCGCTCCTCGGTAGAACCTGTGCGGTTCAACTCCTGCTGCACGGACATTAAAAAAGCCGACCCGCTTCGCGGATCGACTTTTTAGAATGGGTGCAGGGACAGGATTTGAACCTGTGACCTTCAGGTTATGAGCCTGACGAGCTACCGGGCTGCTCCACCCTGCAATAAATTGTATTGAAACGTTTTGAAGCAGAAAAACGCTTTCTCTTCGTGCGGCTAGCCGTTTGAAGAAGTTGCGGACTAAACGCGCATGCGTGCTCGGTGTAAAGGGCTATTTTTATAAAAATGATCTTTTATCCTAGGGTGAAATCGGCGACCAGAAATCGAATCGGTGCCTTTCGAGTACGAGGTTTGGTCGGTCGAAACCGCGCTTTTATAAGATTCATGTTTTTTACGCTTTTCCTTCGGCGCTGGATCAGCGACAAAGTAGCTATGCCTTGGTATATTTACCACGCCTTGAAGCAGCTATTCCCT
>Ga0209196_1000899_pt1 | contig 22720 bp, 12 predicted proteins | sample COGITO_mtgs_1105_5_FD_184801 | JGI IMG/M metagenome (GOLD analysis project Ga0209196, IMG submission 184801) | Pelagic marine microbial communities from North Sea - COGITO_mtgs_110509 (SPAdes) (version 2) | ecosystem: Environmental > Aquatic > Marine > Epipelagic ... | reverse complement strand
ATTTTTTGATGGTGCATTGCTTACCAGTTTACTAGCATCTGTAGCAATAATTGTTGCAGTACTTGCCAACTTTTCTCCTGTATGCAGTACAATTTCCTTATTAGACAACGAACTTACTTGGGTGTTAAATTGAAAAGTTGTGTTGCTAAGATTGACTACTAACTGTTTTGAAATTTCTTCCATACCTCCTTTAGGAATTACTGCCAACCCTTCTCCAAACATTTTAAACACAAATTCAAACATTCTACTAGAGGTTGTTAGCTCATTTTCTAAAAATATTCCTGTAAAAAAAGGAGTAAAAAACTGAGTTATAATTTGAGATGAAAACCCAAACTCTTGCAAATACGCTTTGGTACTTATTTCATCAGATGAAAAAATAGCCTCTATAGATTTGTTTTTTAGTTTCAAATTCAATTGGAAAATTTTAAACTTATCTGAGAGAGTTCCTATTCCTGAAAAGAGTGTTGAAAAAAGTGTAGAAATATCTCTTAAAGGATCTCCAATAATTTGTTGTTTACCATTGTTAAAAATAACAGCACCAGGTTTTAATTCTTGTAGCTTAAGAGCCTTAAAATCCAAGTATTTTTGAGCAGCTGGATAGGATGATAACAATACTTGAAACCCATGATCTAATTGAAACCCTTTTTTGATATCTGTTTTCACTCTCCCTCCTGCTCTGTCTGATGCTTCAAGAATAACCGGTTGATATCCTTGGTTTTCCAATACCTGCGCAGCTACCAAACCACTAACTCCTGCTCCAACAATGTAAATTTTAAAATCTTTTTTATCCAACAGTCTACAATTAAAAAGTTATTTGTAAAATTACTATTTTAAATTCTAAAATAATTATTAATTGATAGACTTCATATGATTGAAATTACGCGTTTACTCCTAGACTTTGGCTTGTGTATTCTGATATGGATGGTGCAATTAATAGTTTATCCCAGCTTTCTTTTTTTTAGTTTTAATAATCTGTTTACCTGGCATAAAACCTACACCAAAGCAATTGCTCTTATTGTGATTCCTCTTATGCTTGGACAATTAGGTATAGTCATATATCAGGTGTTTCTTGTACAAAATATCTATACTTTAGTTAGCATTGTATTTGTGGTTTTTCTATGGGGCATCACTTTATTAAAGTTTGCGCCTATGCATCAGCAAATTTCTAAAGGAAATATGCAAATTCAACTCCTAAAAACATTAGTCCAAATGAATTGGATCAGAACCATCATTTGGACTTTGTTGTTTGTGTTTAGTGCTTATCGTTTTTTTTAGAATACTATTTAGACTAGGTATTAATCTAAATCTATTCTCAAACCTAGAGAAATGTTATTTTGTTTTTTTGATTGATTCTTAAAAACTGGAGATAGATCATACTTTACATATAAAGCGCTAGAGCCAATACCAACATAACTACTTAGACCATACACAAAATTATTTACATCAAATACTCCTTTTTGTTTGTCTTTTATTCTATCACCATCTATTTTGTATTTTAATTTTTGTAAGCTTCCAATATTTACACCTGCATAAGCACCCAATCCTATTTTTAAGTTTTTCCTTGTATCATATCGAAAGTAATCTTTCTTTTCAATTTTTTTTGATGGTCCAAATTCTAAATGAAAAGGGAAAACCAAATTTGTAGTTCTAAATTTTGCTTTGTCTAATTGTGAAGGAAATTCTTCCAATGAGGTACTCCCATTTGAATTTACTAGATAGTTATTATTTTTGATTTCAAACTTATTCCATTGAAATGAAAAACCAAATTTAAATCTCCAAAAATTAGAGGTATTAAAAATCCTAGTTTTCCAGTCATGTCCTAGCTCTAAGAAACCAGAGCCACCTATTTTGTATGGGGTATTTTCTAAGGATTGTCCTTCAATTATTGCATTATTAAAACCAAAAGAAAAAACAAGATCTTTAAGAGTTCTTTTGTCATATTTTTTGGGTTTATCGGAAGATTCCTTCCCAATAAAAATTACATCATCTTCTGCTGAAAATTCTAGCTGCTTTTTTTTCTCAAATAAGAAATAGATTCTCTTACTATAATCTTTCGCATCCAACCTTCAAAACTTCCCTCGTTTTTAAAAGTTTCTAACTGTTTAAAGATTTTGAAAAAACCATTTAATAGAACCTCTTCCGCTTGTTGAAGGTCTCTTATATAAAACCTACAAATACTGAGCATCTTAGGAGCATGTTTCTTGTAGAGTTGGTGTTGGGCATACCGATGATTTTTGGAGGCTTTCTCGATAAGCTCTAATTCATTCTTATACAATTTTAAAACTTTCAATAGTGAGTTTTTTTTATCTTCTATTTATATAGACGCAAAAGTTATGCAAAAGGTTGCTTGAAATACTAACTATTTTTTTATTTCATATAAATACCCAAATAATAGTCTTATTCAGACAATCCTTTATTAATCAGATTCCCTATATTCGTTTACTACATCCATGTAAATAAATGATTAAAAAATTAAACCATACTAACCAAGCGATTGCTACAAAAATGCGTATTGTTTTTCAAGAATCATATGCAATTGAAGCTAAATTACTGAATGCTATCAATTTTCCACCTTTACAAAGACCTGTGGAAAATTATATTAAAAGTACTACTACTTTTTTTGGATACCATATCAAAGATAAAATCGTTGGAATTATAGAAGTTAGTTCTAATGAAAAAACTACACACATTAATAGTTTGGTAGTGTCTCCTCATTTTTTTAGACAAGGCATAGGAAGACAACTCATGCAACATATCTTACAACACTTTTCTTCTAAAGTTTTTACCGTTGAAACTGGTCTTGAAAATATACCCGCTTCAAAATTATATACAAGCCTAGGTTTTAAAGAAGTGAGACAATGGGATACAGATCACGGTGTTCGAAAAATACGATTTAAACTGAGTAGATAAAATATTCGATAAACTAATAAGAGCCACCTAAAAGGCAGCTCTTAAAAGCAATAAATCTTATAAATTATTATTTGATAATACGAGTATACGTTACCGTTTTAGGTTGGTTTTTACCATAAGCAACTCCAACATCTCTCGCCGCTTGAATCATGGCAGCTGCATTGTCTAATTTTCTGTTCTTGATCGCTTGACCATCTTTATATTTTTCATAATTTAAGTCCCAATCTCGTTGTTCTCTCTCATCTAACAAAGCAGATATTTCTTGAGCTACTTGAAGACTTTCTTGATAACATGGAGAACTAGCATTAATTTTTGCTAATGCATTTGCAGCAGAAGTAGAATTTCTGTTTGCCCAATGCCCTCTTGCCTCTCCTAAATATTTGGAACAAAGACCTACATTAATTTGCTTCAACAAAGCTTCTACATCACTATAACAGTCCATATCTTGAGTGAAAAAATTCAAGATTTGAGATGCTCCTGAAAAATCTTCATTGGCAATTAATGCTTTAGCCTCAGCAATCTTTGATTGGCATTCAAATTCAAACTTTCTCTTGGTAATTTCTACCGCTAAATCCATAGATTTATCATAACACTCTTTGGTTACTTCAGGTACCTGATTTAATAAAAAAACAGCTTCATCAAACTTTCTGGAATCAGCCAAAGCAGAGGCTTCTTTTAAAATAAAATCACACCTAGAATTGTAGTATTCAATTATTTTTTCTTTTCCTTCTGTAATCGCTTGTTTAATCAATTTATGTCTTGGATTAATTTTTCTGATGGCAGAAATAAAAGCTTTGTCTTCAGAATTACCAATTCCTTTAAATTCAACAAATTCTGAACTAAATGCTTTCCCATCTATACCATCACCAACTGCAAGAGTGGTTTCTATGGTAACTATATATTTAGTTGGTGCAGTTGCCGTAATATCTTTGGTTAAAATATTAATATCTCCAGAAATAATAAATCTGTTATTTCCAGAAGCTCCACCTCCACCCATACCATTTCTACTGGCAATTTGCCCTAATTTAGTAACAAATAATTTTCGAGCACTGGGTGCGTTTTCAAGAATATCATCTGGTACAAATGTATTCAATACTATTCTTGCTGCGTCATCACTCTTTCCTAAATCATTCTGTGAATGAATGGATAATGATAATGATAATAAAAAAACTACTATTAAACTTTTTCTCATAATATTTATTTTTCTCCTATTGTTATTCTAGCCTTTCCTAATCCTAAGGTTGTTACTTTAGATGGATAACCAAATTGTTTTTTTATAAAACTAGAAATTTTCTTAGCAAATTTTTCAGCATTCATAGGTTCTATAATAGGATCTCCACCTCCAAATAAATCCTCTACCTCTTCATTCATCTCTATTCTTAATTGCGTAATTCCAATTTTACTCTCACCCGGATTATACGAGAAATTTCTGTCTTTAGCAATAGACCCAACAAAACCTCTAATTAATGAAGACAATTCCATTTCTCTACCTTTAAACTCTACATCGTCATTAAAATAATACTCAAAACTATCAAACCTTCTAAGGTCTAAAGCAATCTCTCTTCCATTTTCAGCTATGTTTTTGAAATAATCTTGATGTCTTGCTAGAAAACCATCCATTTTATCTGTTACGGCTTGTCTAAGTAATGCGCCTACTGAAGCACCCATAGACTTTGGTCCGTCATCATTTGCAACACCAATTGATTTCATTGTATATGAATCTAAAGCATCTATTCCATACGAGACCCATTTTTGAATACCATTGGTCTCAACAGTCCATGAAACTTTCCATGTGATATCTGCTTTAGCAGTATTCAATAAATCATCGAGCATCGATAGAGTTTCTCCAGATCCACCATCTCTTCCCTCCACTGCAATATCCATGGCACTTCCTTGATTTATACTTTTCAAGGTTTCAGCCAACCTAACTGTGGGATATCCTCTTTCTGACACCATTTTATCTAAAGTACTAATGGCTATATTTAAGTTTTTATCTAAAAGAGCTGAAGTATAATCTGGAATTAAAGTTTTAACTCCTTGATTATCTACAAACTTTGCAAATCCATTATCCATTAACCAACCATCACTTGGAAAAATCATGATTGTAGGCTTCATACCACTGCCACCACCTAGGGCAGCACCCATAGGTTCAATAATTTTATCGTATTCTAGTTTTTTTCTTAAATCATCTACATTTACTGAAATAGCGTATGTTGCTTTATACATTTTTCTTTTTAGCTTTTCAGTAGACTCAGCAGATCCAGAGGGTAATGTAGCAAACTGGTTGTATTGTCTCGTATTGTAAAAAAAATCTTCGAAGTATTCAAAATTATCATTGTATACTCCATTTTTAATTAATGGCTCTTTAGCTGTACAGCCTAAATCATTTCCGGCAACTCCCTTAAACAAAACAGCATGGATGGCATTTTTTTTGGCTTGATTGAGTGCCAATCGAACATCTCCAACATAAGAAGTAACTTGAATTAAGTAAGAACTTCCTGCTCCTCCAGATTCAAAACATTCAGATTCATATTGCCAATTCCTTGTTCTTTCCTCAGTAACTTTTCTATTACTGTTTGTTTGAGAAAATAAAGAATTAATAGGTACTATTAATAAGGCTACGATACAGATTTTTAAAAATTTCATATGTTATTATTTTATTAGTCTTACAAAGTGATTTCCAGGTACATATTTTTTACTACCCTTCTTAAAATAGGTTAATCCAGGTTCAATATCTTCTCCAGTCCAAGTATTGTCCCAAACTCTTTTTTTATCAACCTTCATGGTTCCTATTCTTTTATATTCTCCATTTCTTGTTTCTAAAACCTCAAAAGTTTCTCCACCATCTATTCCTTCTTTTTTACCGGCAGCTAATGAAAAGCCGTCACGTAAGGGAAATATAGGTTTAAATATATCATTTTTCTTTTGTAATTTAACTAAAACCTTATCCATATTTCTTATGGTAGACAAATCAAATACATCTTGTTCTGTTCTACCTTTGTCTTCTTTTTTTAATGAAAAAGTAACCAATGAAGTAGCTTTTTGTTGACTTATAAACTCCAATTCAAAATTAGCAGCAGCAAATTTTTCTAAGTCAATTGCTTGCTTTTCTTGATCTATGGTAGAAATAAATAAATTAAATACATCTTGGTCCCATTTTAATCTATACAACCAAGCTGTAGTCCATACAGAAAATCCTTCAGAAGTTTTTTCATATATTTTATCAGCTACTTTATACCCTTTAGCTTGTAAAAGAGCAGGGAGCTTTGCAACTTGCGCGTAAGCAACTTCTTTAATTACTGCAGCGGCAATAGCATTACTTACATAATTTAATCGAGTGTACACAACGAATGTATTGTTAATTAATGAGTTTACTTGATCAATAGCACCAGTTCCAGATGCATCAGCTAAGGCACCCATTGCCATAGTTTTAGTTTGTAATCCTCTTAGAGTAACTGTCCCCATATTATATGAACCATCCTCTTTTATGTTAAACCACTTTTTGATAAGCTCGTGAGCTATCTGATTAGATTTGTTATACTTATTCAGTTGCAACTTAACCATAGAATTATCTTGAGCTTTAACTAGCCCACCTGTACTTCCTTCAACAGCTCCTGATGCAGCATCTGAAATAGCATCTCCTAATAAACTTTTCTTCTTTCCTGAAGCTTCTTTTTCTTCATCAGTTAGTTCATATTCAGATAACTTAATCTTGTTCAAATTTATACGATGGTCATTATAATTTTGAGGAAACTGAAACTTGTTGTAAGAATCTAATACCTTGTCTCCATTATCAAAACTAAAATCGTCAACTAAATGCATATGAAGAGAGCTTCGCACAAAATCTTTTTTTTGTTGAGCCATTAGCAAATTAGGAATAACCAATAATAAAATTAGTACTGTTTTTTTCATGATGTTTGTTTTTAGGTTTTTAATTAATTAGTTGATAAATATTCACATTACATGAACTTAAAAAAAAATAAAAATTAATTTAACGGGGTATTAATATAATTGGGGTAGAAACTATGTAATGGGGTAGTTATACTATTTAGGAGGTATTAACCTAGTAATTAGGTTAATTAATTTCAAATGTAATAATTTGATTTTAAACTTATTATAAAGTTATTTTAAAATTAGTACAATTTTAGTACATCTTAAAAAACTTAAGGATTAATACTGTTATTTTATAATATCTCTAACTTCTGTAGGCAAAAACTCAAAATAATCTTTAAAACATTTTGTAAAATATGATGGAGAAGAAAAACCTACCTTATAGCAAACTTCACTTATCGTATATTCTGTAGTTTCAATGATTTGTTTTGCTTTTTCCAACCTTACCTTCCTTATAAACTCATTTGCTGTATCTCCAGTCAAAGCCTTAATTTTTCGATATAATTTACTTCTACTTAACAGTAATTCTCCAGCAAGGTTTTCTACATTTAATTTTTCATCATTTATGTTTTCATTTATATAATTGAGAACATTATTCATAAATTCCTTGTCTATAGAAGTAGTTTGGTTTGAGTTTATTGTTGAGCTAACACTATTAAAATATTTGTCAAATAAAATTTGCCTACTTGTAATTAATTGGTTTAAATGAGATTTTAAAACCTTCATATTAAAAGGCTTATTTAAATACACATCTGCACCAGAATCAATACCTTTTACTTTATCGATTTGCATTCCTTTTGCTGTTACCATTAAAATAGGAATATGACTCGTTTTTATATCACTTTTTACTCTTACACATAATTCAAAACCATCCATTATTGGCATCATAACATCCGTAATTATAATATCTGGCATGTATTTATTTGCTTTTTCTACACCTTCTAAACCATTTTCTGCTTCTTTAATACTGTATTCTGTATTCAATTCATTTTTTATGTATGCTCTCAACTCCGCATTATCCTCAACAATTAAAACTAATTTTTTACTATTAGATTCTTCTTCTAACATTGGCAAAAACTCCTCTATGTTTTTATTTTGAGATTCTGAGTATTGATTAATAACCTTATGATCTTCTTTATTAATATCAGTTATCTTTAGATGATGATACCCCAATGGAAAGTAAATTTTAAATTGAGTTCCTACATTTTCTTTACTAGTCAAAACAATTTTACCCTTATGAAGATTTACAAAATTCTTAACCAATTCTAAACCAATTCCTGTTCCACCGTAATATTGCTCATTCATCTCATCAGCTTGATAAAAACGATCAAAAACCTTGGTTAGATTTTCTTTTTTGATACCAAGACCAGTATCTCTAATAATAATTTCTAATGCTTCAATTGGTGTTTTTTCATTCACCAAAGGAAGGTCTATTAATTCTAGAGATTTATTTACATGAACTGTAATTAAACCTCCTATTGGTGTTGCTTTAAATGCATTTGACAATAAGTTGAAAATAATTTTTTCTAACATAGAAGGGTCAGACCATATTAGGAGATCATCCTGATCATAATCAACAGTTAACATGATATTTTTAAGAAAAGCTTCTTCTTCAAAATGACTAACCACCTCCTGAATAAATGGTACAATATTAATTTGAGAAGCATTGATTGTCATTTTATTGAATTGAAGCTTTCTGAAGTCCATAAGCTCGTTAATAAGTCTCGAAAGACGCTTAGCGTTTTTAAAAATAATATTGTGTTTTTCTTTAATTTCTTTAGGAAATTTATTCTTTGTGTTTTGGATGATATCCTCTAATGGAGTTAGAATAAGTGTTAGAGGTGTTCTAAATTCATGAGAAATATTTGTAAAAAATTGTATTTTTTTTGCATTTAGGGCCTCAAACTGCTTGTATTCTTGTCTTTCTAACTGTAAAATTCTTTTTTCTTCTATTCTAGTGTTTAGGAACTTATAGATAAAATACCCTAATAACAATACCATTAAACAGTAACTTACAATTGCCATTTTAGTTGACCACCAAGCTGGTTGGATTTTAATCTTCAATGTTGTAGGAGTGTTATTCCAAATACCATCATTATTAGAGGACTTAACCATAAAAGTATAATCACCAGCTGGAATATTTTTATACGTAGCACTTCTTGTGGTTTCCACATAATTCCACTCATTATCATAACCCTCTAAAAAATAAGCATATTGATTATTTTTACTACGAGTATAATTGATCCCAACATAATCAATTGTAAAAACTCTTTGGCTGTGATTCAAAACTAATTCTTTCGTTTTAGAAATGACCTCTTTTAATGGACCCTGATCCTTGACTGGCTTAATCAAATCATTATAAATTCTTAAGTTTGATAAATAGACAATTGATTTTTCCTGATTATAGTTAATCTCGTCTGGATTGAAGAAATTTATTCCTCTAGAGGATCCAAAATACAACACATTATTTACATCTTTATAAACAGCATTGTAATTAAAACTGTTGGATAGTAATCCATCCTTTTTACTAAAATTTATAAAGGTATTTCTCTTTGGATTTAATTTAGTAAGACCGTTATTACCCCCAATCCAAATAGCTCCTTTATGGTCTTCAGTAAGTGAGAAAACAGTTTCATGGATTAAACCTGTATTTTTATCGTATCTTTTAAAAGATTTCTCTTTAATGTTATATTTAGAAAGGCCATCACCTAGCGTTCCTATCCATAAATTATTTTTTGAATCCTCAAATATGCTAAATACAATACTAGGTATTATTGAATTATTAAAATTTGCTTCTAAGTCGGCATTCATTTCTTTATTTAAAGAACTAACTTTAAATGTGTCATTCAAAGACGATTCAACTTTAAATAAACCTGTTCTAGAACCAAGCCAAATATTATCATCATGATCAACTAATACTTTTCTAATATTACTTGTATTAATATTATATTTTTTAAATTCTGATGAATCATGATGTTTAAAAATTTCTTTAACTGGATCATATGAATACAGTCCACTTAGAAAAGTCCCAATCCATATGGTTCCGTTTGAGTCTTCATCAAAACTCATTATTCTATTGGATTTAAATACGCTATTCTTGGAAGTCATATTAATATTTACAAACTTGTTACTTTTGTTTTTTAATAAAAACAAACCAGATTCCCAAGTGCCAACCCAAACATTATCATGACTGTCGATAAAAATAGTTGGAATAGCTAAACGATCTAACCCCTTAGAAATATTATTTTTTTGATCAAATAAATTCACAAAAACTTTTTCTTCCGGATCATAAACATCAACACCTCCATCAAACATACTTATCCAAAATCTTCCTTTCCTATCTTTCACGATACCAGTAACTGAGTTCTTGTTTAGTGAATTAGAAAGATTTAGTGAGCTTTCGATGGTATTAAACTTATTATAATTATCGTCATGCACATCTATTCCTTGATTATAATAACCAAGCCAAATTCTATTTTTATCATCTGTAAATACTGTCCAAATAGAGTTAGATTTAACCCCTCTATTATTTAGCTTGTCTTGTTGATAGTTTATGACTTTTTTTGTTTTATAATTAATTTCGAAGAGCCCATCATTTTCTGTTCCACACAGAATATTTCCATTTGTTTTTTCGGCTAAAGACAATATTCTTTTTCGAGTGATAGAAAACTTTTCAATAAAATAGAAATCATCATTATTAGTTATTTTGTAAAGTCCTGATGAAGAAGTCCCAATCCAAATAGAATTATCGTTTCCTATAACCATAGATTCTATAGATTCCCCTAGAGTTTCATATCCTTTTCTTGTATTAAATTTGGCTAATTGAAGAATTTCATCATAGGGGTCAAATGTCAACAAACCATGATTAGTTCCAATTAAAAAACGACCATTAGAAGATTTAACAATTGTATTTATTTGAAGGTTTTTTAAGGGTTTTTTTTCTTGATATTTTATTAATTTTGATTCAAGTGTATTCTTGTCCAGTTTATGTAATCCATTTTCGTGAGTACCAAGAAGTAGTGTGTTTTCATCATATTCTGTAATGGCATGAATGGGAAATTTTTGTTTTTTGCCATCTAAATCTATATTCTCAAACTTATCTAGTTTATTATTATAAATATTTAAACCGAGTTCAGTTCCTGCCCAAATATTTTTTTGAGAATCTTGAAATATTGAAAAAACTATAGAACTACTTAAAGATCTTTTATCTGTATTTTGCCCTTGATTATAGCTCTTAAAATCAACACTGTTATATCTTACAATTCCATCACCATAAGTGGTAATCCAAATAAAACCTTCCATATCTTTATATATAGAGGTTATCGCACTTTGAGTAATATCTTCATTTATTGAAACAAAGTTATACTCATTAGTATTTGATTGACCAAATAAAGAGTTAAAAACTAAAATTAATAAGAAAAACAAAAGAGAAAAAAGCTTTCGTAAATTCATATATTATTACATTATTTTTAAAATAAACAACACCAATTATTATTAGTATGAATTGTTTATAAATATAATAGATTAATAGGAACTACTTAACATAAAAAATAGTTTTGCTTCAAATGTGCTATTTATTTCCTCATATATTACAAATAGTGAAATGCTTATAATCTTACATTTGTTATTACATAGTTAATACACACTAAACCTAAAACAATAGGAACTTATGAAAAAACTTTTTTTTATTTTTTTTATGTTACCCACAATACTAGTATCACAATCTAAAGTAATTACTGGAAATGTTACTGATGATACCGGAGAAGGTTTGCCTGGGGTAACAATCCAAATTAAAAATTCACCTAAAAATGGCGCATTAACTGATTTTGATGGTAATTTTAAAATTACAATCAGTTCAGAAGATGAGAAGGTTTTAATTTTTTCATATTTAGGGTTTAAAAAACAAGAAATTAACGTTTCTAATAGTTCATTTTTAAAAATACAACTTGAAACAGATGCAACACAATTAGATGAGGTTGTTGTAGTTGGTTATGGATCAGTTCTAAAAAAGGACGTTACTGGTGCCCTGGTGTCTGTTAAAGTTAAAGACAATATTGCAAATCAATCTTTTTCTGTAGATCAAATGTTACAGGGAAGAGCTGCTGGTGTTCAAGTAACTCAAAATGCTGGCGCACCAGGATCAGGTATTAGTGTAAAAATAAGAGGAACTAATAGTTTAAGAGGTAATAATGAACCGCTATATGTTATTGATGGTGTTATTATATCATCTGCTGGTGAAGATGTTCTTGCAGCAGGAGGGGTTGGTAATTCTGGGCAAGAAAATCAAAATGGATTAAATGGAATAAACCCTCGAGATATTGAAAGCATTCAAATCTTAAAAGATGCATCAGCTACAGCAATTTATGGATCAAGAGGAGCTAATGGAGTAGTTTTAATAACTACCAAAAAAGGAGAAAAAGGAAAAGTAAAAATGAGTAGCTTTATCACAAATTCTATTAGATCTATTGATAAAACTTACGATGTGTTAGATGGAGTTGGTTACGCCAATTACCAAAATGAATTAGCATTACTTAATGGTAATCTTCCTAGATTTGATGTTGGTCCCTCTGGAGTATTTGGAATAGCCTATGATGGTGCTGGAAATCCAACTGTATCTGAAACACCCGCTCAAATCTTAAATTGGCAAGATGAACTTTATCGCCAAAGTTTTAGTACTAAAGTAGGGTTCACAGCTTCTGGTGGAAGCGATAATGGTAATTATTATATCTCAGCTGGGTTTGATGAGCAAGAAGGTATTGTAAGTACCTCTAGCCTAAAAAGTACTGATGTTAGAATTAATTTAAATCAAGACCTTACAGATAAATTAAAATTAAATGCAAGAGTTAGTGCTTCTTTCAATGATACTAACTTTGCTGAATCAGGAGATTTAATAGGTGCTAACCAAAGTTTTGTAAGAAACTCTATCTTATTTAGACCCGTACTTACAGGAGAAATTGAAGACCTTGGAGATGATTTAGAATCTGGAAACCCTTATTCTTGGGTAAACGATTTTATGGATGTCTCTAAAGAGAAAAGATATATTGCATCCATTGGACTTACTTATAAACTTCCTCTCAAAGGGTTAACATATCAAATAAAAGCAGGAGGAAATATTAGAACAAAAGATCGAAGACGTTTTTATGGGTTAACAACATGGCAAGGAGCTATTGGTAACGGTGCTTTACAGATTTCAACTTTAAATGCGAAATCTTATCAAATCAATAATTTTTTAAGATTTAATAGAACTTTTAACAGAAAACATAGAATTAATGCAACTGTAGGTGTTACATATGATGTTAGAAATGTAGAAAATAGTATTTATGCTGTTGAAGATTTTGTTACTACTGAACTTACAATTGAACAACCTTTTCTAGCTGCAGTTATTACTCAACCTTTAAGATTCTTGAGGTCAGATCAACAGATTTTTTCTATGTTGGGTCGATTAAATTATACCTATGATAATAAATACATTCTTACGGCGTCATTTCGAAGAGACGGTGTTTCCAAATTTGCACTAAATAATAGATTTGGATTCTTTCCATCCTTTGCATTAGCCTGGAGAATGGATAATGAAAACTTTATTAAAGATTTGAATATTTTTGAAAACTTAAAACTTAGAGCTGGTTGGGGGCAAATTGGAAACCATGGTATCAGAGCATATGGAACTCTTTCTGATTACGGTATAAATGGGCAACTATACGGAACTCCAGGAAATGGAACCAGTGTGGTTTTAACACTAAACAATATTGCAAATCCTAATTTAACATGGGAAACAACTGAGCAAATAAATTTAGGACTAGATTTTGAAAGCAAAAATAATAGAGTTTCGGGTAGTATAGATCTCTATGATAAAACAACAAAGAATTTATTACAAAACACTCCCATTCCAACTTCCTCAGGGTTCAGTAATATTCTTATCAATAGAGGATCAATGTCTAACAAAGGAGTAGAAGTTGCATTGAATTTTAACCCTATTTCTACCGATGATTTTGATGTAAATATTGGTGGAAATATTGCTTTTAACAGAACTAAGATAGAAGAATTAGGAATTCCTCTGAAGGACTTTTATATTGATGGAGTTGCAGAGCAACGTTCGTATTATTTTGGCGCTCAAATAAGTAGAGGGCAGTATTTCAGAACTCCAGCTAATGTATTTGTAGAGGGAGAAGAAACCAGTCTTTTTTATGGTTTACAAACCAACGGCATCTATCAAACCGATGATACAGATATTGTAGATGGAGCTCAACCTGGAGATGTTAGATTTGTTGATCAAAATGAAGATGGTGTAATTGATATTTTAGATAGAACCTTTATTGGGAACCCAAACCCAGATTTTGTTTATGGTTTTAACCTAAATTTCAAATATAAAAGATTTACTACCAACTTACTTTTTAATGGTGTTTACGGAAATGATATTGCCAACGGAAATTTAATTAAACTTAACAATGCTGAAGGCTTACAAACCAACATTAGCCCAAATGCATACAATAACGCATGGAGACCAGATGCTCAAACAAATCAATACCCCAGGATAGGTTATGAAGTAATCCCAAATCAATCCTTAGCAGTATCAGATCGTATTATAGAAGATGGTAGCTTTTTAAGATTAAATAATGTTACCTTAAGCTATGATATTCCTGTAGATAAAATTAAGATGCTTGAACGATTTAATATATATGTAGCAGGTCAGAATTTAGTAACTTGGACAAGCTACAGTGGATATAATCCGGAAGTTTCAAGTTTCATTTACAACGGACTTATTAACGGTGTAGATTGGAATGGTGCTCCAAATGCAAAGACATTTTTATTAGGGTTAAATATTAATTTCTAAGCATTATCAATTTATAAAAAATAAAAAATAAACACATGAAAAATTTAAAATTTATAATAGTAATTATTTTTGGTATTCTAACGAATTCATGCAACTTAGATGAAGATCCAATATTTCTTGATGAAACAATGTATGATAACCCTCAAAGTGCAAAAGCTGCTTTAGATGGTATTTATGAAAAACTTACAAATTATGATTCAATGGAAAGACGTTATTGGATTAATAATGGTTTTTCAGGCCTTTTTGTTACTCACAGACAGGGTAATAATGTTAACAATCCTCATAATCGTAATTTAATGGCATTAAAACCTGTTCAGGACTTAGATTCTGAACGATTTTGGAGAGGTATTTATGCTGCAATCGCGCAAGCAAATGCTGCAATTAAAAATATTGCAATAATTGAAAATCCAACTACAAGCGATGAATTACTTTTTAACGATATTATTGGACAAGCTTTCTTCGTTCGTGCTTGGGCATATTTTGATTTAACTAGACTTTTTAAAGATATACCTGTATGGACAGAACTTTCTGATCAAGACAATCTTAATAAAGCTAAATCATTATCGAAAGAAGTATATGCTCAAATTATTAGTGATGCTGAAATGGCTGCTAGTTTAATAAATGGTGCAACTGGATTAGGTTATCCAAAACAATATGCCCCAAATATGTTATTAGCAAAAATATATATGACATTAGCTACCAATGCTGAATTAAGAAACGAATCTATGTCTGAAATGGATTATTGGCAAAAGGCATATGACGAAGCTAATAAGGTTTATGGCCAATATTCATTAGTTTCTGATTACAGCAGCATATTTACAGATTCTAATGAAAATAACTCGGAGTCTATTTTTGAACTTCAAACAAGTCAAGATGCCAGTAATTCTCAAATGGGAAGAAATTATACCCCACTCAACTATAAAATGTCTCAAAATTTTGGTTGGTTCAGAGTTAGTGCTGATGTTTTTGAAATTCATAGAACCATGTATCCAAATGATCCTAGAATAGATGCTACATACATGTATGATTATACCCATGGAAGAACTGGAGCCCCTCAAAGAACATATCCAGCGATTACTCATCGAAGAAATGTTAGAGCAGCCCACCCATTTCTTTTCAAATTTGCTGAAAAGGATAAAACACATAGTAACCAATTTAACAGTCAAAATATAGTGGTTTACAGGTATGCTGATTTACTTCTTATGTTGGCTGAAATTTCTAATGAATTACAAAACGGTCAACAATTAGGATATGTTACTGAAGTTTTAAATAGAGTTGGTATGACTCCTCAAGTTGGCTTTTATGGTTCCCAAGATGATTTCAGAAAAGCCATAATGAATGAATATCGTTTTGAGTTGATCGGAGAGGGTGAAGATTCTCATAACAATAGAAGACGAGGATTTGATTATTTTTTAAACAATACTATTTTAATTCATAATAATAATTCTAATCCTGGTTTTAAGCCTTCAGTTGACATTCTTTTGAGTACAGACCCAACAGAAACAATGAGTCTGCCAATTCCTCAAATAGAAATTAATACTAATGAATTAATTAATGGATAATTAATTTCTACTAAACTTAATAATTTATAATCAACAAACCATAATCTAAGATTATGGTTTGTTGATTATAAAGCATTGACTTAGCTTCAAATTTAATACTTATTTCCTCAAAAATAATATTAAACCCATGTATCAAAATGTAAATTTGATTGAATAGAAATTAGGCTTTTAAACTTAAGGTAGGTCGCGTGAAAAAAAAAATAAGAACTTTTTTATTGTTTAATCTCATATCTGTTTTCCAGTTGATATCTCAAAATCAACTTCCCATTCAGAATGGTGAGATGGAAGCTACTGAGAATGGTTTTTTTTCTAATTGGCAAACACAAGCTAACAATGGAGGGAATGCCATCTTTTCTATATCAACTGATAATCTTATTCCAGGAAGTACAAAGGCATTAAAGAGTGAGGTTATTTCTTTAGGAGATAATAACTATGACATTAGCACTTCTAGTCAATATAATTTTGAGGTTATTGCTGGTCAAAAATATACAATTTCATTTTATGCAAAAATTGAAGGAGCTTCCTCAAGACAATTGAAAGTTATTTTCAGATCTGAAATTGACGATAGTTTTCAGGGACAAAATATTTGGGTAACAGATACATGGCAGAGATATACGCATACTTTTACAGTTGATGATTCTGCAAACGCTAACCAATTAAAATTTTGGTTTTTAAATGATGGAGTTACCTATTACTTGGATGAAGTTTCTGTAATACCTGGAAATTATGTAAATATAACTCCAATGAATGCACATCAAACTATTGATGGTTTTGGCGCAGGAATTAAAAGAAGAACTGAGGATTTATATGAGTTAGATGATAATTTAAGGAATCAAATAGAAGCTTATTGTTTCCAAGATTTAGAGGTTAATATGATTCGTTTTTTTGTATATCATGACCTTGAACCTTCAAATGACAACAATGATCCTTACTTGTTAGATGATACCCAATTAGACTGGACACGTTATGATAGTGATCCTAATCAATCTAGAACTCGATACGTTGCTGAAGCATTACAAAATGCATTCAGTTTGAGTAATAATGGTTTTGATCATGTAATTGGTAATTGTAATTCTGCACCTGGATGGTTAAAAACGAATGGACAACATAACAATGGGGGAACATTAATACCCGGAGGAGAACCGGAATACAGTGAGTTTTTAATTGCATTTCTTGAAGGGATGAAATCAAGGTATAATATTGATGTAACTGCTATTTCACCAACCAACGAACCTGATTATGAGGTTACCTATGAATCTATGAATACTACACCCTCTCAACTTTCTTCAATTATACTAAATCTAAATGGAAGACTGACTAGCGCTCAATTAGACCATGTTAAAATTATCTCACCAGAATGTTTTAGAGTCGAAAACTCTAACAATAATTCTAATTCTACAACGAATTATATAAATAATATGTTTACAAGTCCAGCTGTTGAAGCTGCAATAGATATAGTTGCAACACATACATATGCAGATGCTCAACATAATGCCAATTGGAATGGTTTAAAACTAGCGGCTCAAAATAAACCTGTTTGGGTTACAGAATCTGCAAACCTTAATAGCACAGATCAATCAATGACTGACGCAGCCAACTATATAAAATGGATGCTAAGAGGTTTTAATGAAGGAGGCATGACTGCTTATATGATGCATTTATTTTACGAAGAAGCGGATACTAGTGGATATTCTAGCTTAGTTGCTTGGAATACAAATGGAACTATTATTTTACCCAAACGATACCATACTTTTAAGCATTTTTCAAACCTAATTAAGAAAGGCTATAGAGTTATTGATAGTCAAACAATTGAGGGAGATATCATGGTTGGTTCATTTATATCTCCTGATCAATCAAAAATAGTTTTACAGCTATTTAATGAAGGTGAAGATCAAAATTTTTCAATAGATGTTCCTGTAGGAGCAACAAATATTTCTCATTATGTAACCTCAAATTCAGGTAGTGATAATTTTAGTTTATATAATGATGTTTCTTTTGAATTAGGCTCTAGATATACAAACCTCAGTATTCCTTCTATGTCACTTCATACATTGGTTTATTCTATAGATTCCTCAGTATTATCAACAAATACTATTGAGAAATCATATGAATTTGAAAATTTAGTAATTGCGTATCCCAATCCAACAATTAATAATATAAAACTCAAGTTTTTAGTAAAAGATCAATATTTAATCTCACTATTTTATCCTAATGGAATAAAAATATATGAAACATTAGTAAGTAATAAAAAAATATATGATTTAAAAACTTCAGGGTTATCAGATGGAGTTTACCTCGTAAAAATTCAATCCAAAACAAAATCATCATATACGATGGTTAAGCTTATAAAAAAATAACACAAATGAAAAGATTATTCACATGCAGTTTTATTATCGTATTATTTTTTACTTCTTTTTCTATTCAACACAGCAAGGATATTACTTCAGTAAAAACTAGCAACTTAAAAAAAGTGTCTGAAAAACCTAATTTCATTTTTTATTTGGCCGATGATCAAGATCAGTTAGATTACGGGTGTTATGGAAATCCAAAAGTAAGTACTTCTAATATAGATCAACTAGCCAAAGAAGGAATGAGGTTTACTAACTTTCATACAGCCCAAGCTATTTGTGCTCCTAGTCGTTCTCAAATTTTTACAGGAATGTACCCTGTGAAAAATGGATGTATGGCAAATCATATTGGTGTAAAACCAGATTTAAAAAGTGTAACAGACCGTTTACAAGACGCTGGCTATGAAGTTATTTTAGCTGGAAAAAGTCATGTAAAACCAAATTCTGTTTTTAATTGGAATCATTATTTTGGCTCAATTAAGCATCGTTATTTACCTCTAGAGAAAATTGATGATTATTTAAAAAACTCAAAAAAACCTTTTTGCTTGTTTATAACATCAGATTATCCTCATGGGCCTTATCCTAAAACAACAAAATATTCTAAAAAAGACATTTATAAACTTCCTTATCACAAAGGAAATGTTAAAAATCATATGCCAGGATACTATAAAAATATAGAAGATGATAATACACAATTAGGAAAAATTTTAAAAATGGTTGACACCTACGGGCTAAGAAATAATTCTTTGTTTATTTATGCGTCAGATCATGGTATGTCTGGTAAATGGGGGCTTTCAGAACAAGGTCTTAAAGTTCCTTTTATTGTTAGATGGCCAAATCACATTCAACCCAATACTACATCGAATACACTACTAACATTTGTAGATGTTTTACCAACTCTTTTAGAAGCATCAGGTTCTTTAATTCCAAAAAATTTAGATGGAAAGAGTTTTTACAAAACCTTAAAAGGTGATAAAAAAAATGTTCATAAATACATATATGGTGTTGCAACTAAGCAAAATATTCGCGCTTGTACTGTTTTCCCTTCAAGAATGGTTAAGGGAGAAAGATATAAATTGATAAAAAACTACAATGCACTAGAAGTTATGGAATCAAATTTGGGCAAAAATGAAATAGTAAATCAATTTATTAAGATAGGAGCTCAATCGTTTCCAAATACACCTTACGAGGAGTTATATGATTTACAAAACGACCCATACCAATCCAAAAACCTCGCAAATGATAAAAAATATGCAAAACAAAAGGAACTATTGTCAAAAGAGTTACAAAATTGGATGATATCACAAAATGATTTTTTAATTACAGATAAAATGCCCTTGATAAAACCCACACTTCATCCTTTAGACAGACTATCAAAATGGAATGATGTTAGTGAAAAATTACAAGGAAAATTAACTTCGAAGGATTATAAATCTATTCATTATTAAAAATATAAGAATGAAAAATATACACCTTCTATTCATACTTTTTTGCTGTCTTTATATTCAAGCTCAAGAGAAAACTGAAAAGCCATTAAATATTATTTGGATTAGTTGTGAAGATATTGGCCCAATCCTTAGTACTTATGGTAGTGAAACGATCAATACACCTAACATAGACCGAATAGCTGCTGAGGGTGTAAAATACACTAATGCTTATTCTACAGTAGGTGTCTGCGCACCAAGTCGATTTTCTATTATTACAGGAATGTACCCTGCTAGATTAGGAGCTCACAATATGCGGACAGGAAATCATAATAATTACAAATCTCCTGAAGATGTTTTTCATAAACTCGACAAAGGAATTCTAGATAAATCTGGAAAAAATGTTCCAGAATATGAGGTTGTAACTCCATCTTATGTAAAACTTTTTCCAGAGTACCTTAGAGCAGAAAATTATTATTGTGTAAATGATAATAAATGTGACTATCAATTTAATGCTCCATTTACAACTTGGGATGATGTTTTGGGGGGTGGTTCCTACAAAAATGCTCCAAAAGGGAGTCCATTCTTTTATGTAAAAAATTTTTACACAACCCATGAATCAAGAATTTGGCTAAGGAAAGACAAACCTATGACGGTAAATCCCTCTGAAGTATCTATCCCAGATTATTATCCAGATATTCCTGTGGTGAGAAGAGATATTGCTCGAAAGTATTCAAATATTGAAGCTCTTGATAAAGAAGTTGGTGAATTACTAAAGCAACTAGAGACCGATGGAGTTCTAGATAATTCTATAATTTTCTTTTGGAGTGATCATGGTGGAAATCTCTTAAGACAAAAAAGAGCTGTTGGTAATAGTGGTTTACATGTTCCCCTTTTAATTCGTTATCCAAATGGTTACCGTGCTGGAGAAGTAGATGATCGTTTAGTGTCTTTAATGGACTTAGGGCCTACTGTGATGTCACTTTTAGGAATAGCACCACCAAAGCATTTAGATGGAAGAGCTTTTGCAGGTAAATATGAAGAAGCTCCAAGAAAATTAATTTTTGGATCTGCTGATCGGTTTGATGAATCTACTGATATGCAGCGTTCTGTTTTAGATGGACGTTACGTATATGTCAAAAATTTCATGCCTGAGCTTCCTTTAATCTACAGAAATAAATACAGAGAACAAATTCCAATGAATGCAAAATTAATTGCATTAAATCAAGAAAAAAAATTAGAAGGGAATGCTTCATACATATTTATGAATACCAAACCTCAAGAGGAATTTTATGATTTAAAAAACGACCCTTATGAAGTTCATAATCTTGCTGAAGATCCAAAATATTCAAAAAAAATTGAAGAATATAGACTAGCGCTTAAAGACTGGCAATTAGAAATTGGAGATAAAGGCTTTATTCCAGAACATGATTTAATTGAATCCTTTTGGCCAGAAATGAAACAGCCTATTACACAAAATGTAACTTTTGAAAAAGACAAAACAGGAACTTTAAAATTGAACTCTTCAACAGCTGGTGCCTCAATTGGTTACCAAATTGGAGATGACATTGGAACAAATCATTGGAATCTATATTACAAACCCATAGCGATAGATAAAAATCAAAAAATTATTGCAAGAGCTATCAGAATAGGTTACAAGGCATCAGAAATAACATCATATTAAACTCATACTAATGAACATATCAAATCTTTATAAATTAACACTTTTTACTTTTTTTATAGCAGTTACAATAACGGAATGTAAAAATAAAGAAAGTGATGCCTTAGACGCTAATTTGTCTATTAAAAAACAAAATATTCTTTTTATTTCTATTGATGATTTTAGACCAAAAATTAGTTCTTATGGAGAAACAAAAATGATTACTCCCAATATTGATAAACTAGCCTCGGAAGGCCTTCAATTTAACAATGCCTATACAAATATTGCGGTTTGTGGCGCCAGTCGAGCAAGTATTATGACTGGAATACGTCCAAGTGAAAAAAGGTTTAACGATTTTTCAACAAGAGCATCAGTAGACACTCCAAATGCCATTCCATTAAATCGTATTTTTAAAGAGAATGGATATGAAACGATCTCTTATGGTAAAATTTATCATCATAAAGACGATTTTCAAGAGTATTGGACTGAAAAAGATGGAGGGCAAATACAATCAGACTTTCAAGACCCCAAATCAATCGCTAGAATAGAAAGTGCAGAAAGAGGAGAATATGGCAAAAAGCAACCAACATTTGAATATCCTGATGTCGATGATTATGCATATAATGATGGAAAAATTACAAGAAGAGCTATCAATAAATTAAAAGCTTTAAAAAATGAAAATAAACCTTTCTTTATGGCAATAGGTTATGTATCTCCTCATTTACCATTCATTCAACCCAAAAAATACTGGGACATGTATGACCATGATGCTATTAAATTAGCGGACAATTCATTTCAACCTAAAAACTCACCAGACATAGCCATTGAGGCACAACATAACTCTGCTGAAATGAGAAAAAATTATTTAGATATTCCAGAAAATGGAAAACTTGATGATAGCCTTGCACGTAATCTAATTCATGGTTATTATGCAAGTGTGACCTATATGGATGCATTAATTGGAGAGTTAATAAAAGGGTTAGATAATTTAGGTTTAAGAGAAAATACAACCATTGTATTTTGGAGTGATCATGGTTATTTTTTAGGTGAACATGGTTTTTGGTGTAAGCATAGTACCTTCGAAGAAGCGGTTA